>Ga0265298_10011270_pt1 | contig 10487 bp, 9 predicted proteins | sample AusTroGonzalo_MG_3_FD_193486 | JGI IMG/M metagenome (GOLD analysis project Ga0265298, IMG submission 193486) | Bovine rumen microbial communities from tropical cattle in Woodstock, Queensland, Australia - Gonzalo_01 | ecosystem: Host-associated > Mammals > Digestive system > Stomach > Rumen ... | reverse complement strand
CCCCGGTTCGATTCCTGGAGGTACCACTCCTCCTTTCATTAGCCCGGTTTCGCGTTATGGCGGCCGGGTTTTTTAGTATTTATAGATAAAATCGCTTATGGGAATTGTCATTGGTATCGACGTGGGTATCTCCACGACAAAGATTGTTGGCATCAAAAATGGGAAGATCTCTGCACCCATCAGTATTACAGCCGCCGACCCCATCACCTCGCTTTATGGAGCCTTCGGCAAATATCTCCACGACAACGATATCGACTTAAAGGATGTTGAGCAGGTGATGTTGACAGGCGTGGGCGCTGCCTATATCGACCAGCCCATCTATGGTCTGCCTACTGCGAAGTCCGAGGAATTCATTGCCGACGGTCTGGGCGCTCGCTTTGAGTCGAAACTCGACCACTCCATCGTTGTTTCCATGGGCACTGGTACCTCGTTTGTAAAGTGCGACGACGACGATATGCGCCATATCGGTGGTATTGGCGTCGGAGGCGGCACGTTGAAGGGATTGGCACGCATCATGCTCAATACGGGTGATATCCGTCAAGTGGCCGAACTGGCCAAGCACGGCAATATCCGCAATATCGACCTCACCATCGGCGACATCACCACCCAGCCACTACCTGGCCTGCCTATGGACACCACAGCCTCTAACTTCGCCAACGCCCAGACCAACGCCACAAAGGAAGACATCGCCGCTGGTCTCATCAAGATGGTGCTCCAGTCGATAGGTTCTGCTGCCTGGCTCGCCTCCTTAGGCAGTGACATCCGCGATTTCGTACTCATTGGCAAGCTGTCGAAACTCCCCCAGTGCAAAGAGGTGTTCCCTGCCCTGGAGAAACTTTACAACATCCGTTTCCACATACCCAAGCATTCAGAATACTGCACCGCCATCGGTGCCGCACTCGACTATACGATCAAAGGAACAAAATAAGTAATCCCCGCCTCTTGCTGAGGCGGGGATTACTTTTACTTTGACATCTGTATGCGCACAATCTATTCTCACTATCCTACTTGACGCATCAGGTCGCCGAGTTGTTGGAAGACTTCTTCGAAGGTTGTGCCGAGTACCTCAAGTTCCTTCTTGGCTTTCACCACCGATCCTCCCTGGTTAACATTCATGTCGTTAAGAATCTTCATGCACTCGTGGAATTTTGCCGGTATCTTCTCTCCTCCGTTGATGCCGGAACGTGTGAGATCGCGCGGTTTGAGGTAGTTCTTGTACTGCTTGTAGCACTGTCGGCATCCCTCCCTTATCTTCGATATTCCAGATGTGGCGGTATCGGGGTTAGCGAGTTCCTTGAGTCCCTGTTGATACCATTCGTTGCACTTGTAAGTCATAGCATCGCCAACCATATTTGCATTGGGCAGTGCTTTTGGTCCAGAATTGGGGTCGATGAGCACTTTGAAATTGTCGGTACCGTAGCTCTCGGGATGGAAATCGCTCTGCACCACCGTCTGGTCGGCTTTCTTTGCAAATCGGTTTGCGAAACTTTGCTCAGCCGCTTCGAAGTCCTTGGCCGCCTCGAAGTATTTCCGATTGTAGAGTTCCTCGGTCTGCTTTTGGTTAAAATACCACACTTCTTTTGTCTTTGGATTCTCATAGTAGAAAGTGGTGTCGTGGTCAAAGGTGATTTTTTTACCTTTTCTCATCGCTTCCCTGGATGATGCAGATGCGTTCAACGTCTTGATGTCGTTGATTGACACGCCATATTGCTGAGCAATCTCGTACTTCACCTCGAACTCAGCTGAGTGACTGAGTCTCTGTGTCTCGGCAGTAAAATTCTTGCGCGTGTTATCAAGACTCGTGTCAGTGTAGTTTTCCAGTAGACTCATGGCGTTCTTGTCTTGTTGGATTTCGAGCGCCAGCTCCTTCTTGAGTTTGGCATTGACAGGACTGTCATCGAGCATCTCCACCGCTGCACGATAGTTGTCGATTTTCTCCTTGCCCAAGGCAAGTCCGTCCACCTCCGCTTGTTTCATCTTGATTTCGTCGAGATCAAGTTTTTTGTTTTGCGCCAGCATCTTGACATTGTCGGCGTCAATCTTTGCCTGAGCCACTTTAGCCTTTTGATTGCTGATACTCTGTTTCATTTGCCGTCCCCGGGTGATATTTCCATAGTATTCCTTGGCCTTGGCCTTGAGATTCTCTGGTGTCAGTCCGACTTTGGCGGCTCCTTTCTTGAGCACTCCCAAACCTAAATCTGTAGCCTTCTCTGTGAGGTATTCGCGTACCACGACCTTCACACCGCAGCAGAAGCCACCGAAAACGCTGTCGCCACCCTTATCAACATAAGCTTTCATCTCGCGAACCACCTCCATAGAGGTGAAGACTACCTCGGAGCACCCCAAGGTGAAGAATCCTAGTGCCATGCGTGAGAAGAAGCCCATCGAGTCTTCCACTTCCTTACCCTTATCCATGAAAGCGTTGAAGAATAACATGAGTTCATCGCCCAGTGTGACGGGTTCTGCTTTAGCATTGGCTCCGACGAAGCTACCATCGTGGAATCCCACCCATATTCGCCGTACAGTGCGTAACTGCTCGTTGTCATAACCGTAGGCGGCATCATAGGAGTCGAGCATGTTCTGGATGTATCGGTCGAGCGGTGCAAGGTTATTGAGGTATCCTTTCTTGAAGATGACCGATTGGATATACATGAGTTTATCTGCGATATTTTCGTCTTCTTTGAGTTGTCCCATGGAGTCTTCCATATCTTTGCTCTGTCGTACGGGCTGTGAGTGGAGCATCACCTCTTTTTCCAAGTTGTATTTACGCCCGTTAAAGGTGAGGGATATCTTTACTACGGACTTGATGCGCAGTGGTGCGTCGAGCCCTCCCCTAATGCATCGGAAGATGATGAGACGTGCTCCGTTATCTGCGTCCTTTCGCGGTTCCCAGTCGATGCCGAGTTTCTCTATCAGTGACTGTCGGCTCTCTTCCACCGCCATGAACTTCACTTCATCCGGTACGGCGGGTATGCGGAGTACTTGGTGGTTCTCTTCGTCGTACTCAAAGAGTCGGAGCCTGCATTTGGTCTCGGCAGGCGTCATCTTTCTTGTCACGTAATTAGGCTCGTGGGAGTTCCAGGGTGAGATATCCATAGTCCGATCGTAAACGAAGCGATCGCTGAGGTGGTTCATCGGGGCATACTCTTCCTCATAACACTTGATGTAGGTGGTGTTTATGGTTAGTCCCATTTGGAATCGACAGATGGGGAAGTCTGTCTCCACCTTCCGGTTGTTGGCATCAGTGGCCTTGATGTGGAGCGAGTAGCATTTATAGTCTCCTGGCTCCAGCTTTTTCTTAAAGTCAGCGCAGTCCTTGTTCTCTGTCAGGACCGCAAACCAGATGCCTTTATCCTTGTCTTGTTTCAATACAGCCTTATAGGCATCATACTCCACCGTCATTTCAATCTTAACGTCTTCACCCATTCCAAGCACCAGGAATGGTAACTCGACCGTTTTCTCATATTCGGTGGGCAGTGTGAGATTATCTTGTCCGAAAAGTATTTCTGCACCTTCAATGAAGAAGTGCACGTGGTTGGTAAAGGATACGCCTTCAGCGGCCATACTGAAGTGTACTACGGCCTCAGCAGGAACATTGTCGGTGGCCGGAGCCTGCACATCGGCGGCCATATATTCACCACTGAGTGTGGCAGGACTAACCTGCAGGTAGTCATCACCTGTAATCTGGATCATCCGCGTGAGCTTAGTGTCTGTGTAAGACTTCCCGTCGGGGGTGTAGCGTACGATGCGTGCATAGATCTTCTGTGGTGGGTCACCGGGAGTGAAGGTGTTGCCGAAGTCCTTCTTGATGCGCATCTCGTATGTGCAGCGCTCTTCGTTGTCTTCCTCCTCTTCCTTCTTGTTTTTCTTCGACTTTTTGCCTGATTCTTTCTTTTCTTTTTCCTTTTTTCTCTTCTTCCATGCCGCGATACCTCCAGTGGTAGCTATGACACCGATGAGCGTCGGAATTAACCATCCACTCTCGCTAGGTTCATCCGGCGGTGTGGTGTCGATTTCCTCATGAATAGGACCGATGTCGTCTGGCTCTTCATCGTTGTTATCAGGTTTAGTGAAAGCCTCATCATCTTCACTACCTTCCTCCGCAGGGCCGCTTTTCCCTGCGGCGAAAACAAGATGAATTTCATCGTAATACATGTCCGTTTCCACCCTATAGTTATCACCATCCAAGTATTTGTTAACGCAGCGGACACCAATGCGGATATAGACACCTTTTTCGTCCATAATGGGGAAGAATCCCACATCATTGCCTTCGTAGGGTGCTTTGGTTATGTGGAGTTGTGGCTGAACCACATTCTTTGTTAAACGCTTATAGCTACTTCCTACAAACAGATCGAATTGCTTCTGTAATTCAATGTTTTGGTATTTGGATTCCTTAATGAAATTGGTGCCGCTCGGACTGAACGAAACAGATATTTTGACGCCAGCGGAGTTCTGGAAAACACGATATGAATTGCAATTGACCTTCAACTGAGTGACTTGTGTTAATTCATCGCGCTGCATATCGTTGTTCTGATCCCGGTAGTAACCATATTTTTTCTTACTGGTCTTAGAATCTGATTGCCCTTCTGGGTTGTCAATGCTTTGCATCTGCTGTTCCACTCCTGTAATCGTATAAGTGATTGTTCCGAACCCAGTGCCGACAGTACGTCTGATTTCATCAGCGAATGCACTCACGCTTGTGAAGAGACAGACGAAGACGACAATCAGCACCTTTCCATTGCGCAAGAGTTGCGCGCCGCAATTCATACAGTATTTTGCCATAATACTTTAGTTATAACGATAGTAAAATTTTCTCATAGCGCTGAGGCTGCTGTCTTGAAGATAGCCTTTTTCTTCCCTTCGCCTTTGCCCTGCTGCACCTCTATGGCTCGGCCTTCGTCAATCATGCGGATGATGTAGCCGGCGCTGGCATACTTATCAGTAAAGTAGGTGTTATAGACACCCGTATCTATCTTCTCCAGCGTATAGGTTCTGGAACCATTTTTCTTGAACGTCACTTGAATTCCACCGTTAAGACTCTCGGCAAAGATCCATTCCCCACCATCGATGTCAGTGTATGGCTCACCGAGCAGTGGTTCAGCGTCATCACCAGGCTGTATCTCGTCGTTATAACTCTCAATTACATCCCTCACCATCTTACCTCCGATGCTCATCGACGGGTCTCTGTGGGCAAGCTGCTCACGCTGATGCTCTTTACGCTCATAGTCTTCATAGACTTCCATAGCCTTGCTAATCAGTAGGCCAGCAACGATTACCATGCATACATACTTAATAATCTTTTTCATCTTTTATTTTTAATATTTAATGTTTAACCTCTTCTTTACGTAGTTCCTTCATTCTATTAATCTTTAGTTGCACCTGATACAGCCTCCCGATACACATCAGAGAGGGCATTCATCTCATCCTTATCAGGCGAGATAGCACAACCGGAAACAATCTTACCGTTCACCAACGCGGCTTCTGTGTAACTGAACATTTGAAGGCCGTCTGCCTCTTTCCAGTTCATGTAACAATAGCAGTGGGGGTGGTAGCTGCCATCGGCATTGTTGTCAAAGTTTACCTTATATTGATTCTCAAGCGTAATACCTTCTTTTTTTACCAATACGCCCGCCAATGCATTAACATAGTCATACAACATATCACCCACCTCTTCGTCTGTCATGCCGTTAATACCCTGCATAGCATTTGGGTCAATCTTCAGTATCAGACGATGACCTTCTTCGCGGGGCTTCCACGTCGTCGTTATCATGCAAGCCTCGGCATTATTCTTTAACGACTCACGGGCTACGATCTCATATCCTCTGGACATGGGAAAGGTAATGCCACCGATGGTGACCATGTCAGGACCTTTCTCCGACTCACTTATCATCTCTTCTTTCTGACCATTACCATCAAATACCTTGATGGCCACACCTGCCAACACTGTAATGATGGCTGTCAATAGAATGTTTTTAATATTTTTCATCATACTTTACAATATTGACGACTAAATCGGATATAGGCACACCAATAGTTGAAGGCTGCCAGTAAATAGAATACGACTAATGCAACATAACCGGTAACAGTGCCAGTCTTATCAACCTGATCGATATAGCTATTGATGGGTAACACCGTCAATAGAGCTATGAATGCGCAGAAGCACACAGACGTCAGCAGAAACTGGTATCGGGGGAACAGCGTACCGCCAAGGACAAAGATTGAATGTCCGAAGAAGAAAGCACCAAGTTCGAAGATGAGCAACATGAAGTCGAAGGACTGTTCATTTGGACTGACCAGCTCGTTGATTAGTACGGGCAACCCACAAGTGAAATCCCCATCAACCAACCCAATAAACAACATACGCAATATGTCGGCACAGGTAAATGCCAACATAAATCCCAAAGCCAGTATCACTGTGACATAGATATAGCGTATGATATACTTTTCTAACGCTGTGGCCCGCAATTCAACAAATGCTGTATGCCTTTCGGGCTTCCTGGGCCCCATGATATAGCTGGCACCATAGACAATGACGAATATAAAAGTTGCTGCACTATACGTCACAGTCACTTCGAGGATATGCTCGTACTGATTATGAAAAGCCAAATAGAATATAAAGAACAGCTGAAGAGCCAGCAGGTAACACAACATATTCAGGAAGTTGTTCAACATGCTTTTGTGAGAATCCTGCAAATGGCTCTTCAAAGCCACCCAGAAACGTTTTGAGTTAAAGGAGTCTGCCATACATTATAAGTCAATTATTCTAAATAGCCTCTGTCTCTCAGCATCTGCAAAGCGGGATTGGCAGGTAAGGTGTCAGGGTTCATGGTCATAACGATCAGGTTCCTGTCTGCATCATAGCGTGCCACGACAACCCCCGCCATGCGCGTCGTACCATCCTGTCCACCTTTATACCAGAAGTGCAGCGATTCCTCATAACAGGCAACGCTGTATTTCACCGCCTCGAAAGCTTCCTGTATTTTGTCGTCGGCTTTCTTAATAGCTATGATGTCAGCACCAGGCTTCTGGGCTTCTTTTTGCAGTTCCTCCCGGTAAGCTGCCAAAGCTGTCCAATATTGATACTCCTTCTCAATACCCATATAGTCGAACTCATAGCTGTCGGGATTGGGTATATTCTCTTTGGCGAACTGTTCCAACGCTTCACGATAGGGATTGGGCTCTTCCGAGTTACATGCACACAGCAGTGCGAAAACTGCCATTAAATAAATAATCTTTTTCATCATCACATATTAAAAATGTAAGCCAATGCAACAGCAATAATAACCCAATACCACCACTTGAAATTCTTCCTTCGTTCTTTCTGCAACTCCATATTGGTGTGAAAGTTTTCCATCATTTTTTCTCCTAATGATTTCTTTTTTTTCACCTCTTTTTGTGGAGCAGAGGGCTGGGGCTCAGCCTGCAGGCGTGTTCCACAACTTTCACAAAATTTCGCTTCGTCGGGGAGTTGAGTCCCACAATTTGTACAGTACTTCATAGTTTTATCGTTTTTATTTGGATTATTTATTCTTTTTCAGTTCTTTCAGTTCTTCGCGAATCCTGGCAATGCCGTCACGAATCTCTGTAACACTCTTCATGTCAGCCTCATCACCCTTGGCAAGTTCTTCCTCAAGTTGATCCTCACTACGTTGCAGAAGTCCCTCCAAAAATATAATGCGATCCTCAACAGTCTCAACGTTGTCTGAACTTCCAAGTTCTTCTGCCTTTGGGAAGACAGATTCATCTCCATTAGGAATGATGGTAGCATCGTCGGTATCAGTGTCAGGTCCTGGCTTTACAGGTTGATGCTGCTCAGTTTTTGGAGTCTCCGGTTTATCATCCGAGAATAATTCCATGAGGAAAACAAGGAGAAATACGGAACCTACGGCAATGAAGAGCACCTTGCCAAATAACAATATATAGCTTAGGCATCCTTGCTTCTTTTCCTTAGCTTGGGGTACTTCCTCCTTCTTGGGCCCCTCCTCATGTCTCTCAGCTGTATCCCTCCTGGGGGCTGGGGCATTCCAACTGGCAAGGACAAATTCGCCTTCAGTATCAGGAGCCTTGACATTACTTTCAGTATCAGGAGCCTTGGCATTACCTTCAGTATCAGGAGCCTTGACTTTATCATGTGTCTCGGCAGAATTCACCTTGGCGCCGCAACTCCTGCAGAAATTGACTCCTTCGGAGATCTCTGCCCCGCATTGCATACAGAACTTCATCGTATTTCTTTTTTTATGAGTTACTTAACTTTCGGACAGTGACTGCGTATGAAGTCCAACACAAAGTCGAAATCTTCCTTCGTCGTGTATATCTGGTTATTGGCAAAAGGCTCGTTGACCTTAATGGTGTTCCATCGGCGCTGGGCCTTGATGCTTCTCACAACCTTGAAGTCGGATGCCAGTGTGGTGTGAGCTGCAGTCAATATACCTTGTCCTGTGCGGCCCACATTGCCTGTCAGGGCACCCGTTACTGCCAGCACAGCACCTATATTCCCTGCTTTCTTCTTCTGAGCGGGAATCTGTTCGTGTTTGATACCGTTTTCATCCATCGTAAAATTGACAATGTATTTTCCTCCATACTGAGCAGCAACAATCAGATAGGAAATACCACTGATAACAAGAAACACGAGAATGGCAACACCCCACCATTTCAGGTCTTCGATCATATTGGCAAAATTACCACTGAATATATCTCTGATATAGGTGGCTATGAAAGCAATTGCACCTAAACCACCGAAAATCTTACAGACGGTGAAATAAACAGTTGGGTTGGTCAGCATATTCATAGGGTAAGTCCAACGGTACTTACCATCTGTGCACAAACGGACTCTTTCACCGCTGTAGTTTGGACTTTCCAATGCCTCATTGGAACTGAAGTTGTTTGATGTTTCCATAATCCTTTATTTTATTAATTAATTGAAATCAATCCCATAGTCTCTTTTATCCTCCCCTCCCGAAGCATCATTTCAACAATCATGTTAATCACTTCTGATATTTTGGAACCTGCACTTGAGAATCCTAATTTACGAGCTGTCAGCGACGGAATCTTATCTTTTGGCAATGAGAACTCTTCTTGTATTAATTCATGCACGGCATTCATGATTTCACACGCAGGAATCTCCGTGATGACTCGCGGTGAAGGGGCGCGGTATGTCTGATAGTTCTGCGCACTGGTTTCATTAAGCCACAAAATGCTGGCATCTCCTACTGATACAGGATCACGATAAAGGAATTTAGATGCATGGGAGATAGCTTTTTGAATATTGGAACCAGCGTGTCCAAATCCGAAAATCTTGGCAACTCTCTTACACAGATAACCTTCTGTAACAGGCTGTTCGGTTGTGAGTATCTGTTGTATGACTTTCAGATTATAATCCGCAGTTGGATCATACATCGACTTGTCAATAGTTGGAACCGTAACATCTGCTTCTACATAAGGTTGCTGTTTCTCATTCTTAGGAAGATCCTCTACAATATCTTCACCGTTTATCGTATCAGCATTGAAAGAATAGCAAGAGTCACTTCCTGTGTTTTCCTGCTCTCCCTGGAAATCTCCTGATTCATTTGTTTTCAGAGCATCAAGAATCTGGCTCAGACAACGTTCACGATTCTCATACCAGTCGATGGAATAAACGCGCATAACGCTCCATCCCAGCATATTCATAACACTGGGTTGGACTATTTCCCTGTCGCGGGTAGTCTTTGTCTCATAGTAAGTCTTACCGTCACAGAGGATGCCTAATATATACTTCTCAGGATTCTCATGGGTTGAGACGGCAATGTCAACCTTAAAGTTCGATCTGCCCACACATGGTTTAGCAATATAACCTTGTTCAGAAAGCATCTCACATATCTGACTTACCATTATATTGTGCTCAGTTTCGTATGAGTTGCCGGAAACCATTGGCAATCGTCCTGTCTCTGCGAATTCCAGGAATCCCTTCAACCCTTCTACGCCCTTGGCATTTGAACGCTTCAGGTCAATCTGGCTCGATTTTAAGGTAGAGAAAACGATCATCTCATATCGGGCACGTGATACGGCAACATTTAATCGTCTTTCGCCTCCCACATTATTCAGGGGTCCGAAATTCATGGAAACCTTGCCATTCTTATCTGCTCCATAGCCTACGGAGAACAGTATGACATCTCGTTCATCACCTTGGACATTCTCGAGATTCTTCACAAAAATAGGCTCTTTCACGTTGTAGGCAAGATCCTTCAGCTCTGGATGACGATCAAGTTCAGCTGTCAGATCATCTTCTATACGGTCACCTTGAACTCTGCTGAAAGACACGACACCGATACTATATTTCTGCAGTTCCGGATCGGTAAGCCTGCGTATGATTTCCTTAACGATGGCTTTTGACTCCTCAGGGTTGCTACGTGTACGCCCTTTGTCATAGACGCCCTCAACAGGAACCAGTTTTACTTTCGCCAACTGATCATCGACTGATGGGAATGTAAAGAGCCGGTTGTCATAATACT
>Ga0265298_10011269_pt1 | contig 10488 bp, 10 predicted proteins | sample AusTroGonzalo_MG_3_FD_193486 | JGI IMG/M metagenome (GOLD analysis project Ga0265298, IMG submission 193486) | Bovine rumen microbial communities from tropical cattle in Woodstock, Queensland, Australia - Gonzalo_01 | ecosystem: Host-associated > Mammals > Digestive system > Stomach > Rumen ... | reverse complement strand
GATGGATTGTCATCCTCTTGAGAATGGGGTTATACTTCTTAAGTTCCAGTCTCTCAGGAGTGTTCTTCCTGTTCTTGGTGGTAATGTAACGGGAAGTGCCCGGCATACCGCTGTCCTTGTGCTCAGTACATTCCAGGATAACCTGAACCCTGTTGCCTTTTACTTTCTTTGCCATAGTATGAACTCCTTACTGTTTTACGCGATGATTTTGATGTCTTTCCAATCGCAATAGCCGTTAGCGACTGCCTCCTTAAGGGCGGCATCAAGACCTTTCTTATTGATTATTCTCAGGCCGGCAGCACTGAGTTTGAGGCTGATCCAGCAGTTCTCCTCAACATAGAAGAACTTCTTAGTGAACAGGTTAACATCAAATGTTCTCTTGGTTCTGCGCTTTGAGTGAGAAACATTGTTGCCAACCATTGCCTTCTTTCCGGTGATCTGACAAATTCTTGACATATCTATATAATTTTATTCGTTTTTTGCACTGTTCTCAAAACAGGGTGCAAATTTACACGATTGTTTTCATTCTTCCAAACAAAACTCAATTGTTTTTTACGTTGGCTTTGGCTTTGGCTTTAGCTTTATGTTTTTTTAACCAGGCCAATGCCAATGCCAAAGTCCATCACAACCTGGTGTTGGAGTATATTGGAACATCAATCCCGCAGAAATCGTTGTCCAGATATTTGAAATACCCCGTGCAGGCTATCATGGCTGCGTTATCCGTAGTGTATGAGAAAGGCGGTATGAACACCTTCCAACGATAACGGCGGGCATGATCCTGAAATGCCTCGCGCAGTCCCGTATTAGCCGATACTCCACCCGCCACAGCTATGCGGTTTATACCCGTATCCTTGGCGGCCTGACGCAACTTTTTCATCAGAATCTCAACGATGGTACGTTCAAGTGAAGCGCACAGGTCCTCCTTGTGATGTTCGATGAAATCAGGGTCCTCCTTAACCCAGTCACGAAGGTTGTACAGAAAAGATGTCTTGAGTCCGCTGAAACTGTAGTTGTACCCGGGAATGTTGGGCTTGCTGAAAGTATAAGCCTTAGGATTACCCTGGCGCGCCAGACGGTCAATCACGGGACCGCCGGGATACCCGAATCCCATAACCTTGGAACATTTGTCCATAGCCTCACCTGCAGCATCGTCGATAGTCTGTCCCAGAATCTCCATTTTGTTATATGATTCCACCTTGACTATCTGAGAGTTACCGCCAGAAACCAGCAAACACAGGAACGGGAATTCCGGAGCGTTTGAATCCTCACCCGGCTTCCTGATGAAATGGGCCAGGATGTGTCCCTGCAGGTGGTTGACCTCAATCATGGGAACACCCAGGGAACGGGCAAAACCTTTGGCAAAAGATACTCCCACCAAAAGAGATCCCATAAGACCTGGACCGCGTGTAAAAGCCACCGCGCTGAGTTGTCCGGCATCAATTCCGGCCCTTTTCAACGCAGTATCCACCACCGGTACGATATTCTGCTGGTGGGCGCGTGAAGCCAGCTCCGGCACCACTCCGCCATACTCCTCATGTACCTTCTGGCTGGCTACGACATTTGACAGCAGTTCACCATTATGTACAACAGCAGCCGATGTATCATCGCAGGATGATTCAATACCCAGTATATAAATGTTATTATTATTCATCAGCCCATTTTTTCGCTTTCGGTCTGCAAAGTTACCACAAATATTCTCTTATTTTGCACCAATTTGATCGCTTACCTTTTATTCATACTATGATTCTATGATTTGGAACCGGAAACTGGAATGTATGTCGCGTGATGAGATGCGCGCGCTGCAAAGTGAGAAACTGAAAAAGATTGTAGCGCACGCCTACAACAACTCGCCTTTTTACAAAAAGAGATTTGATGAGCACGGCGTTCATCCTGATGACATAAAGAGCATTGACGACATTGTAAAACTGCCGTTTACCGTGAAACAGGATCTGCGTGACAACTATCCGTTTGGCATGATGTGTGTTCCGATGACAGACATTCTGAGGCTTCACGCCTCCTCCGGCACCACCGGTAAGCCCATTGTGGTAGGCTACACCGACAAGGATCTTGACAACTGGTCGGAAGCTGTGGCGCGCTGCCTCACCGCATACGGACTGAACTGTGATGACATGATACAGATTGCATACGGATACGGCCTTTTCACCGGTGGTCTGGGCGCACATGACGGTGTAAGAAAGATTGGCGGAACAGTAATCCCCACCAGTAGCGGCAATACCCAGAAACAGCTCCAGCTGATGCAGGACTTCGGCGCCACCGCGCTGGCCTGCACCCCATCATATGCACTCTATATGGCTGAGGAGATCCGCAAGCAGGATATTGATATAAGGAACTTCAAGCTTAAAGTGGGTATTTTCGGAGCTGAGCCCTGGACTGAAGCCATGCGTAAGGAGCTTGAGGATAAACTCCATATCAAAGCATATGATATCTACGGACTGACAGAGATTAGCGGTCCCGGCGTAGGCGGCGAGTGCGAGTGCCAGAACGGAACCCATCTGTGGGAAGACCTATACTACCCTGAGATCATTGACCCGGTAACCCTGCAGCCTGTAGAACCGGGACAAAAGGGCGAACTGGTATTCACCACCCTTGACAAGTGGGGCATGCCTATGATTCGTTACCGTACACGTGACCTCACCTACCTCAACTATGACAAGTGTGAGTGCGGCCGTACAGCAGTACGCATGGGTAAGATCTTAGGCCGTAGCGATGACATGATGATAATACGCGGTGTCAACGTATTCCCGTCACAGGTTGAGTCCATCCTGCTTGAATTCCCCGAATACGAGCCCTACTTCCTCATTGAGGTGGACCGTATCAACAACACTGATACATTTGATATTCAGGTTGAGGTCAAGCCGGAGTTCTATACCGACCAGGTCAATGAACTGGTACGTCTGCGTCAGCGCCTCACCTCAAGAATACAGAGCGTTATAGGCATCCAGCCCAACATCAAGATTGTACAACCCGGTACAATTGAGCGTTCTACCGGTAAGGCAAAACGCGCCATTGATCATCGTAAATTTGAATAATAACCTATAAACATAACCCGTATGCTTATAAGACAAATCTCCGTATTCCTTGAGAATGAGAAAGGAAAGTTTGCCGAGATAGCAAGGCTGCTTGGCAACAACGGCATAAACATGAAAGCTTTCACCGTATCTGAGACTCAGGATTTCGGTATTGCCCGTATAATTGTGGAACGTGACCAGATAGAACGCGCCTTCAATCTGATCAAGGCCAACTCTTACGCCGTTACTATGACCCAAGTGGTATATCTGGAGTGCGCCCACAAACCCGGCGCTATGGCTGAGGCGATGGAGCGCCTATCCGCCGCAGGCATCTCAGTTGAGTACATGTACGCATTCGCTGACTCATCATCAGAGTTCTCCCGCGTAATCATCCGCCCGGATAATACTGAGCTCGCCAACCAGATTATACAGGAATTGTAAAATACCTAGGCATTTCTTTCCGAGCATTGGCGAACTTGCATTATCTTTGCAGCCAATATTCGGAAAGATGCCAGAGTGATCGAATGGACCGGACTCGAAATCCGGCGTACGGCCTAGCCGTACCGTGGGTTTGAATCCCACTCTTTCCGCAAAATAAGGCCGCCCGATGGGTGGCCTTATTTTGTGGTAAGAGCGGGATATTTTTCCCACATCTTTTTAGTTTCCTACGGAAACGGCGGCCTTCCAGGCCGATTCGGGCCTTCGTCCCGAATTATAACTGCCATTTGTTTCCTTCTTCTGTATTAGCCGCCCGATGGGTGGCCTTATTTTGTGGTAAGAGCGGGATATTTATCCCCTACTCATTCTTTATTTAGAGAAGATTTTTATTGTGCCTTCTGATGTGCGGATAATATTCAAACCTTTTATGGCTGATTTGTAACCGTTAATTGACCATGACTCCTCTATGTCAGTACCATCTATGAATATAGATTTGACACCTGTTGCGGGCTGCAAGTTAATCTCCACCAGCTTAGGCTCCCACATATTCTCTTCACTAATGTTTACAAGTGTAGCCGTTTCCATAGACAATGCCGACGGATAATATGTATCGGCTGTCGTACTTGTAGCACGTGCCATTATATAATAATCACCTTGAAAGAGACGATCATCTATCTCAGTCTCCCAATCCTGGTCAAACATAACTGAATCTGCATCGGCATTCATTGTCTTTGATTTTAGCAATACCCATTCGTCATCAATATTTTTTCCAATGACATCAATCGTTGTGGGCACGTTGTTTCCGCCAAGCGTTGTTTTTACTTTCAAAGCTCCTTTGTATCTGTCTGTTATGATCTGAGCCTCACGGAACCACCCCAATGATCCGTAAACAAAAGTCAGGAAATAACACGGATCGGTAAATACATATTCGCAATAACTGTATTCTTCCTCCGGAATACGGAACTCATATTGTCCCGGATTGCGTGTAAAGATGCAACTGGTATCAAATTCAGCAACATCATCACCCCATGCAACTCCACGGGTAAACATTTTTCTGGGTTCAGGAATGATATAGTCCGTATTCAAAACAAAACCGTCCGGACCCAGATAATCAATTGACGCCTGTACAGGTATGCGCACTACGCCGTTAAACGGATGGCGTAAAGTAAAACTTGCGTGCTCGTCATCACCCCCAACCTCAAGCACCAACTGATAACCCACATCATCGGAGGTTGGAGTATAGATGCGGCCTGTTGCACCATTAATCTTCTCCATATCCCAGTTGTTGGGATTACGGCGATACCACTGATATGTAAAGTAGCCGTCGTTTGTGTAATAATCATAATCCTTACCGTCAATATGAGAAGAAACATTGTTTTCAAATTCCTCACCAATAGGAATACCCACCATGCAATTGACAACACTTGGAGATTCCGACCAGCCCAAGGGACGTGATTTCAAACTGGGCGGAGTTGCTGTAACGACATTTGACACATAACCGTCAAGCGGGCCACCATGCATAATAAGGCGATAATCAGTTCTACCGTAAAGACCTGGAGATATACCGACTATACGTTCCCCATATTTCTCAGGATTGTCACCATCCATAAAATATGTCCATTCGTCCGAGCTGCCGTTTCTATACTGAATGGTGTAATATTCGCCGCCCAACTCCTCTGCCATTGGAAATGACAGGTTTGCTACAATCTTGTAATATCCATTGATAATCCATGAGTCATAACCTACAGTATATAGCTCAAGTCCCACAAACTCGTTCTCACGTGCAGGTGCAATTTCATTAACCGAAGGCAAATTTCCCTTACTTCCCGGATTAGTTACCGGAGTGGGCGTTGGCTGAGCACTTAAGACAAGCGTGCCTATAAGTGCAAAAAGTGAAAGATAAAAACGTTTCATATTTTCCATTTTAATATTGAAATCTAAATTCTTTTAACAAAGATAAACGCCATATTTTGTATTTGCAAGTAAAACAACAAAATAAACATTTTTAAGGTGTAACTATTCTTAACTAAAGTTGTTGATAAAGGGATAAAAAACATGGAGGCAATTTTCAGAGAGTTGTTGTAATTTTGCAGCAAGAAAACTAAACACATTTACCAAAGTAGCAAATGGGAGGATTTTTTGGAGTCGTCTCTAAGCAGAGATGTATCAATGATCTTTTTTACGGAACTGACTATCAGTCACATCTTGGAACAAGCCGCGCTGGTATGGTGACCTATCACCCTGATTTGGGATTCAAGCGTAGCATACACAACCTTGAAAACGATTACTTCAGGAGCAAGTTTGAATGTGAACTTGACCGTTTCTGCGGAGGCAGCGGCATAGGCGTAATAAGTGACACCGATGCGCAACCTATGCTCATGAACAGCCATCTGGGTCGTTTTGCCTTGGTTACAGTAGCCAAGATCAACAACAAGGAAGAAATCTGCGACAAACTGTTGGCTGAGAACATGCACCTGAGCGAGTTCAGCAGCGGCAGGATAAACATCACAGAACTGATAGCCCTGCTCATCATAAAAGGTAAAGACTATGTTGACGGCATTGAGAATGTCTATAAGACAATTAAAGGTTCTTGCTCCATGCTGCTTCTTACTGAACAGGGTATAATCGCTGCCCGTGACTCATGGGGACGCACACCAATTGCCTTGGGCCAGAAAGACGGAGCGATAGCCGTTACGACTGAGACTACGGCATTCCCTAACCTGGGATATGAGACAAAGTTGTATTTAGGTCCCGGCCAGATAATAAGGATTACTGAGAACGGCTACGAGGAACTGCGCAAGCCCAACAAGAAGAACCAGATATGCTCATTCCTGTGGGTTTATTACGGATTCCCCACCAGCTGCTACGAGGGTCGTAACGCTGAGGATGTACGCAACGAGCTGGGGCGCGTTATGGGACGTGACGATGATGTTGAGGTTGACGGTGCTTGCGGTATTCCGGACAGCGGTTTAGGAATGGCTGTAGGTTACGCAGAGGGGCATAAATGCCCGTATGTAAGAGCGGTAGCCAAGTATACTCCTACATGGCCCCGTTCATTCATGCCTACTGACCAGGAGAGACGTAACCTTGTTGCCAAGATGAAACTTATCTCAAACAAGGAGATCCTGAACGGCAAGCGTCTGGTTTTCTGCGATGACAGTATAGTACGCGGCACACAGCTCAAGGACAACTCACATGATTTCTACGAGTCAGGCGTCAAGGCGGCTCATATGCGTATTTCATGTCCGCCTCTTATCTACAGCTGCCCGTTTGTAAACTTCTCTGCCAGCAAGAATGATCTGGAGCTCATAACACGCCGTATCATACAGGACTTTGAGGGAGAGAACCCCAGCCAGGAGATACTAAAGAAGTACGCCACTACAGGCACACCTGAATACAAGAAGATGGTTGAGGAGATAGCCAAACGCCTGCAACTTACCACACTGAAATTCAGCTCAATAGAGGCTTTGGTTAAAGCTATCGGCTTGCCTAAGGAGCAAATCTGCACCCACTGCTTTGACGGCAGTTCCTTCTACACTCTAAACGAACAGAATGAGAATTGATGCAATTGGGGACAGTCCCCTTTTGCATCGTCAGTTCAACTTGATTCTTTTTCAAAAGTGCAAAAGGGGACTGTCCCCAATTGCATCAATTCGCGGAATTTTCGCATTCCGGCAGTAGCCACATCCTTTATGTGTACCACTCCGCTCACATGAGCGGCTGCTGCCGGATCGGGGTCAATCATATAGATTTGACAACTTGACGGGGCGTATTGATAAAGCCCGGCTGCGGGATATACCTGCATTGATGTGCCCACAATAAGCAGTATATCCGCCCTACTCACCGCCTCGGCTGCTTTCTGAAGGTTGGGCACCTGCTCTCCGAACCATACTATATGCGGTCTTAACTGGGTGTTATGAGGGCCGCCCTTGTCACCAAGATTGATTGCCTTGTAGCCGATGTCCATAACATAGCGTTCACTCCAATAATCCATATCGGTATAGGTATCCTCCGGGCGGACTTTTGTAAGCTCGCCATGCAGATGAATAATATTGGTACTACCGGCGCGTTCATGCAGGTTGTCAACATTCTGGGTAACCACGCATACATCAAAGTCTTTTTCAAGTTCAGCCACAATCTTGTGCGCCTCATTAGGCTCAACCGTAGCAAGTTGGGCACGGCGCTCATTATAGAAACGCAGTACACGCACAGGATCGCGGTACCAGCCGTCAATGGTTGCAACTGCCTCCACGGGTTCATTATCCCAAAGTCCGTTTCCGCCACGAAATGTGGATATTCCGCTCTCGGCACTGATACCGGAGCCGCTTAGTACAACTATTCTTTTCATTTTACAATATTCATTTCATCAAGCAGGTATGTGGCACCGCCGAACTTGTCCATCATCCATAGCACATAGCGTATATCAACGCAGATGCAACGCTGCAGGTCCGGTTCAAATATAACGTCACCGCTCATAGCCTCCCAGTTTCCGTCAAATGCAAGGCCGATAAGATTGCCCTCAGCATCCATAACGGGACTGCCTGAGTTACCGCCTGTGATATCAAGATTGGTAAGGAAACATACGGGCACATCACCGTCCGGACCTGCATACTGGCCAAAATCCTTTTTCTCAAAAAGCTCTTTCTGACGGGCCGGAACACGGAACTCATAATTGGCGGGGTCCTCCTTGTCAATTACGCCCTGCATGTTGGTGTAGAAGTCATATTTCTTGCCTTCTTTTGTAGTGTATCCCTGTACGGTACCATAGGAAAGACGGCAGGTTGAGTTGGCATCAGGATACAGTTTGGCTTTTCTGTTCCACTCCATCAGACCGGCAGTAAATACAGTCGATGCAGAATCACGCAGATTTGCAGCTTCATATGAGTACGTTCCATTAATTCTTGCATGTGTATCCGTAATTTTTTGATTCAGTTGCAAGGCTGGGTCAGATGAAGGAAAAGAAGATTGTGCGGAATTGTATTTGACGGAATCAGTGAATACGCTCTCTGCAAACATCAAGTCTACATCAAATGATGAAAGATCAAGGGAATCCTCAGGGCTTGCATTCTCTGAGTAAAACTTAATCATTGCCTTTGCGATATCCTTGTCAAGTGAAGCGCTGTAATTGCGATAGAACGCCTCTCTTTCAGCGCTGTTTATCATCCGTGTAAGATGTATCAGTTCAATTCTGTCCAGACTTTCATTGAACAAAGTGTAACGCAGGTTGTACTCAGCATTACGTTTAACATTCTCCTCAATAACATCAATCACATTACCGTATTTGGCCAGACGCTTAGGATTGGAATTGACCCATTTTGTGAAATCAGCCTCTTTCTGACGCTGACGGCCTATCACGTCCAGATCGGCAAAACACTCACGCATGCCCTGCCACTTTTTCCAGCCGTTGGCCGACGATGCATATTTGTTGGCATACTTAAGACTGATGGTGTCATTTGAACGCATTCCCTTCCACATCACATCCTGACGTACGGTACGGGCTGCAATACGCACATCCTGTACCTCCATCATGAGTTCCAGCTGGGCTGCTGTCTGGAAACGTTGAGTGCGGGCCGGATAACCCATTACCATCGCAAAATCACCCTCTTCAATACCCTTAAGAGATATGTTCAGGAACTTTTTGGGACGTAAAGGAATGTTATCCTCACTGTAGTCTGCAGGATTCCCGTCACGATCAGTATAGACACGGAACATAGAGAAATCACAGGTATGACGCGGCCACATCCAGTTATCTGTCTCACCTCCAAACTTACCGGCAGATGCGGGAGGAGCTCCGACAAAACGTACATCACGGTACACCTTGTTCACAATGATATATAGTTCGTTGCGATTATAAAAATCATATAACCTAACCTGACATCTCGGATTCTGTCTCCTGATCCTGGCAAACAGGGTATCGGCTTTGGCACGTTCCATGCCGGTAACGTTTATCATGCTCTGCAGGAGAGTAACGGTCAGTCCCGGTACGGGTATCTCCTCTTCCTGACTCATTGCCCAGTAACCATCCTCCAAATAGTTATGCTCAGGAGTTGAGAGTCCCTGTATGCTTGAATACCCGCAATGGTGATTGGTAACCAGCAGACCTTTATCAGATATGAACTCTCCGGTGCAGCCGCCACCAAACTGCACCACAGCATCCTTGATGGATGCCTTCTTTTCATTATAAATGTCAGAAGCTTTGATCTTCAAGCCAAGTTTCTTCATATCAGCCTGATTCATCTTTTTTAGCGTGGGGAGCATCCACATACCTTCATCGGCCCGGACCGATGTCACGGCCATAAACAACGCCAGAATAAATATCGTTCTTTTCATCTCACCATAAATATATATGCAAATGTAACATATAATTTAACCTTACTGAAAAAGGCAACTATTAATTACAGGAACCGGGAAACACAGCAGGACTCTAAAAAAAATCACAATTCACAAATTGACAAGTTAATGTTAATAGGGCGAATCAGCGGTAAATTATGTTTGCCGCTGATTTTCTTTATGTTAACGATGTTTTCAAAATCTGCGTTTTGTTAATCGTTTTGTTAACGAAGGATAAATATTTAACTTCTCGCTTAACCTTCAGCCGTTTTTTGACTCTTAGTTACGGAAGCCGCAAGAAAACGGTTCCACAAAACAAAACAGAATAACAAAAACAAAAAAATAAGAATTATGAAAAAGATTATCTTAGCTGCCGTTGCAGCACTGTTCATCGGAGTTGGAGCAAACGCTCAGAGTGTAAATGACAACAACGCTACCGTAAATGATATAGTAGCAGAGCTCAGCCAGGCTGACGCACTTCAGTTCATCCCCATGTACCAGAAGATGCTCTCAGACATTGAGAATGTATGCCGCGCCGAGAATCTGAACGAGGATGGCAAGACCGCCATGATTGAGGACCTCAAGGATGAGTACACTGAGAAGTTCAGCACAGTACTGGTTACCGCTCAGAATGAGGTTGCCATCAACAGCATCCCGATGGAATACATCAACGCCCGTATAGCAAAGTAAA
>Ga0265298_10011267_pt1 | contig 10489 bp, 10 predicted proteins | sample AusTroGonzalo_MG_3_FD_193486 | JGI IMG/M metagenome (GOLD analysis project Ga0265298, IMG submission 193486) | Bovine rumen microbial communities from tropical cattle in Woodstock, Queensland, Australia - Gonzalo_01 | ecosystem: Host-associated > Mammals > Digestive system > Stomach > Rumen ... | reverse complement strand
ACCGGCTACGCCGGTGTGTCACTTTTTTTGTAGTGTCGTTACGGTTGATGAGAACTTGCGGGCCTATTCAAACTTTTCCCTATATGCTACAGGGTGTAGTATATGTAAAATTATTATGTGATATTTTTAGAAAAATGCTTAAATTTTGCAAAAATCTTTGATTTTGTAGCATAAAAAGGCTTGATTTTGGAAAAATACGGTTTTATATTTTTTAATATGAAACCGATCGTCGAATATACCGATTTCCGCATGTACATGCGCGATTACTACGAGGAACGCAAGCGCTGTTCCGCGTTTTCTTGGCGAGAATTCTCCAAGAACGCTGGGTTCAGCTCTCCCTCTTATATGAAGGTCGTTTGCGACGGTAAAAGCAAGTTGAGCCGTATCGGTGTCGAACGCACGGGTGCAGCCATGGGTCTTGCCGGTTTCGAGATGGATTATTTCAGGGCGATGGTCAAGTTCGGCCAGGCAGAGACGGAAGAAAGTAAAAAAGCCGCCTACGAAGAAATGCTTTCCATCGCAAAGACGTACAAAGTACGCACGATTGAAGGCGAGTTTTTCAAGTACTACGATACTTGGCACAACTCGGTTGTCAGGGAACTCGCCCCGATTATGCCGGGCGCCACTCCGGGCGAAATGGCAAGAATGTGCTATCCGCAGATTTCTGCCGCTGAGGTTCGCGATTCTCTTGATTTCCTCACGAAATCGGGACTCTTGAAAAAAGAAAATGAGAATTTTGTCCAGTCCGAAACTTCGATTAAGGGCACGACGGATGCAACGCGACTTGCCATGAGGAATATGCATCGCCAAATGTCCAGGCTTGCGACTTCGGCACTTGAACTCCCCAAAGATATTCGTAATTTTAGTGGAGTGACTATGGGGCTTTCGCGCGAGTCTTTTCGCAAAATCGAATGTGTACTGAACGAATGCCGTCGAGAAATTATTGCTATTGCCGCCGAAGAAAAGAATATTGAACAAGTTTATCGCTTGAATTTGCAATTGTTCCCCCTGACGAAAAACGTGAAGGAGAATGAAAATGAAGAAGTGTAGTTTGTATGAACTTATAATGCTCTCGGTAATCTTTTCGTTGAGCTTCTTTGCGGGGTGTTCTTCGGAGAAAATTGCAGGTACGTCCGAAGAAACGAACGAAATGGCTTATCAGGAATCTTCTAGCTCAAAGGTTAAGTCTTCGAGTTCTTCCAATGGATCTAAGCTTGGTGAAAAATCCAGCAGTTCAGTGAAGTCTTCTAGTTCTTTCGGTGAATCTAAGTATGGCGAGAAATCTAGTAGCTCGCGCAACGTTTCCAGCAGCTCGCGCACGATTTCAAGTAGTTCCGAAAAACCAGGCAGTTCGCAATCAGAATCTTCAAGTAGCTCAGTTCCAGAGTCTTCTTCTGCACGTGTCGATGTGAATGTTAATTCTAGTAGTTCTGGGAATCCAGGTAAAATAGAAAATGCTTCCAGCAGTTCCGAGAAGCCAAATGAGGGTTCGACAAAGCCGAATACGCTGGATTATTACTTGAAATTGTTTAATCTTGAATCGGACTCGTTTGACAGTGGCGTTTTGTCTACAACGATTGGTCAAGATAAAGATGGCGATCCGCAAAATCCGAACCCGCCGATGGTGTCTGAATTTGATACGCCTTGGCCGCATAAGATTGTTAAGCAGAATGTCAATGCGCTGGACGAATATTTCCCGATAGCATTTGCGATGTATCCAGGAATTATTGATGCGATAAAGAATGAAACTTTGGACGAAAACTGCGGACTTTATACGTTCAATGTGTACGGCAATGGATTGTTCGCTGCCTATATCGTAGCTGAAGTATCCGAGAACGTGATTAAAGTGCTTGATATTCCGGCTCACGATTGCAAGGCGATTTCTTCAAGCGAAATGTCTCGGTTCCTGTTTTATTACTGTGGTGAGCTGAATAGTCATGCCGAAACGGAACATGTTACGGTTGATGTGGATTTGTCTGGTAAATGCCCTGTTGTTAAAACGGATAGTGAATGGGTGAGTGATAAGCCTCTAGTGCCATCAAAAAAGAACTTATAAATTAAGGAGAAAAATCATGAAAAAGAATCATTATGTCAAGGTGATGAGCCTTGCCGTTGTGGCGGCTACCTCTTTCGCGGTCGTTGCCTGCGATAACGAAACTCTCATCGGGCCTGATTACAACGGCGGAAACGCCGGAAATTCCTCGGCGATTGAACATCCTAGTCCGCAGTCTTCTAGTTTGGAGGTTGTAGAAAGCTCGTCGTCCGAAACTTTAGTTTACAACAATAGTTCTAGCTCTGTGGAAGTTTGTACCAACATCACCAATACGAAATGCATGACAGCTTGCGATGCATCGGTTTCTCCTGAGATGAAGGACTGTGAAACGGGAGTCGTATTTGTGTGTAAAAATGGAGCATGGTACACAAAGTTCGCTAAGGATAGTGAGGCTGCATCCAAATGCTTTGTAGGCTTGAGTAGTTCGTCTTTGCAAGTGAATAGTTCGTCATCAATTGTTCCTCAGTCTAGTTCAAGTGATTTTAAAGTCTGCCCGAATGGTCATTGGACTACTCATTGTAACGGAATTTGGGCCGAAGAACCTGTTTGCTGCGAAGACGAACCTGTGGAAACATGCCGCCACATCACGGATTACGATGGCATGACTGCGCAAGGGAACTGCGTGAATCAAAACGGTCGCACTGCTGTTGACTGCGTGACGGGGGCAAACTACGAATGCAAAAACAACAATTGGCAACCGGTCGCTTGCATGGATGTCAAACCCAGTGAATGTAAGCCGGGAATGGGTGGCTGTGGCTACCGCCTTTGCCAACCGGATGGCGTCCAGGAAATTGCCGATTGCGAAAACAACGTGATTTACGTTTGCAACGGCGAAATGTGGGAGGTCAAGAAAACGGAAGAAAATCAGCGTTGCGCTCGTGGCGAGCTTGAATACTGTGATGCCTGCTTTAAAGAAGGTATCTTCAATGGCCATTACAAGTGCGAAGGCGGCAAGTGGAGAGAGTACGGCATGGGCGACGAAATCTGCGAGCATATCTCTGATATCAAATGTGATGATAAAAAGCAAGGTTGCGGTTTTTGCGGTGTAGAAAAAAGATATGCAATTGATTGCGAAACAGGTGAGGAATTTGTATGTGATCGTGGATACTGGTCTTTGAATGTTAAAGATTGCGAAAGCGGCAATGAAAATGGATGCGCAATTCCGGTCTGCAATGCCCTCGCTCCAGAATGTGGCTATAGCGAATACGAACTTTGCAACAAGTATGGCATTGATAGATATTGCAATGATAAATGGCTGAGCGAACCCTGCGACGGCTCGGAATCTAGCAGAGATCTCCGCATTGTGGAATCAAATAATAGTTTCAGAATTGAAAACTACATCTGCGTCAATAACAAGTGGGTGGAACGATTCAAGTTTTACGAATGCGGCGAAGATGTCGATTGCGATCGCTTGTCTGTACGTTGCCAGGCGAGTTCTGCCATCGGAACAGCTTGCGAAAACGAAGGCGAGTCTAGTGAAATAGATGGCTGCGTATTCCTTTGCAGCGCGGGTCGCATCCTCTACGCTCCGGCACCGTGGTGATTTAGTCATTCCTGCGGATCTCTCGCGACTGACATTTGCATAAAAAAGCGGCGCCGTTCGGCGTCGCTTTGTGTGGGTTGGTAAGAACTTTAGCTTAAATTTTAGGGCCTTTGGGGAAGGGTATGCGCTCGCCAGGGTGGGGAACGTCAAACGGAGGGGTTTCTGGGTGTTGCTTTTCCCATTCTTCGCGTTTCTTTTCGGGCCAATTTTTTTCTTTGTTGAAAACGTTCTCTTTTGCGTTGCCCCTATTTTCATTTATGGCTTTGTTGACCGTTTTTTGTTGAACGATATCTTGCTGGATGTCCTTGATTTCGGCTTGTGCGCTAGCCTTAATGTCCGAAAGGATTTGCTGCCTTGCTTGCTTGCGCTCTTCGCGTAAACGTTGCCAATCTTCTTTTTGTTTCTGTTCAAGGTTCGGTGCACCCTGAGCGATCTCTGATCGTTCTGCAGGTGTCGCGATATCGGATTCCGGTTGTGCAAACGGAACTGTTACGAATACCGAGCTTGTCAAAAATGCAATGAGTTTATTTGCGTTCTTCATAGCGTTAACCTTGAAAAGACTCGGGAAAGGGCGACGGTTTGCTCCCGCCGCCCAATTCTAGGGAATAAGAATTTCTTATTCAATTTGAGCAACGGTCTTTTCTTCTTTTGCGGATTCTTTTTCGGCCTTTTGGGCTTCGCGCTCAGCTTTCTTAGCTTCCATTTCGGCCTTGCGGGCTTCACGTTCTGCCTTCAAAGCTTCTTCGCGTTCAGCACGTTTAGCTTCAAGTTCAGCACGCTTGGCTTCCATTTCGGCCTTGCGGGCTTCACGTTCTGCCTTCAAAGCTTCTTCGCGTTCAGCGCGTTTAGCTTCAAGTTCAGCACGCTTAGCTTCCATTTCGGCCTTGCGGGCTTCGCGTTCGGCCTTCATTGCTTCTTCGCGTTCAGCGCGCTTGGCTTCTTCTTCAGCACGCTTGGCTTCCATTTCGGCCTTGCGGGCTTCATGTTCTGCCTTCATAGTTTCTTCACGTTCTGCGCGCTTGGCTTCTTCTTCAGCGCGCTTAGCTTCCATTTCGGCCTTCTTGGCTTCCATTTCAGCCTTGCGAGCTTCGCGTTCTGCCTGGAGTTCTTCTTCTGTCTTCGGAGTCGGAGGTTCAATTTCCGGCTTCGGCGGCATCACGGCGATTTCATCCTTGTCAAGCTTGATCTTGTCGAGGAGTCCTTTGCGTGTTTCCTTGCTTTCTTCGCGCATTTTCTTGAAGTCGCTGGCTTCAGTAGCTTCGGTCTTGACTTCTGATTTGACTTCGGTAGAAATCTCGGCTGAGATTTCGGCCTTGACGCTTTTCATGTCAGAAACATCGCTTTTTGCAGATGCTGTGGCGAAAAAGGCGAGCGTAGAGATTGTGAGGATTGCAATGATTTTTGATTTCATGATTCTTCCTATGATTGAGGGTGGAATTTTTATTTCCACACCCTGTTTAGCAAGAACCGTGCCAGTTTTTTGAAAAGTGGCGAATTTGAACGAATTTTGCGGATTTTGTCCGAAAAGTCCTAAATACTGGCTTTAAAGCCCATAAAAAAACGAGGTATTTCGCCTCAGCGGGGGCTAAAGTTCCGAAAATTTATTTGGTTATTGGTCTTTGGTCAATGGTTCTTAGACTATAAACCAATAACTAATGACCAATGACTATTGACCTCGCCTTGCTTTTGCGTTCGCAATTTTGTACATTAACTCACAACTTATTATATCATTTTCCTAGATCCTTTAGTTTATCCCGGGCAGGGGCCGCAATTGTTGCGCTGAAAGTGCGCTTGCAATGAAAACGCGGGCATGCGCATTTTAGGGGAGGCGTTGTGCTTCTAAGGATCTTGGGGATTTCCCTTTTGACATTGTTGTGGCTTTCGTCGGTCGTTGGAGCTTCGCCATCGGTTCCGGCAAAGACACCGCAAGGCTTGGTGATGCTTGATTTTGCCGATGTCCCGTTGGCAGATGTGGCACGGACGCTTTCGCTTGCGTATGGGACGTCCATCTTGACGGACGATGCGGGCGATGTGCGCGTGACGTTCCATTTGGAGGGCGTTGGCCTTTTTGAAGGCTTGACTGCACTTTGTGCGGCAAACGGTTTGGATGTGGTACAGGAGGGGCGCGTTTATCATATTCGGCGATCAAGGTTGCAAAATGGACGTATTGAGGTTGTGGATTCCGGGGTGATCATTGATGTCAAGGATATGGACGTTCGCGAGTTTGTGAAGGAATTTGGCCTGAATACGGGTGTGAATGCGCTTGTGGACTATGACGTGGACGGTGTTGTTAGTGGAAATCTGAGGCGAATGGTACCGGAAATGGCGTTTCGTGTGCTGATGGAGTCGAATGGTTTCAAAGTTCGAGGGGAGCGTGGCTGTTTGCGAGTTTCGCGTGCGAAGACGGGAGAGATTGAGAAAGCTTTGCAAAATGGCTCTCCGGATGGTGTGGAACTTTCGGTGGAACGTGCGGGCGACCTTTATTCGGTGGATTTGCAGTCGGTGCCGCTAAAGGCTGTACTCAAGGCTGTTGCAGAAGAGGCTGGACTCAATTTGGCGGTATATGGCGACTTGAATGAAACTGTTCAAATGTCGTTTAAGGATATTCCGTTGCCGGAACTTTTAGCGTCGCTTTTTCGGGGAAGCTCGTTCACGTTTCGTTTGGATTCTGCATCGCTCTTGGTTGCGGAGGAGGGGGCTAAGGCGCTTGCCGATGCGCGTGTCATCCCGCTAAATTACGTGTCGCCCGAGAAGGCTATGGTACAACTTTCAAAATTTATGAAAGGGACGAAACTGAATGTTTCGGAATATCACGAGCAGAATGCTCTTATACTTGGTGGTTCGGTACATGCGATTGGCCGCGCTGTAGATTTTCTCAAAAAAATAGATGTGCCTGCGATGCAGGTGACGATTGCGTGTGTGATTGTGGAATTTCGCAAAGGGCGCAATTTTGCATTTGGAATGCGGAGCGGTGCCACGCGCAATGTCGGAGAGCGCGATGTTCAGGTTCGTGGATTCTTTGATTTTCTAGGCAAGGATATATCGAAGTCGGGGGCGTTTGGAAAAATTGGAATTTTGCCAGATCGCTTTGAGTTGGAACTTTCGTCTATGGAAGAAAACAACGAGGCAAAAGTGCTTGCGCGCCCACGAGTGACCACGCTGAACGGCAACAAGGCTGAACTGAATGTGACGAATACGGTCTATTATCTTGTCAGTCAGGTTTCTGCGGATGGGTATCCGATTACGGATTACCGCTCGTTTAACGATGGCATTTCTCTGGAACTTACACCCACGATGACTCAGGATGGGCTGATTACGCTTTCGGTGTCGCCGGAAATCAAAACGGCGGGCAGGAGCACTGGCGATGGGCCGCGGGACATCAGTTCCCGAAACATGAAGACGACGGTGGTGCTGCGCGATGGCGAGACTCTGTGCTTGGGTGGGCTCATTCGAAAGAACAAGACGGAAGTGCGTTCGGCGGTGCCGTTCTTGGGAAGTATCCCATTGCTTGGGCGTTTGTTTAGCTACACCTCCGAAGAAGAGGACGAAAGCGAACTTGCCATATTTATCACGCCGAGTGTGGATGTTAGACGAGAGAATGGCTCTGCGAACCCACAGACGATAGACGAAAGAGAGGGAATGGGTGGTAGGCTGTAAGGACTGACAATATGTTTTTTTGGAATAAACGAGTTGCGCCTGTCGTAGCGCAGATGATGACGTGGGAGGTGACGACCGCATTTGACGGGATTCTCACGGAAAAGGAATTGCGCAAGCGCTTTGATGAAGAATTTAAGGATGCGTTTGATGCGGATTCCATTGATACCGCATGTGCAGACGATGAAGAAAAATGCGCGGAGCATCGGGTGTCCTTTTGGCCGCTCATCTCGTTTAATGCGACGGATGGACGGAAACATCGTTATCTTGTGGCTGTTGCCGATGATTTGCTTGTACGTTATCGTAAAAAGTATGACCGTTGCCTGCCGAAGCAAATTGCGCTGTATGCAATAGCAGATAAAGTTTTGCGAGGGACGTGGGGCGGTGCAGACGGTATGGATTGCGGCGGACTCTGCGCTGGGCACGATGTCGCGGAAAGCGGGAATTTGTTGCTTGTTGTGCTTTGGAAAAGTCGCTTGTTCATTCTCGTTTTTATGGAAGGGCGCTTATGCCATTGGTCGGAGGAGTCCGGATATGGGGAATCGTTTGATGACTCGTCTAGGGAGCGTGTGGCGCACTTCAAAAAGTTCTTGAAAGTAGATGAACTGTTTGCAAATGAGATCGGTGTGGGGGCGTTTGGCGAGGTCTTTGTGGATTGTGGTAAGGAATTTGCCGTCGGGAAAAATTCGCAGATTATGGATGAACTTTTTCTGGTGGCTGCACGTGATCCATTTTGGCTTCATCTTGATTTAGATGAATGCGGGGTGATGAAACCTTGTGAAAAACGCCGGTGGATTTTGTGTGCGATGGCGTTGCTTTTTTTGTGTGTGTCTTTTTTTGTGACGTGCGGAGATTCTCTGGAATGGTTGCCTTTGAAGATGCGTGATGAAAAACAACGTAATTTGATCAGAAGTGTTCCGCCAGTTGCGTTGTCGTTGCCAGCATCGCATGATCTGGAAAAACTTGCGTGGGCTGAAGGACATCGTGATTTGCGTTTTTTAAAGGGAATGGAAACTCTGGATACTCCCAAGGAAATTTCTGACGGTGATTGCGACTCTTCGGAATTCCGTTTGCTTGGGATTGTGGGAGGTCGTGTCGCACTTGTGAAAACCGTTACGGGTGAAATGAAAACGCTCTCGGTCGGTGATTCGCTTTCTCGGTACAGCGTGAAGCGAATAGGAATGAATGATGTCGTGATGCGTTGTGGTCGCAAGGAGGTTCGCTATGCGGTTAAAACGCGGTAACGTTCTTCCGTTTGTGCTCATTGCTTTGTCTGTGCTTTTGATTCTTGTGATGGCGATGCTTCGCTTGCCCGGATCGCTTCGTCGGACAGTCGCGCTTGTCGCTTGTGAAACGCAGGAAATGTACCTCGCAGAATCTGCGGTGTTGGCAAAATTGAACGGCTTTCCGGAGGGCTATTTTAAGGGGCTTCCGACAGTTGATGAGCGAATTCTTGGGCCATGGACGGAATGGCGTGTTCGCGATAAGTTCCTGTTTTTGCTGGGCAATGAATACGGTCAATTCACGACTTCGGAATGGGTTCGTTGTGCCGTGTTTTTGGAACAAAATTTGCGTGAACGCATTTTGCAAACGGTAAACCTAAAAAAGCTTTCGGGAAATCGTCGTTTCTTTAAGCTTGATTCTTCGGATGGACTTTCTAGAGAACGCACGATGGCGATAAATGTGAGCGCCGGGGATTTGAGTTTGGACCTCGGCGAATCCCGCGCTTTTGGGGACGCTTTTGAAAATCCGCGAAGCTCACAAGAGTTAATTCATTCTTTTATGGCAAACATTGAGGGCGATGCGAAAATTTGTGGGAACGTTCATTTTGATTCGCTACGAATTTATGCAACGGGAATGGTTTCGTTGCATGGAAACGTGACGGCGGACTTCGTTGAAATTTTTGGGCTTGCAGGTGTGGAAATTTCAGGAAATGTTTCTCTTGCGGGTGTTTTGATTTCAAAGCAATATGTTGAAATATCAGGTCATGTGAAAGTAGAATTCCCGAGTGTTGCACTTGCGGTGGGGTACCGAGAAAACCGTTTGTCGCTCCTAGAAAAATCTTTCTTTGATGGCTTGGCGATTGCGCCTTCTGGAACTTTTGAACGAGATTCTTCGGCTAAGCTTCTTGATTCGGCGAATGCGCTTTTGCCGTTTTGCATGGAGTCCCGAAAGGTCGTGTTTTCCCGGAGGCGCTTATGATACGCTCTCGTCATACAGAGGGTAACGAATTGTCCAGGGCTTCTTGTGCTACTCTTGTTGCTAGCTCTAGACAAGGCTTTACTTTGCCCGAAGTTTGCGTGGCTCTCAGCATCTTTCTTATAGGATCGACGGCGCTCATTGGATGTTGGAATTTTTTCAATCGAGATGTGGCTTACGAGAGGATGCGTTTAGACGAGTTTTACGATGCGCTTGGAATGATGGAATCGCTGATTGCGAATCTCCCTAGTTGTGCGGATTCTCTGCCCGATGTGCACTTGCCAAATGACGTGCACTTGTTGAAGGAGCGTTCTTCAGAGTCGTCGGTTTCGGATCGCTTGATGCGTGTCCCTGGCTCACTGCATTTGGCGTGGGCGGTTGTAGAGCGTGAACATTATTCTCTAAAACGTTTGGTACGTTGTCGGTGAGGCTCGGAGGAGTTCTTATTTGCAAATGAAAAATGCTTTGCGAGTTAAAAGTTCGCAATTTCAAGGCTTTACGCTTTTGGAAATGCTTGTCTCCATGACAGTCGCTGCCATTCTTACGACTGTTACGTTGAACGTCTATTTGATGTTCCAGCGCGGCATTGTTGGAACAAGCCTCCACTATGAACATTTTGTTTCGGAAAAAGTCAAGGAACTGCGCTGCTGTACCCGCTTTGTGCGCGGTCTCCCGCCATGCGATACCATTCCGGATAAATCTCGCGCACATCGCGATGCCATTCGCCTGCGTTTTTAGAAAAAACAGCAACAAATGACCAACGGCTAAAGAACAATAACTAAAACAAAAAAAGCCCCGCGCTTGCGGGACTTCTTGAATGGCTTTCGCGTTTGCGGCTTTTTCGCCGCAGCTTGCAGTAAACTATAGTTTAGTTCGTTGCCTGTTCTTCTACGTTTTCAGAGCATTTGATGGCTTTGCGAATTTCGAAGATGTTGCTGATGTAGTGCATAAAGCTAAGCACGCTCACCGAGAGGAATCCGATTGCGTAAAGGGCGAGGAACGGTCCAATGATGTACTTGCTAGCGTTGATGTATTCAAGC
>Ga0265298_10011266_pt1 | contig 10489 bp, 8 predicted proteins | sample AusTroGonzalo_MG_3_FD_193486 | JGI IMG/M metagenome (GOLD analysis project Ga0265298, IMG submission 193486) | Bovine rumen microbial communities from tropical cattle in Woodstock, Queensland, Australia - Gonzalo_01 | ecosystem: Host-associated > Mammals > Digestive system > Stomach > Rumen ... | reverse complement strand
GCCTGCCCGGGCGTTGACGGCGGTCCCGTGATGCTGCTGGATATGGCCATGAGCCAGTATGCCTACGGCAAGCTCCAGGTCACCCGCCTGGCCGGGAAAAAGCTCCCCTTCCCCGGCGGCTTTGACAAGGACGGGAACGTGACCGACGATCCCGGCGCGATCGAGGAATCCATGCGGATCATGCCCATGGGATACTGGAAAGGCTCCTCCTTCGCCTTCATGCTGGACATCCTGGGATCCGTGCTGTCCGACGGCGTCGGCGCCGTGGACATGAACGCCGCCACAAAGGGCTCCTGTGGCGGGTGCTCCCAGGTCATGATCGTGGTCGATCCGAAGAAGACCATGGACGGAAAGAAGATGGAAGAGACGATCCGCCGCGCCGCCGAATACATCAAGAGCGCTGCCCCAGCGGAACACAGCTCCGGCATCCATGTGCCCGGAGAAGGCTGCGAGCGCTTTCACAAGGAACATGACGAACAGGGGATCTTTGTGGACGACGCCGTCTGGCAAGAGATCCTGGCGCTGTAAGGGGGCGCTGACATGAGCAAAATGAAAGCCGTTCAGATCGTGAAGCCGGAAGAGCTTCTCATCATTGAAACGGACATTCCGGAACTGAACGAAACGGACAACGTCCTGGTAAAGATCAAAGCCGCCGGGATCTGTGGATCCGACGTCGGCATCTATCACGGAACAAACGCGGCCGCCACCTACCCGCGGGTCATCGGCCATGAAATGGTCGGCGAGATCGTCCGGACCGCGCCCGGCGCGAAAAAAGTGAAGGTCGGAGACCGGGTTATCATCGACCAGGTGAAATCCTGCGGCCACTGCTGGGCCTGCCGACACAACCGTCCCAACGTCTGCCAGCACCTGCAGGTCCGGGGCGTCCATATCGACGGCGGATACCGGGAATACATCGCCGTGCCGGATACGGACTGTTATCTCCTGCCGGACAGCCTGCGGTATGAGGACGCCGTGCTCATCGAGCCGACGACCATCGCCCTCCAGGCCTGTTCCCGCGCGGAAATCGCCCCGGATGACGAGGTACTGATCATGGGCGTCGGCGCCCTCGGCTCCCGCATGCTCAGCATCGCAAAACTGTCCGGAGCGAAGATCATCGTGGCGGACGTGGTGGAAGAGCGGCTGCAGGAAGCGCTGGAAGCCGGCGCAGACTATGCTGTCAACCTTCTGAACGAAGACCTCGACGCGAAGATGAAGGAATACACGACGGACGCGTACGGTCCCACCCTGTCCATTGACTGCGCCTGCACCAGGGACTCCCTGGGCACCCTGGTCCGGGTCACCGGAAACGCCGGGCGGGTAATCACCATGGGCTTCTCCGTTTCACCGACGGAAGTCACCAACTTCGGGATCACTTCCAAGGAACTGGACATCCGGGGCTCGAGACTGCAGAACAGAAAATTCCAGCCAGCCATCGACCTGGTCCGGGAAGGAAAGCTGGATCTGGATCATAAGATCTCCCACACCTTCCCCTTCCTTGACGCGCAGAAAGCCTTCGATTTCAACGACACCCGGGACCCGTCCATCCGCAAGATCGTACTGACGTTTGAGTAAGTAAGATCTTTCGCGGTGCTCAGGATGACACCGAAGCAAAACAGAAACAACAGAAGGAACGGAAACACAGACATGGAACAGCGGCAACCAAAGAGCAACCGACGCGCCTACAACTCCGGTATGGCAGCATTCTTCCTGAGCGGGATCTGCGCCATCTCCGCCGGCGTGATCGTCAGCATCCTCCGCGACCGGTACCAGTTCAGCTTCAGCTTTTCCGGCACGCTCGTTTCCACCATGAGTATCGGAAATATGGTCGCGCTGCTGCTGTCGGGTGTCCTGCCCGGCATGATCGGCGAAAAGGCCACCACGCTCATCATGACTTCCGGGTACTTCCTCGGATACCTTGCCTCCGCCCTGACCGGCAACCCGGTGTTCCTGCTGCTCGCTTTCCTGGTAATGGGCATTGCCAAAGGCTGCTCGGCCAACAAGTGCACCATCCTGGTCGGGAACAATACAGACGACCGCTCCAAAGGCCTGAACCTCATGAACGCATGGTTTGCCCTCGGCGCACTGCTGTGTCCTTTTCTGATCGCGTCCCTCCAGGGAGTCCATCCCTCCATGCCGATGATCAGCGTTTCCTTCGCCGGTCTCTGCCTCTGGTTCGTCTTCCTCTTTTCCGGCCTCCCCGGCAAGAAGGCATCCGATGCGGGAGCCACGGGAAAGACGGATTATTCCTTCCTGAAGAGTTCGGTCTTCTGGCTGCTCGCGCTGCTGCTGTTCTGCGAGAACGCGGCCGAGTACACCGTGAACGGATGGCTGGTCACCTACTACAAGAATGAGCAGATCCTGACCGGCACACTCGCGACCTACACCGTCACCGTGCAATGGGCTTTCACGCTGGCCGCCCGCCTGCTGCTCGCTTTTCTGCTGAAAGGCCGGAATCCGTTCAAGGCCCTCGCGGTTATGGGCGTCGGAATGACAGTGATGTACGGTGTGCTGCTGAAGGTCAGCACACCGGTTCCCGCGTTGATCGCGCTGGCGCTCTTCTCATTCTCCGTTGCCGGCGCCTATCCCATGGGGGTGGCCAGCATCGGCGAAATGCTCAGCTCCGCCAGCGTTGGCATTCTCCTCGCCTTCGCCGGCGTCGGCGGGATCCTCTTCCCATGGCTGGTGGGGATCATCGCGGATGCCGCCGGTCTGCGGACCGGGATGGCGGTCAACCTGATCCCGTGCGTCGGGATCATCATCCTGCCCCTGATCCTGCTCTTCCGCAGGAAAGGGCAGGATCAGGAACGGGAATGAATAGATTCTTCGCCTTCGACTCAGAATGACGCGATACAAAAGCAGGGAGGGACACAGATTGAATGGAATCGTTTGTCATCATCAGGACGCGCCGCTGCAGGATCTCGGCGGCGGCACCGGCCGGCGGGTGCTGGCCTGGAACGACCAGCTGATGGCCGTGGAGGTCTCCTTCGAGACCGGCTCGGTCGGCGCGGATCATACCCACCCTCATACCCAGTGCAGCTATGTGCTTTCCGGACGCTTCTCCTATTCCGTGGAAGGCGAGAGCACGGAGCTGGCTCCCGGCGATTCGATCGTAGTGCCTTCGGGGCTTGTCCACGGAACCGTCTGCCTGGAAAAGGGCGTCCTGCTGGATCTCTTCACCCCCTGCCGCCGGGACTTCTTCGGCTGACTCCCGGATGGCCGGAACGGCCGTTTTCCACGAACGGGACACGGTATACTTTCCCCGGAATCTCTGTACTTTTTCCCGGAAACGTGGTTAAATAATAACAAAGGAAAAAACGAAAAAAGGTCTGCTTTTCAGGAGGAAAAAACCATGAAAATGACATTCCGCTGGTATGGAAGCCAATCCGATCCGATCCCGCTGAAGTACATCAAACAGATCCCCGGCATGACCGGCCTGATGGGCCTGCTGGACAAGCCCGCCGGCGTGGACTGGCCGGAGGAGGAGTTCGTCGCCCTGAAGAAGGAGGTGAACGAGGCGGGGCTTGAGATCGAGGTCATCGAGTCCGTCAACGTGCACGAGGATATCAAGACCGGCCTCGGCCGGCGGGATGAATACATCGCCAACTACATCTCCACCGTCCGCATGCTGGCAAAGCACGGAGTGAAGGTGATCATCTACAACTTCATGCCCGTGTTCGACTGGCTGCGCACAGACCTGGCCCGGGTGATCCCGGAGGACGGAAGCAACAGCCTGTACTTTGACGAGAAGGACCTGGGCGAAATGGGCCCGCTGGAGATCGTCCGCAAAACGGCGGAGGACAGCAAGGGCTTCTCGCTGCCCGGCTGGGAGCCGGAACGGCTGGCCCTGCTGGAGACCACGCTGAAGCAGTATGAAGGGATGACCCCGGACGGGCTGCGGAAGAACTTCAAGTATTTCCTGGACGCGGTCTGCCCCGTCTGCGAGGAACTGGGCGTCCGCCTTGCCTGCCATCCGGACGATCCGGCCTGGCCGATCTTCGGCCTGCCGCGGATCACCCACAGCCGGGAGGATTTCGACAGGATGGTGCAGCTGCACGACAGTCCCGCCAACTCCATCTGCCTGTGCACCGGTTCCCTGGGATCCAACCCGGACAACGATATCCCCGCCATCATCCGGCACTTCGGGGAAATGGACCGGATCGGCGCGATGCACATCCGCAACGTGAAGTTCCTGGGGTACCACCACTTCCGGGAAGCGGCGCACCTGAGCAGCACCGGGGATCTCGACCTGTACAAGATCGTGAAGGCCGTGTACGACACCTGCCCCGACACCTACATCCGGCCGGACCACGGCCGCATGATCTGGGACGAGCAGGGGCGGCCCGGTTACGGACTGTATGACCGTGCCCTTGGCGCCGTATATATCGCCGGCCTGTGGGAAGCAATCGACAAGAACAATAAATAAGATGAGGGCAACAGTATGAAAGTGAATCTCCAGGGTCTTCAGAATACCGCCGGATGGGAAAAAGCCGGCGTGCGCCTGCCGCGGTACGACATCGCGGAAATGCGGGAAAAAACCGGGAAAGCACCCATATGGGTGCATTTCGGCGCAGGGAATATCTTCCGCGCGTTCATCGCCGCCCTGCAGCAGCGGCTGCTGGACACGGGTGACGCGGACCGCGGCATCATCGCGGCGGATACCTTTGACGTGGACAATATCCGCATGATCTACGGCGGATACGACAACCTGACCATGAGCGTGACCCTGAACGCGGACGCCACGATCGACAAGGAGATCATCGCGAGCGTATCGGAAGCGCTGGTGGCCAAGCCCGACGAAACCGCGGATTATGCCCGGCTTAAGGATGTTTTTGCCGCCCCCTCCCTGCAGATCGTTTCCTTCACGATCACGGAGAAAGGCTATGCCCTCCGGAAGATCGACGGGGACCTGCTTGAGGTCGTGGCGGAAGATTTCGCGAAGGGACCGGAGAACCCGCGGCACGCGATGACCATTGTCGCGGCATTGCTGTATCACCGGTTCACGCAGGGGAAGGCTCCCCTGGCGGTCGTCAGCATGGACAACTGTAGCCATAACGGGGAAAAACTGAAGGACAGCATCCTGGAGGTCGCGGAGGCCTGGGAGAAGAACGGCTTCGTGCCCGCCGCCTTCACGGAGTGGCTGCGGGATGAAGCGCAGGTCTCCTTCCCCTGGAGCATGATCGACAAGATCACGCCGCGGCCCGCGCCGGCGGTGCAGCAGATGCTGGAGGAAGCCGGCATTGAGGACATGGCGCCGCTGAAGACGCCCCGCGGAACCTTCGTCGCGCCGTTCGTAAACGCCGAGAAGGCGCAGTACCTGGTAATCGAAGACCGGTTCCCGAACGGGCGGCCGCCGCTGGAGAAAGCCGGCGTCTACTTCACCGACCGGGACACCGTGAATAAGACCGAGCGCATGAAGGTCACCACCTGCCTGAACCCCCTGCATACGGGGCTGGCCGTATACGGCTGCCTGCTGGGCTACACGCTGATCTGCGAAGAGATGAAGGACGAAGACCTGGTCCGCCTGATCAAACGGCTGGGCTATGTCGAAGGCCTGCCGGTGGTAACCGATCCCGGCATCCTGAAACCCCGTGCCTTCATTGACGAGGTAATGGAGCAGCGGCTGCCCAACCCCTTCATGCCGGACGCGCCGCAGCGTATCGCGACGGATACCTCCCAGAAGGTAGGCATCCGCTTTGGCGAAACGATCAAGAGCTATGTGGCCGGGAACCGCCCGATGGATGACCTGATTGCGCTGCCGCTGGTCATCGCCGGCTGGCTGCGGTACCTGCTGGCCGTGGACGACAAGGGCAACGAAATGCCCCTGTCCGACGATCCGCTGCTGCCGGAGCTGTGCAAGCAGCTGGAAGGCATTGAGCTGGGCAGGCCGGAGACCGTCGGGGAGAAGCTGCAGCCGATCCTGTCAAACAGCCTGATCTTCGGCAGCGACCTGACGAAAACGCCGCTGGCCGCCCGGATCAGGGAGTATTTCCTGGAAGAGATCGCCGGGCCGGGCGCGGTTCGCGCGACACTGAAGAAACACCTGGCGTAAGACCACAGAAAAGGAGGACGGGTACATGGATCTGCTGAACTACGAAGTGCTGAAAAAGACGGGGTATGACGGTTTCATTCTGGAGAAGGCGCCGGAAAAAGTAATGCAGTTCGGCGAAGGCAACTTCCTGCGCGCCTTTGTGGACGACTTCTTTGACATCGCCAATGAAAAAGCCGGGTTCAACGGCAAAGTGGTGCTGGTGCAGCCGATCGCCCAGGGCCTGACGGAACTGATCAACAAACAGGAAGGCCTCTATACCCTGTATCTCCGGGGCAGCGAAAAAGGCGTCAAGGTGGATGACAAGCGGGTGATCTCCGCGGTCAGCCGGTGCCTCAATCCCTACGGGGAATGGGACAAGGTGCTGGAGCTGGCGAAAAGCGACGACCTGGAGATCATCGTTTCCAACACGACCGAAGCCGGCATCGTCCATGATACGGAAAGCGCCTTTGACCAGGCGCCGCCGGTCTCCTTCCCCGCGAAGCTGACCCGCGTGCTGTATGAGCGCTTCACCGCCGGGAAGCCCGGCATCGTGATGCTCAGCTGCGAGCTGATCGACAACAACGGCAAGGAACTGCTGAAGTGCGTCAACCAGTACATCGACGACTGGAAGCTGAGCGATGACTTCCGCCGCTGGGTGAACGAAGAGAACATCTTCTGCTCCACCCTGGTCGACCGGATCGTTCCCGGAAGGATCCGGGACCCGAAGGAAGTCGAGGCGCTGGATGCGGCCAACGGCTATTCCGATCCGCTGACGGATGTGGGCGAGGTCTTCGGCATCTGGGTCATCGAGGGACCGGACGGCCTGGAGGACCGTCTTCCCTTCAAAAAGGCCGGCGTTCCCGTGATCGTGGTGCCGGACGTCACACCCTACAAGAAACGGAAGGTCCGCATCCTGAACGGCGCGCACACGGGCTTCGTGCTCGGCGCGTACCTGGCAGGGTACGACATCGTGCGGGACTGCATGCATGACGACATCATCCTGGGCTACATGAACAAAATGCTCTACGATGAAGTGATCCCGACCCTGCCGCTGGACAAAAAGGACCTGGAAGACTTCGCCCGGGCCGTACAGGACCGGTTCAACAACCCCTTCGTGAACCACGAGCTGATGAGCATCAGCCTGAACTCCACCAGCAAGTGGCGGGCGCGGAACATGCCGACCTTCCTGGACTATGTGAAGGAAAAGGGCGAACTTCCTCCCTGCCTGACGACCAGCTTTGCGGCCTACATCGCCTTCTACAGCAATGAACCGCAGGAGCTGACAGATAAGGGGCTGGTGTGCCGCAGGCCGAAGGGCAACGACTATACGGTCAGCGACGACCGGTATGTGCTGGAATTCTACTGGGCGCACCGGAACGACAGCCCGGAGGAACTGGTGCACGCCGTGATGACCAACACAGAGATGTGGGGTCAGGACCTGACGGAAGTGAAGGGCTTTGAGGAAGCGGTGGTCCGCATCCTGAAGACGATCCGCGCCGACGGCGCAACAGCGGCCTATAAGGCCTGCCTGGCATAAGGAGGGAAAGCGCATGACGGAAATGATGAAACAGTTGCAGAAGATCGGTATCATCCCGGTGGTGGTGCTGGAGAACGCGGAGGACTCGCTGCCCCTGGCGGAGCGGCTTGTCAAAGGCGGCCTGCCCTGCGCGGAGGTCACCTTCCGCACCGCAGCCGCGGAAGAATCCATCCGGCGGATGGCCAAAGCCTTCCCGGAGATGATCATCGGCGCGGGGACCGTGCTGACCACGGCACAGGCGGACCGGGCGATCGACGCCGGCGCGAAGTTCATCGTCAGCCCCGGCTTCAACCCGAAGGTCACGGAATACGTGCTGAAGAAGGGGGTACCCATGACACCCGGCGTCTGTACGCCGACGGAGATCGAAGCCGCCCTGCAGTTTGACCTGGATGTGCTGAAATTCTTCCCGGCGGAACCCGCCGGCGGTCTGAAGATGATCAAGGCGCTGGCCGCGCCCTATGTCGGGGTGAACTTCATGCCCACCGGCGGCATCAGCGCGGCGAACGTGCGGGAATATCTGGCCTATAACCGGATCGTCGCCTGCGGCGGCAGCTGGATGGTCAGCGGCAAGCTGGTCAAGGAAGGACAGTTTGATGAGATCGAACGGCTCGTGCGCGAAGCCGCGGACATCGTGAAAGAGATCAGGGGGTAAAAAAGAATGAACCTTAATCTGAAACCTACTGAAGAATGCCGCTATGACGCGGTATCCCTGGGAGAAGTCATGCTGCGCCTGGATCCCGGCGAGGGCCGGATCCGCACCGCGCGGGAATTCAAAGTCTGGGAAGGCGGCGGCGAATACAATGTGGTCCGCGGCCTGCACAAGTGTTTCGGCCTGAAGACCGGCGTACTGACCGCGTTCGCGGACAATGAGGTCGGCAAGCTCCTCAAAGACCTGATCGAACAGGGCGGCGTAGACACGAGCCTGATCTGCTGGAAAAAGACGGACGGCATCGGCCGCGTCTGCCGGAACGGCCTGAACTTCACGGAACGCGGCTACGGAATCCGGGGCGCCGTCGGGTGCTCCGACCGCGCCAACACCGCCATTTCGAAGGCCACCCCGGAAGACTTTGACTTTGATTATATCTTCGGCAAGCTGGGCGTCCGGTGGCTGCATACGGGCGGGATCTACGCCGCGCTGTCCGAACAGAGCTGCGAGACGGTCATTGCCGCCTGCAAGACAGCCAAGAAATACGGCACGATGATCTCCTACGACCTGAACTACCGTCCTTCCATGTGGTCGGCCATCGGCGGCCTGGAGAAAGCCCGGGAAGTCAACCGGGAAGTGGCCAAGTACGTGGACGTCATGATCGGCAACGAAGAAGACTTCACCGCCTGCCTGGGCCTCCAGGTCGAAGGAAACGACGAAGACCTGAAGGAACTAAATCTGAGCGGATACTACAAAATGATCGAGGAAGCCGCGAAGCAATACCCCAATTTCAAAGCCATCGCCACCACGCTGCGCACCGTCAAAACCGCCACGGTAAACGACTGGAAAGCGATCTGCTGGGCGGATGGAAAAGTCTATATGTCGAAGGCTTATGACAACCTGGAGATCCTGGATCGCGTCGGCGGAGGCGATTCGTTTGCTTCGGGCCTGGTCTTCGGCCTGATGACCACCGGCGATCCGGAGCTGGCTGTGAATTACGGCGCCGCCCACGGCGCGCTGGCCATGACCACCCCCGGTGACACCAGTATGGCCAGCAAGGAAGAAGTGGAATCCATCATGAAGAACGGCAGCGCCCGGGTGAAACGTTAATAAAGGAGAATAATCTTATGAAACAGTTTCTGGATAAAGATTTCCTGCTGAACACCGAAGCAGCGAGAATCCTGTATCATGAAGCGGCGGAAAAGCAGCCGATCATCGACTACCACTGCCACCTGAATCCCCGGGAGATCTACGAGGATATCCGGTATGAGAACATCACCCGGGTCTGGCTGGGCGGCGATCACTACAAATGGCGCCTGATGCGCTCCGCCGGCGTCCCGGAAAAGTACATCACCGGCGATTCGAGCGACTGGGAAAAGTTCGAGAAGTATGCCGAGGTGCTGGGCAAGGCCATCGGCAATCCCCTGCACCACTGGAGCCACCTGGAGCTGCGCCGCTTCTTCGGCTATGAGGGCATCCTGAACAAGCAGACCGCGAAGGAAGTCTGGGAACTTGCCAACGCAAAGCTGCAGAGCGAAGGGTATACCTCCCGCGGGCTGATCATGATGAGCAACGTGGATACGATCTGCACCACAGACGACCCGGTGGACACGCTGGAGTGGCATGAGAAGCTGGCGGCCGACAAATCCTTCCCCGTCACCGTGCTGCCCGCCTGGCGCCCGGACAAAGCCATGAACCTGGAGAAACCCACTTTCCTCGAGTATCTCGCCCAGCTGGAAACAGCGGCCGGCATGAAGATCGCTTCCTTTGCGGACCTGAAGGCCGCCCTGTCCAGACGCCTTGACTTCTTCGCCGCCCACGGCAGCAAGCTGAGCGACCATGCCCTGAATTACGTCATGTATGCCCCGGCTACCGAAGAGGAGATCGAGGCGATCTTCACCGCCAGGCTGAACGGCACGCTGCCGGATGCGAAAGCGGAAGCGAAGTTCAAGACCGCCTTCATGACCGCCATGGCCGGGGAATATGCCCGCCGCGGCTGGGTCATGCAGCTGCATTACGGCTGCCGCCGGGACAACAACCTCGGCATGTTCCGCGCCATGGGACCGGATACCGGATTTGACTGCGTGGACAACTATGCCCCCAGCGCCCAGACCGCAGCCTTCCTCGGCGCGCTCGAGGATGCAGGCAGCCTGCCGAAGACGATCCTCTACAGCCTGAACACCAACGACAACGCTGCCATCGACACGATCCTGGGCTGCTTCCAGAACGATACGGCCGTAGGACGGATCCAACACGGTTCCGCCTGGTGGTTCAACGA
>Ga0265298_10011265_pt1 | contig 10489 bp, 2 predicted proteins | sample AusTroGonzalo_MG_3_FD_193486 | JGI IMG/M metagenome (GOLD analysis project Ga0265298, IMG submission 193486) | Bovine rumen microbial communities from tropical cattle in Woodstock, Queensland, Australia - Gonzalo_01 | ecosystem: Host-associated > Mammals > Digestive system > Stomach > Rumen ... | reverse complement strand
ACCTTGACCCACAGCTCGACACGCGCAAGACGTTCAATTCGTTCATTGAGGGCGACTCCAACAAGCTGCCCCGTACCGTCGGACTGTCTATCGCCGAGCACCCGGGTAAGTCGACCTTCAACCCCTTCTTCCTCTATGGCCCGTCAGGTTGTGGTAAGACACACCTCATCAACGCCATCGGCCTGAAGTGTAAGGAGATGTACCCGCATAAGCGCGTGCTGTATATCAGTGCCCGTCTTTTCCAGGTGCAGTTCACCGACGCTGTGCGCCAGAACAAGGTCAACGACTTTATCCATTTCTACCAGACTCTCGACGTGCTCATCGTCGATGATGTGCAGGAGTGGGCTTCGTCACCGAAGACGCTCGACACGTTCTTCCATATCTTCGACCACCTGTTCCGTCTCGGTAAGCAGATTGTCCTGGCTTCCGACCGTCCGCCTGTGGACCTCGAAGGTGTGAAGGACCGTCTGCTGACACGCTTCGCTTGTGGACTCATTGCCGAACTGGAGCAACCGAACACGCAGCTTTGTGTTGACATCCTCAATGCCAAGTGTCGTCGCGACGGCCTGAAGATTCCTGCTGACGTCATCCAGTTCATTGCCGAGACTGCCAATGGCAGCGTCCGTGACCTCGAAGGTGTCATCAACGGACTGCTGGCCAACTCCATCGTCTATAACACGAATATCGACATGCGACTGGCTGAGCGCGTCATCAAGCGTGCTGTCAAGGTGGACAATAAGCCACTGACCATCGACGATATTCTGGAGACCGTCTGCCACCATTTCGGTGTCAATCAGCAGCACGTATTCAGCAAGAGCCGTAAGCGCGACTATGTGCAGGTTCGCCAGGTCTCGATGTATTTCGCACAGAAGTACACGAAGATGCCTGCATCGCGTATCGGACAGCTCATAGGCAACCGCGACCACTCTACCGTCATCCATAGCTGCAGCACTGTTGAGCAGCGCCTGAAGGTGGACAAGGCCTTCTCTGCCGAATTGGCCAGTATTGAGAATGCCTTCAAGCTGAAGAAATAGTGGTGTCGTGTGCTGCAACTTTGTTGCAGCCGGCATTAAACTTTCTCCCGTCTTGTCCGTCTAATACAAAAACAGCTACGACGATGAACCGTACCCTATACTCACTGATACTCTTCTTTCTTGCTACCTTCACGGGCAGCGCTGGTTCCTTGAATGACCTCAAACAGGCTTTGGAACAGTCGTCCGTCACACAGGTGCAGGAGAAAGTCTATGTTCATACCGACAATACATGCTATTTCATAGGCGATACCCTTTGGTATAAAGCCTATGTCGTCCGTGCCGACAACCTGCAACCCACCGACATGAGCCGCATTCTCTATGTCGAACTGTTGTCGCCTGACGGCCTGCTGGTGGAGCGCCAGAATGTCATCGTGGCACCAGAGGGTTATACTTGTGGACAGTTTGTGTTGCGCGACTCCCTCTATTCTGGTTATTACGAACTGCGCGCCTATACCCGTTGGAACCTGAACTTCAACCAGCGCGAGCACCGATTCAGCAAGGATGACGGTTGGGCTTTCTACAACCGTCAGATGGCTGAGGAGTACTATCGTTTGTGGGATGGTCTCTATTCGCGCGTGTTACCTATATATAGCAAGCCCGAGGAGGCTGGCGACTACGACCTGCGCCGTATCTACCAGCGACCGAAGACCCGTCTGCCACAACCGAAGAAGGATGAACTGATCGTGAAGTTCTATCCTGAGGGCGGTACACTTGTCGAGGGTCTGCCAAGCCGTGTGGCTTTTGAGGCTGTCGACCAGAACGGTCAGGTTGTTGACATCAAGGGCACGGTTTGGGCTGGCGACCAGAAGGTGACAGAGTGTGCCACAGGCTATATGGGACGTGGACTGTTTACCGTCACCCCCGACAATCATCGTATGGAAGTCCGCTTCCGTTGGCACGACAAGAACTACAGCTTCGACCTGCCCAAGGCAGAGAAGGCGGGTGCCGTGATGACACTCGACGGCAATCGTCTTCATATCGCGGCTCGTAACCTGCCACAGGGGCGTCAGTATGCCATCTCGATACTTTGTCGTGGCGCTCTGAAGCATTTTGAGGAGGTGGCGTTGGATGGGGCTAATGGGGGTGTGGCGACTTTGTCGCTGCCCCTTGAAAGCCTGCCTGCAGGTGTCAACGATGTTACGCTCTTTGACAGTGACGGCCAGATCCTGGCTGACCGTCTGTTCTTTGTGGGAGGGATTCAGGAACTCGAGGGGGCTGACGGAGGCATTGAGCCCATTGAGAGTATCAATGCTCTTCGCCCAACCACCACCTATGCTCCCTACGACTCCATTACGATAGGCTTGCAGTTGCCAACGCCAGAGACCACCTTCTCGCTGTCTGTCCGCGATACCCGCACTGACGAGCCAACCTACGACGATGGTAATATCATGACCTCGCTCCTTCTGAGCAGTGAGTTGCGTGGCTTTATCGCCCGTCCGGCCTATTACTTCGAAAGCAGCGACGACGAGCATCGCCAGAATCTTGACCTGCTGATGATGGTGCAGGGCTGGCGTAAGTACAAGTGGAAGCAACTGGCTGACACCTCCTTCGTGCCACAGTATCAGCCAGAAACGACGATGACTGTCAGTGGCGCAGTCTATAAGATGCTTAGCATTGTCCCCGTTGGCGACCTGCCTCTTGAGGAGCCTATGGGCATTGCCGAGGTGGGAGAGTGGGCCTCTGGCCGTTTTGTCGGAGGCGAGAACCGGTTTAAGGAAGGGGCATCAAATGCAGAGCTGTTGGACGAAAGTGATACGGAGACATCTGACGAATACGGTTCTGACAGCGGATCGACGGATATTGCCTCGCTTAGTAGTGGTATGCTGACGGAGGATGCAAGCTCTATCCTGGGTGTCAACCACAAAGGCATGCGTCGTGAGGTGATGGTTGAGGCTGAGGTCTATACGGAAGATGGTATGGTGGCTGCTGTCCAGAAGACGCAGGGAGGACGGTTTGTCTTCGAAATACCACCATTCTACGGCACTACATACCTGAATCTCAAGGCCTATAAGGAGAAGGATACGTTGCGCAAGTCAATGATATCGCGCAGTGATAAGGAGACGTTCCGTGAGGATGCCTTCCCAGACTATTATGTGAAGCGCGACATGCCTTACCCCGTCTTTACAGAGGACTATAACTTCTATCAGAATCATGCCCCGGAGTGGGACCCTTCGATGGAAGAGGTCGACACACTGTCATTCTTCTCGATGGAGAACGATGTTCACCAACTGCGTAATGTCGATGTGAAGGGCCGTCGCCGTGGTCGTCGTGCCACTGACTGGACGAAGCCTGCTTTTGTCCGCGATGCCTACGACTTGTATAACGACCTGACGGACTACGGCCTGTCCTATGGCAAGTTCGATATGCGTATGTTCCCTCAACAGGTGGGACGTTTCCTTTATGGCAATATGGGACGTCGCACGAAATTCAATATCGACGGACGGTTAGAGGGACAAATCTATTGGCGTAACTACGATAATACGGGCGGATTCTCAAAAGAAGGTGCTGCATTGGCAGCTGAGATGCAGGCCTTTGACAGAAAGCGTGCACCACAGGCTCTCTATGACAACCTGTTGCTGTCGCGTCTCCAGAATGTGCGTATATACAGTGACTACGAGCCACGTAAGGAGGATTCCACGATGGTCGATGCCAAATACATTGCTGATATGACTGTTGAGATGGAACCCATTGCTGATGATGGTAAGCAGGTCGTTTTCCGTGACCGTCATATCTACCTGCACGGCATGGCAGAACCAGCAGATTTCTACCAGCCTGACTACAGTAACCGTCCCGTTGGCGAGAAACCAGCTGATTATCGTCGCACGCTGTACTGGAATCCCAACGCCCGTACTGATGAGAATGGGCGCTTCGTGACAACATTCTATAACAACAGTAAGGAGACGCGCATAAAAATAAGCGCCGCCGGAGTTACCCCCGACGGACGCTTGTTGTTCTCCCGATAGCTGTGGCGTATTCCCCGTTTGTCAAGGGAGAACTATCCGTTCTCTGTGGACAAACTATTTAACAAATACTTTCTTCGTTCTGCCGTTTTCGCGGATGATGTTGAGTCCCTGCTTCAGACCGTCCTGCTTGCGACCTTGCAGGTCGAAAAACTCTTGTGGAAGTTGTGTCTGAACGGCTACTGCCGGCAGGTTGTTCGTGAGCTTACCGTCAATATAGTCGGGGAGGTAATATCCCAGGTGTGGCGGCTGGTTGTAAGCTGTGTTCTGCCAGGCAATGCCCATACGGTAAGTGTGATCGTGCATCAGTGTTGGTACACGGTAGTTGGTGGCTGTCGTGGTCGTGTAGATGTTCAGTGTGGCGTTGTCGCTGGTACTCCAGAAGATGACTTCCTCGCGCCAGTCTCCGAAGAGGTCGGCTGACAGGCAAGGCGTTGCTTTCGAGCCGTTGCACGATGACGGACTGCCCAGACTGCCAATCGGTGTGTTGTTGACGGTCAGCGTCTGGATTTTGCTGCTATATTTCGTGATGTTGGTGCCGTCAAGCAGTTCGTCCTGCAGGTCACCATCCCAGTAGATGCGGAAGTTCATAGAGGGAGCATTCGTGCCAGCCTCCTTACCCGTTGAGGCGTTGAACGGGTTTCGGTTAAGTGAGCCACTGTCGAAGCCGCCGTATGATGACCAGAACTCCTGACCACGCTGGCCGGCTACAATGTCAGCGGCACAACCGCGACCATTGTCCACTCCGCTTTGTCCTCCTTTCCAGATAATCTCACCAGTGGCCGCATCGTGGACGTCCCAAGCGTACGTTCCCTTTTCCTCATGAACCTCAAAGACCTCCAGTCCCGGACGGTCGGGGTCGAGGTCGGCTAAGTGGATGGCGTCGCCGTGACCGAATCCTGTGGCATAGAGCAGACGGCCGTTGTCGTCGCAAGCTGCTGATCCCCAGATAATCTCGTCCTTGCCGTCTCCATCGACGTCGGCTATAGAGAGATTGTGGTTGCCATTGCCATACATCGTGTTGCTGCCCTTGCCGGACGAAGCCTTCGGTGCCGTAATCTTGGCCGATTCCTTCATGCTGGCATCGACCACCGACCATTGTGTTTCGGAGTCAGAGCGGTGTAGCCAACGATGTTTCAGTTGAGTGCCGTCGAAATCAACAGCCCAGATGTAAGCAAAGGTATAATACCCGCGACAGAAAATGCCGCTGGGTGTGTGGTCAGGACCGTCGAGAAAGGCTGTGGCGGCGAGATAGCGCTCACCGCGGTTGCCGTAGCTGCCTTTGTCGGTCTTGTTTGAACCGCCCCAGTTGAAGGTGCCAGCTGCTTCGCTCAGCTCGGCTTTCGCGTTGCGGTTGGGGAAATAGGCGATGGTGTGGATGGCCTCACCCGTTTCGCCGTTGAACACTGTGAGGTATTCCTGTCCGCCATCGATGCGGCCGGCACCTCCGTTGCCCCAGTCTTTAGTGTTTGAGGCTGCTTTGATTTGAGCATCCGTAGCCGCTTGATTTACATAGTTGCCCTTGCCGTCAAGCGAGCCTGGTGCCGTCTTGCACATCATCTCGGCGCGTCCGTCGCCGTCATAGTCATATACCTGAAATTGTGTGTAGTGGGCACCGGCGCGGATATTACGCCCTAAGTCAACACGCCACAAGAGTGTGCCGTCCAGACGGTAGCAGTCGATGATGACATTGCCAGTCACCCCGTTGTGGGAGTTGTCGCGAGAGTTTGACGGGTCCCATTTCACAAACAGTTCATACTGTCCGTCGCCATCAACATCGCCCACTGAGCAGTCGTTGGGCGAGTAGCTGTAGTCCTGGCCATTGGGATAGTTCTCAGTAACTTTCTCTTTGTTGATGGTGTTGGTCGTCGAGTAAGGCTTCGTCTTGTTGTTTGCCGGCCGTTGCAGTTTGAGCTTCTTGTAAATGGTAGTCCATGCCTTGATGGCCTTTGAGGTTTCCTTGACCTCACCGCCCACCTTTGTCACTACCTGATATTGGTGTTCAACACTGTCGTCCCAGTTCCAGTCCCAGTCCTCGTAGTTGGTCGCTGTAAGGTTGGTGGCAATGGTGATACCATCGCGAATGAGGTCGAAACGGGTGTCGACGGCATCGGTACCGAGAAAGCGCCAGCTAACGAAATTGCCCATGCCAGTACTGGATGGGACGGCAACGAGGCCACGGTCTAGTTTCTCCATCTGACTAACGGGTGTAACCTGTGCGCTACCTGCCATGGTGGCAGTAGCTATTAGTGTGGTGAGTAATGTTTTTTTCATATTGTCTTGATTTGTTTTAGTTTGCAGTCCTTGCTGTTTCCGGCCACAAAGGTACAAATTTGATGCTATTGTAAATACAAAAAATCAAAAAATGTAGGAAGAAAAGCGCAGATTAATGGTGCTTTGGCAGGAAAAGTTCGTATCTTTGCAGGCAAAATTGATACTAATAGCTAAAGCAAATGAAGAAATTGATACTCATAGCCCTTCTGGGGCTGATGACTGTCGGTGTTTATGCCCAGCGTTTCACTGATAAGTTGGATCGTGGACTCGTGGCCATGAAGGTTGGCAATGGTGTCTACCTGAGCTGGCGTGTCCTTGGCGAAGAATATTACGATGTCACCTACAATGTCTATCGTGACGGTGTCAAGGTCAACACAACTCCTCTAAGCGTGTCGAACTATACGGACAAGTCGGGTACAGTGAGCAGTTCCTACACCATTGCCCCGGTGGTGCGTGGTCAGGAACAGGCACAGAGCAAACAGGTGAAGCCTTGGACAACAACTTACAAGGAGATTCAGTTGGCTCACGAGGGAATTAAGAGTACGCTGATTCCCAATGATGCCTGTTGTGCCGATGTCGATGGCGATGGTGAGCTGGAGATTCTGATGAAGTTTGATAATGATAGCGAGGCTTCGCAGTCGTATCCTAAGTATGGTCCCAAAATTGGAGGCGTCGATACTAAGGAGTACAGCATCATGGAATGTCTGAAGATGGACGGCACCCGTCTGTGGTGGATCAATTGTGGTCCGAACATGGGTGACTTTCAGAACAACGAACAAAATATCGTTGCTTATGACTGGGACCAGGACGGTAAGGCTGAGGTGGTGATGCGTGCCTGCGACGGCACCGTTATCCACAAGGCAGACGGTACCACTTATAATGTTGGTGATGCTTCTGTCAATGTGCGTGCAGCCACAGGTGGTGGCACGAACTGGTTTGTGATAACCACAGGCGAGTACCTTTTATATATGAATGGAGAGACGGGCGAACCCTACCAGTGTCTGCCTTATCCCCTGAAACTCTATGAAGATGGTGAAAGTGACTATGTTAAGGCATGGGAACCCTCTACGGGTAAGCACGATGGCGGCCACCGTGCCTCGAAGCACTTCTTTGGTGCGCCTTGCTTTGATGGTCGCAAGGCCAGTATCTTCCTGGCCCGAGGCATTTATACTCGTCACAAGATGATTGCCTATGATGTGGACCCTGCAACGCACAAACTGACGGAGCGCTGGCGATGGTTCAACAAAACGGCTGGTCCGTGGAAGGGACAGGGCTATCATAACTATTGTGTGGCCGATGTCGACCTCGACGGACGCGATGAGATTGTATTCGGATCGATGGTCATTGATGATAATGGTAAAGGCCTCTCCACGACAGGCTTTGGTCATGGCGATGCAGAGCACGTGGGTAATTTGAATCCCTATCATCATGGGTTGGAGATTTATGCTTGTATGGAGGACCACCCTGGTAATAACTATCGCGATGCTACGACATCAAAAATATACCATCGCTATGAGGCGTCAAAGGATGACGGCCGTTGCATGGCAGGTAATTTTACCAATAGCTTCCCAGGCGGATTGGGAAAATCGTCGCGCGAGGGGGCTATAAGCACGATAACAGCTAAGGCAGTCAGTGGTCTTGACGCAACAGGCGTTGATGATAACTTCCGAATCTATTGGGATGGCGACCTTTGCGAGGAGACATTCAACGGAACAGGACAGGTTATCAACGATATCTATTATCCTGCAGAGGGCTGTGTCCACAAGTATGGCTCGTGGACCCCCATCTATACCTTCCCTGGCTCTGTTACCAATAACTATACTAAGGCGACACCCTGCTATCAGGGTGACCTGTTCGGTGATTGGCGAGAAGAAGTTATTTTGCGTACGGCAAATAACCATATCCGTATCTACTCGACAACGACGCCTACCGAATGGCGTATTCCTACGTTGTGGCATGACCACCAGTATCGTAATGCGATGGTCTGGCAGATGTGTGGCTATAATCAGCCACCACGCCCCAGCTTCTTCTTGGGTGAGTTGGAGGGTATTACCATTGCTCCGCCACCACTTACGATGACCGACCGTGTGGAGGTTAGCAATAATGGCACCATTGGAAGTGGCTTGAACGGCAAACATGCCATTGTCTGTGAGACAGGCAACAGCAGCGTTGCCATTGAGGCTGGTGCTCAGCCTGAGATTCTGACCTTCAATGTGCCCACTTGGGTGCAGGGTACGGCTCCTAGTGAGACTACGAATGCAACACCGAAGATTAACTACACCACATATACTTGTACTGTCACAGGCAGTGGCATTAGTGGCAACGGACGATTGGTGAAGCAGGGCGATGGCATCCTGACGCTGCCGAAGGCTGACTTTACCCACACCGGTGAGACTAACATCTGGGATGGTACGCTGAATTTCGACGGCAAGATGAAGCAGTCGCCGTTGTGGCTCAACCGCCACACGGAACTGAACTCCGATGGTGGCGAGTTCAAGAGCATAAAGGCTGACTACGGTTCAGTCATCCGTCCGGGTGGTGCAGACAAACGTGGTACTATTACTACAGAAACACTGTTGCTGGGTTTTGGCTCACGTCTTGCAGTCGATCTCTATAGCGAAGGCTCTTTGGCAGATGTTGTCAAGGCGAATGTACTGAAGATTGAACGTAAGACGGGAACGGCTTGGACACAGGCAGGCCCCGAGTACCTGATGCCTGTCATCGAACTGACCGGTCATATGGCAGATGGCGAGCAGCAACTGGCTGCTGGTAAGTATGTCATTGCCGAGGTTGGTGAGATTGAAGGCCAAGTTACAGACATTCTTCTTGAAGGTCTGAATACTCAGAAGAAGAACTTGATTGTCGAAGATGGTAAATTGATTGTTGAGATTGTTGGTATGCGCGATGCGGCTATTGTCACATGGAGTGGTGCCAACAGCAACAAGTGGGATGTAGGCGACTCCTTCAACTTTGTCATTGGCGATGAACAGGAGAGTACGGCCTTCGTCTCTGGCGATGAGGTTGTCTTTGACGATCAGGCTGTTACGAGGAGTGTTAGTATCCTTACCGATGTCTATCCTGCCAAAGTCCTCGTTAGTAACTCGGGTAGCAATTATACGTTTAATGGCAATGGCGCTATTGGTGGTACGGCACAATTCGTAAAAGAGAATTCTGGTACTGTGACCATGAATGGCGAGAATAGTTATACTGGTGGTAACCACCTGCTTGGTGGCACCACGAAGGTCAAGAAACTGTCGAACCAGTATTCTGCCACAGGTAATCTGGGTGCCATCACTACCAAGCCCGAAATGTTTACTATTGAGAACGGTGCCACACTTCAGTCGACAGCCGAAGTAGAGCAGGCTTCGCCCATGAAGATGGTGGGCAGCGAGGGTGGTGTCATCAATAACAGTGCCAACTTTAAGATGAACGCATCGCTTACTGGTACGAAACTGACTAAGAAAGGTGATGGTTGTCTGTACCTGATGAAAGCGAATACATTGGAGAGCGTTGTCATGACGGCTGGCTCCATCGCCATACAGAACAATAGTGCCCTCAAAAGCATCGAACTACAGAGTGGTACGCTCTGGGATGATGTTCAGGCTACCAGCCATGCAATCATCGTGCCGAAGAGCAAGTCGGCAACATGGCAGCTGACGAATGCTTATTATACTGCCTATGCCAACAAACTCACAGGAGCTGGTACGTTGACTGTTGTTCCACGAAATACGGTGCAGCGCGTACGTATCACTGGCGACTGGTCTCAGTTTGAGGGTACCATCAAGCATACCAACAAGAACATTGTTTTGCCGTTCGATAACTCTACCGGTTTGCCTAAAGGTACACTCGATGTGGCAGAAGGCTGCTCGGTATCAAATGTCTGCAAGACGTTTGCTATTGGCAAACTGACAGGTCAGGGTTCTTTGATACAACCCGTTGCCAACTTCCAGAATCAGTCGGCTGTTAATGGTAATAATACCTGGAACGTGGGTAATAGCTGGGAGAATGGCGACTTTACTTTTGCAGGTACATTTACCGATGCCGGTGGCTCTAACAAATGTATATTTAATAAGGTGGGCACGTGTAAGATGACTGTTAGTGGCAAGAGTAATCATACTGGTGCAACAACCGTTAAGGCGGGTGAGCTATGCCTGCGCTCTGGCGCCCAGATAGGTAAGGGCACGCTGACAGTCAGCAATGGTGCCGTTCTGTCGGGAATCA
>Ga0265298_10011264_pt1 | contig 10490 bp, 5 predicted proteins | sample AusTroGonzalo_MG_3_FD_193486 | JGI IMG/M metagenome (GOLD analysis project Ga0265298, IMG submission 193486) | Bovine rumen microbial communities from tropical cattle in Woodstock, Queensland, Australia - Gonzalo_01 | ecosystem: Host-associated > Mammals > Digestive system > Stomach > Rumen ... | reverse complement strand
CGTACGGTATATGTCCAATAGCGGCGCGAAGTCCTGATTGAGGTTTTTGCAGATAGCGGGTTGTAAGCAGGACGCGCGGGCACATTTCTCGCAAAGCGTCCTATCCTTACCGTGCATGCCGTACATGTTCGCCGAAGGGCCTCCGAGGTCGGAGATGATACCGTGCCAATCGGGCAAGTGACTCAGCCGCTCTATCTGCCGCAAGATAGAAGCTTTCGAGCGGGAAACGATCTGTTTGCCTTGGTGGGCGGATATGGTGCAGAACGAACAGCCGCCGAAACAACCGCGATGCATACAAACCGACCATTTGATCATGTCGTAAGCGGGGATGCGTTTGTCTTTGTATTTGGGATGCGGCGTGTATTGGTACGGCAAGTCATAGATAGCATCCAACTGCTCGGTCGTGATAGGCGGATAGGAAGGGTTGACCACCACGTATTGCTTACCGACCGGCTGCACAAGCGTAGTCTGATGAATCTTGTTCGACTCGATCTCGATGAGCCGGAAGTTCTCTGCATGCTTGCGTTTGTCGCGCAGCGCCTCTTCATGGGAGGCAAGCATAATAGCATCACTCGGGATCTCTGATTTCTCAGACGTCAGGTAGGCCGTCTGAGGAACATTGGTGATTGGTGATTGGTGATTGGTGATTGATAATTGATTAGCAATCTCGGTCATCGCCTGTTCACCCATGCCATAGACGAGCAAGTCGGCGCCGCTGTCCACGAGGATAGAGGGCATCAGTTTGTCTTGCCAATAGTCGTAATGGGTGAGCCGCCGCATGGAGGCTTCGATACCGCCTATGACGATGGGCACGTCGGGGTACAGTTGTTTGAGGATGCGACAATACGTGATCGTGCAGTAATCGGGTCGTGCACCGGCTTTACCTTCCGGCGTGTAAGCATCGTCCGAACGGCGTCGTTTGGCCGCTGTGTAATGATTGACCATCGAGTCCATCGAGCCGGCGGAGACGGCGAAATAAATTCGCGGACGGCCGAACTTCTTGAAATCGCGGAAGTCACCGTGCCAATCGGGTTGGGGCACGATAGCGACCCTATAGCCCGCAGCCTCCAACACGCGACCTAATACCGCCGCGCCAAACGAAGGATGGTCTATATACGCATCGCCGGTGAAGAAGACTATGTCTACTTCATCCCAGCCACGCAAGTCCGTTTCCTTCTTTGTCGTCGGCAAATATTTTTTTAAATCATAATTCAAAATTAAAAATTAAAAATTAAAAATTAAAAATTGTGATTTAGTCGATTTGCAAATCGAGGCGTTCTTTGAGTTGGGCAAGAGCGGGGTTCTGCTCTGCCATCAGTTTAAATTTCTCTTCTGCCGTAAACGCCATTTGTTCTTGGCTAAACTCCGCCTGCTCCAGTTCAATTGTAAGCGCGTTATTATGCAAAGCCGCACGTAACTGAGCCATCAGTTGTGGCATCGCTTTCTTCAATTCCTGCAATTGCCAAGGGTTGGGCATCTGGATACGCGCATGGTGTTCGTCCTGCAGCTGCGGGATATAACTCTCGATGAGTTGTTTGAGACGCAATTCCTCCTTATGAGTTGCCGCCAGACCAACCCACGCGTCTCTGAGTTGGTCAGCCGTAAAAGGGCGGTTGGGCTGCTCCTGAGGAGCAGCATTGGTGATTGGTGATTGGTGATTGGTGATTGTTTCTTCTTTCTTCTTGCCGAGGCCGAGACCTATGCTTGGCATCTTGGGAATGGTAGGAGTACTTGGGGCACTAGAGACACTAGAAGTACTAGAAGCACTAGAGACACTAGAAGTACTAGAAGCACTAGAAGCACTAGAAGTACTAGGGGTACTAGGTTTAGTCGGCTGTGCGGGTTGCGGATGCTGGGCAGGGATGTTTTGCGGGACACCGAGTTGGCAGAGTTTGACGAGCGCGAGTTCGACGGTTAGGCGTTTGTTGCGTGCCGTGCGGTAATTGATATCGCAGGTATTGAGGATGTCGAGTGCCTGGAAAAGCCAGATAGGTGAACACTGCTGCGCTTGGGTGGCATAGCGTTGACGAATGGCATCCGAGGTCTCCAATAACGGCAAAGTCTGCGGGTCTTTGGACACCAGTATATCGCGTAAGAACTGCGCAAAGCCTGTCACGAAATGTCCTGCATCGAAACCATGATTGAGGACATCGTTAAAGAGCAGCAGCGCTTTGGTCACATCGTGCCGCAGGGCGCTTTCGGTCAATTGGAAGTAATAGTCCACGTTGAGCACGTTGAGTACCTCAATCGTGCGCTCGTAGGTGATATTGGCGCCGCAGAACGCCACTAACTGGTCGAAGATAGAGAGTGCATCTCGCATTCCTCCATCTGCTTTCTGCGCCACCACGTTGAGTGCCTCTTCTTCGGCTGTGATTCCTTCGTTCGCTGCCACTTTCTGCAGATACGCGATGGTATCGGGCACGGTAATGCGGTTGAAGTCATAGACCTGGCAACGACTGAGGATCGTCGGCAGCACTTTATGCTTCTCGGTAGTAGCGAGGATGAAGATGGCGTACGAAGGCGGTTCTTCCAGCGTCTTGAGCAGCGCGTTGAACGCCCCGGCAGAGAGCATATGTACCTCGTCGATGATATATACGGAGTACTTACCAATCTGCGGCGGTATACGCACTTGATCGATGAGCGAGCGGATGTCCTCGACCGAGTTGTTCGATGCGGCATCCAACTCATGAATGTTAAACGACCGCTGCTCGTTGAAGGCCTTGCACGACTCGCATTCGTTGCAGGCATCGAATCCGTTCAGCGGATTGAGGCAGTTGATGGTCTTGGCGAAGATACGGGCGCAAGTGGTCTTACCTACTCCACGCGGGCCGCAGAACAAGTACGCATGCGCCAAACGGTTCTGACGAATCGCGTTCTGCAAAGTCTGCGTCAGGGCTTGCTGGCCCACTACCGACTCAAACGTCTGCGGGCGGTACTTACGCGCCGAAACGATGTAATTTTCCATATGCTATGCTGTATATATAATTCTCTTTTTCAATTGTTTCGATTTTCGATTCTCGATTCTCGATTATCGATTGCAGTTGTTCAAAGGACACGATGCCTGTGCCTTGCGCTTTGACAATCGCCTCTTTCTGTGTCCAAAGGCGGGTGAAAGCGCGGGCGCTTTCAATTGGTGATTGGTGATTGGTGATTTGTGATTTTTCTTTTTCACTCATCACTCGCGCTATCAGTTCCTCGTCTGCATGCCGAATAGATTCTATATCAATTCCTATCGGCTGGTCGTCGATCGCGACGGCTATTCCCTCCTTACAATGCGAGATGCTGAAATAAAGGTGAGAGGTGAGAGGTGAAAGGTGAAAGGAGGGTTTTCCAAACTCATTATATTCCCATTCATCCATTAAGCCTTTCATTCGTTCATCCAACATATCATAGAGCATCAGCCACGATTTGAGACAGCAGAACTGTCCGAAAGTATGTTTGTACCGCAGTGCTTGTTCGCGCCGCTGCGCGGACACCAGAGGAAGCATCCATCGTACTGCCTGATCCGTACACTCCTCCATCCTATCAAAAACCACCACTTTCATCTGCTTTCATCTTTATTAGCATGCACTTTCCAATAGACAACGGGTAGTATGGTGACAGTCAGCGGGAGTGTAAACAGGGTACCGAAGCATATGACAACGCCCATCGGCATCCAGAGGCTGGTAGCGGCGATGATCATCGGCAGCACGCCAAGCGCCGTAGTAGCGCTGGTGAGGAAGACCGGCCGCATACGCCTAAGTCCTGCTTGGAAAGCCGCTTCGCGATAGGTCAAGTGTTTGTATTTGCGTGCATCTTCGGCATATTCGTACATCATAATGGCATTGCGGACGATGATACCGATGAGACTGACGACGCCCAACACGGCAGTGATGGAGATGTCGAGGCGGAATATCCACAGACCGAGCATCGCGCCGAAGAGACACAGGATGGCACTGGAAAGCGTGAGCAGCGCCAAGCCTATTTTGCCGAAATGGTAGAGCAGCAAGGCCAACATCACTGCCAAAGCCGCCACGACAGACCATAGGATATGCGGAATCATCAAGTCGTTGATCTCCGTCAGACCGCCGTATCGCACTTGTACGCCTTCGGGCAGGTCGGTAAGATGCGTATTGACCCATTTCTTCACTTTGCGTTCAGCATCCACTTGGCTGGTCGCTCCGCGCAAGTCTGCACCTACCGTCATGGTGCGCACGGCATTGCGGCGCTCGAGGAAAGTATGATGCCAATCGGGTTCAATCGTTGCTACTTGCCGAATCGGTACCCAAACACCGGGTATAGCTGTCGGCACTTGGATAGCACCCAGTTCTTCGGCATTGAGGGTATTGACGCCGGCAGTGTATAGCACGACCGGAACAGCGTACGAACCTTCATAGAGCGTGGTGATTGTAGCTCCTTGCGTCGCCTGACGCAGGTAGAGCGAGAGCATCGTTTCCGTGATACCGAGCCGCGTGGCTTCGTCTGCTTTGAGCACGATCCGCGTGCCGGCGGCAATATTGTTATAATCGCAATGTACCCACATCAGTTCCGGCTGTTGCACCATAAAATGCAGGATACTGTCCGCTATGGGTTGCATCGCTTGCCAATCGTCGCCTTGTACGCGTACCTCCAGCGGATTCTTGACCGCCTGATAGTCCAGTTGTTTGAATCGCGCATAGGCGTTGGGGAAATAATTATCAAACTTACCGCTATAGGCCTTGAGCACTTGCGAGGTCGCTTTGCCGGATCGGGTATTGACGATGAGTTGCGCATAATTAGGCGCAGGTGTCTGCGGGGTATAGGTAGCGTGGAAACGCGGGGACGACTGACCGACAAATGCCGTGACGCTGATCACGCGTTTGTCTTGACGCAGGATGGATGCCAGCGAGTCGGCTACGACAGCAGTCTCTTCGAGCGGAGCGCCATCGCGTAAGTGGATCTCGACAGCAAAGAACTCGCGCTCTGCTTTCGGCAAGAGTTGCAGATTGAGTTGTGTCAGCAAGACCAGACCAATGAGGGTCGTGCCGCCCAAGAGCGTCCACACGATGAACGGATGATCGAAACAAGTCTTCAGGGCTCGTTTATAATTATTCTGCAACCAAGTGAAGAACTTCTGTTGAACTCGCTCCACGAGATTCCATTCCTCGGGTTTGCGTTCGCGCACGTAACGGAACGCCAGGAAAGGTGTTACCCACGTGGCATAGAAGATACTGGCCACCAGCGCGAACAGAACCGCCCAGGGGAAGAGTTGTACGAACTCGCCCAACGGACCAGTGATGATACGGGTCATGGGGAAGAACATACCGGAGATGGCCATCGTCGCCAAAGACATGGGGACGAAGAGCATGCTCGTACTGACCACCGCCGAGTACCAAGCGGAGTGCCGTTTCTCCAATTGATTCGTATAGCCGTCAATGACGATGACCGAGTCATCGACGATCATTCCCAACACGAAGATGAGTGCCGCAAGCGTGACGGTATTCAGTTCAATACCCGTAAGGTACATCAGGCCGATACAGATGGCCGTACAAACGGGCACGCCGGTCGAAGCGACCAGGGCCGTACGTAAGGGGAAGAGCATCAGCATCACTGCAATGACCACGAGGATGGAGATGACGATGTCGCGCAGGAAAGAGAGTACGGAGTCGTTGACCACTTTAGGCTGGTCGGTGATACGATGGAAGCGGATATCCGGCGGAAGGAGTGCCGCGGCTTGCGCCAATTGCCGATCCACTTCTTTTCCGAAAGCAACGATGTTATTGCCGGGCACCATCTCCATATTAAGGATGAGGCACGCCCCGCCATCGAACTCGACGTATTGCTTGGGTGTTTGGTACCGGCGCTCGATGGATGCTATATCTTTGAGGCGGATCGCAGAACCGGTTACGGGGTCCGACCATACAATCTGCTCTTGCAGTTCATACTCGGATTGATAGGGAATAACGACCTGCAGCACGCCGTTCGCGCCATTCTCGCCGCCGACCGTTCTCAGTCCCTGCAGCGCCATTTGCGCCTGCAAGCCCGTAGGGTTAATGCTGTATTTGGAAAGACTCTCCGGGTCGATGGTAATGGCTATCTCTTCCGTCTGCTGACCCATGATACGCAGTTTACCCATCTCGGGAATGGTACGTAACTGGCTGCACATCTGCTTGGCGTACTGCTCCAACTCGCGCGGACTGCGTTCGGCACTCTCCACGGCGATGAGCAAGGACGAGGTATTGCCGAAATCATCGACGACGAGTGTCTGGAGCACGCCGGCTGGCATCTGCGTCTTCTGTAGCAGCGGCAAGCCTGCGCGTATCTTATTCCACGCCGCCTGGCTGTCTATATTATTCATCCGCAGCATTACATAGATATAGGCGATACCGTCCTGACTATTGCTGAACGTCAGTTTCTTATCGACGGTCTCGAAGGAATTGATATAATCCTCCAGCGGGATAGTCACTTGTTGCTCTACCTCTTGCGCCGTGGCGCCGGGATAGACCGCCACTACCAAGCCTTGCCGAATCGTGAACTGCGGAAACTCGTCCTTGTTCATTTTCGGCAACGACCAAATACCGAACGCCATCAGCCCGATGAATAACGCCATCACGAGTCCGTGATGCCGCATCGCTCCTTCTATGTGCTTACTGGTTTTCACTAATTACTTTACAATCATTGTACAGTTTCTGGTATCCGTCCACGATGAGTGTATCGCCTTCATTGAGTCCGGACAGCACGCGAACGCCGCCTGCGCGGTATCCGTCCACGGTGATGTCTCGTCTCACAGCCCTACCCTGCTCCATGAGCCAAACGGTGTGTCCCGAGGGTTTGAGCAGCACACAACGGGCAGGAATGATGATATCTTTCTCTAAGTCGGATTTTTTTCCTTTCAGTTTGACCTTGGCGACCATGCCGGTCATCAGCACGTCTGTTCCGCCTTGTACGCGTGCCAGCACGTCATACGTGTGGGTGACGGGATTGCCGGCTACGCTTTTTTGGGTGACGACGATGGGAAAGACGGAATCTATCGCTGCGCACTCCACTTCGCCGCGCAGTTTGTTTCCGGCGTTTTGCAATTCGGGCATCTCTTTCTCGGGCACGGTAAAGCGCACGCAGAACGATGATACATCGAGCACGGAGCATAGTTTGGTGCCCGGCACGATCGTTTGTCCGTATTCCACTTTCAGTCCGTCGATGACACCGCTGCAGGGAGCCCTGAGCGTACACTCGTTCAAGTGCTGCTTTGCGGCATCATACACCGCCTGCGCTTGGGTCAGTTGGCTCTCGACCTCCACCATCTTCTGATCGGTGATGACTCCTTTCTCGTGTACCTGTTTGGCACGGTCGTAGCCGTCTTGTGCATGCTTGAGTGTGGCTTCCGCCCCTTGCAGGGCGTTCATTGCCTGGGTACTTTCCAATTCGAGGATGATCTGTCCCTTGGTGACGCGTTCTCCGTTCACCACACCAACCGTCATCACTCGTCCGGAAGTCTGCATGCTCAGCGGAGTCTCGTGTACGGGCTCTATCACGCCGACGTAGCGCGAGGCCACACTATTGGCTTGAGAACTAACCACCTCCGTGTGTACCTTGAGCGGTGCCTGCTCACGCACCGAGTTCGTCTCACGCACGCAAGATGCCAACATACAAACGAAGCAACCCAAAATTAATACCTTATATTTCATAACCTTTCAACTTTCAAGATTTGACTCTGTCAAATAATCGTGCCCTTCAGGGCTAAGAACTATCATCACTCTCGGCCACTTGACGGTCAGATAAATGACACGTGCCGTCAGATGGGCGAAGTAAGCTATATACAAAGCCTGCGAGCCGACGAAGCGGTAGGTCGCAGCGTACAAAACCACAAAAGAGACCGCTGCCCAAATCATTGCGTTGCGAATCGGGACACCTGCCGTAGCCCCTACATAAACGCCATCCCACATGAACGCCAACGCACTAACCAGCGGCATGGCGATGAGCCATCCCATATATTGGGTTGATGCAGCCAGTACTTCTACATCATCGGTCATTGCCCAGATACAAGCCTTGCCCCAGAGGGCATAGATGAGCGTAAAGACCAACCCTACCCCGATACACCAATTAAAGAGGAGATGGATGATAGAGGTGAGACCGCTCAGCTGTGAGACCGTTTCACTGTTAGACCGCTGCGCTGTGAGACCAAACTCCTTGCCCACGAGTGCTTCTCCGGCGTAGGCGAAGCCGTCCACAAAGAAGGAGAAGAACATAAACAGTTTCATCAAAATACTGCTTACTGCCAGTTCTGTATCGCCGTATCGGCTGGCGAGTGTCGTGAAACCGACATAGACGACCATGAAACAGAGCGAGCGGATAAACAAGTTGCCGTTGAGCGACATCATTGTTCGCATTTGTGGTCCGCGCATCGCAGCCATCATTTCGCGTATGCCGATATGAATGATGCCATAGCGGAAGACCATGATCATCACCGCGAGGAAGAGTCCGCTGTATTGGGCGATGAGCGTTCCCCATGCTACGCCGACCACACCCTGCGGTGTATGAACTGCCAGCCAGTAACTGGCGACCATATTGACTACATTGACCAGAATGTCCACGGCCATGGGGCTTTTGGTGTCCTGCATGCCGATGAACCAGCCTTTGAACGCCATGAGCATCAGTGTCGCCGGCGCCGCCCAGATGCGTACAAAGAAATAACTGCGTGCTACATCTGCTACTTCTGCCGAGCAAGGCACGACCGCCAATACAGCCGTGACGAAGAGGTATTGAATCGCCCACACCAGCATCGCGCCCAAGAATGCGATTCCCAAGCTCTGCACCAAAATACGCCGGCACTCATTCGGCACTTCTTTCGCCTCTAACCTTTCGCCTTTCGCCTTTCCAAACGCCTGTGCGGTCAAGCCGGAAGTTCCGACCCGCAGGAAAGTGAAATTCCAGTACAACAAGTCGAAGAGCATCGTGCCGATAGCGATACCGCCAATCGCAGCGGCATTACTCAAATGCCCCACGATTGCCGTGTCCACGATCCCCACCAGAGGGATAGTGATGTTTGCCAAGATACTCGGCACAGCGAGACGCACTATATCTTTATTGATGCCCTTCATTGAGAAGTGTTCAGATAAATAAAAGAATCATTAATTGTCCGGTGAGGACACGGAGGAACATGGTCAGCGGATAGACGGTCGAGTATGCTACGGCTGCGCGGTCGTTGAGCGAAGACTGCGAGGTAGCGTACGCCAAAGCCGGCGGGTCGGTCGTAGAACCGGCAATGAGGCCCATGAGCGTGAAATAATCCAGTTTGAGCCACAGACGACCGATGATACCGATAATCAGCAGCGGCAAGAGTGTGATCAGCACGCCGTAGCCGATCCAGACGTATCCTCCTCCGACGAGTGTGGGGATGAAGGTCTTCCCTGCCCCGAAACCTACGGCCGCCAGGAAGAGCGCGATACCGATCTCGCGGATCATTAAGTTCGCCGAAGTAGTGGTATAGGTCACCATATGCCATTTGGTTCCGAACGCGCCGATGAGGATAGCCACGATGAGCGATCCGCCTGCGAGACCGAGTTTGAAAGGCTGGCTGAGTCCTGGTAACATGATCGGCAGCGAGCCGAGCGTTACGCCCAGCACGATCCCGAAGAACAACGCAGCCAAGTTCGGTGCATCCAGTTTCTTGGAGGAGTTACCAAACGCCTGCGCCATTCGGTCCACCGCTTCCTGTTCGCCGACCACGGTCAGACGGTCACCTAACTGGAGACGCAGTTCAGGAGTCGCCAGCAGTTCAATGCCGGCACGACGTATACGGGTAATGGTGATGTTAAACGCATCGCGCACTTTCATGTCCATGATACGTTTGCCGTTGATCTTGGACTTGGTGACGATGATATGCCGGCTGACGAGGTGGATATTTTTCTCTTTGTCTTCCCACGCTACTTCCGCCAGTTCACCGAGCAGCAGAACCGTTCGCTCATTCTTCGTATCGGTCACAAACCGCACATAATCCCCCACATGCAATACCGTATCGGCATCAGGCATAAACTCATTTCCGTCCTTATCGAGCAATCGGCTCACGACTATCGTCACATGCGTGAGCAGTTTCAAATCGCGCACACGGATTCCGTCCATTTGCGGATTCGTGATCTTCATATCGTAATGCTCTATTTTCTGCTCTTCTCCTTTTTCGGCTTTGACCTGTTCTTCTTCCTTATCGGCTTTGATGCGGAAGATCCAGCGGAGCGCCAAGAGCGAGAAGATGATTCCCACGACACCAAGCGGGTACGCCATAGCATAACCGCTCGCTATATCGGGATTAGAGTAGCCGGTGATGTCCTGAAACGTCTGCTCGGCTGCACCGAGACCGGGGGTGTTGGTCACTGCACCGAAGAGGATGCCGGTCATGGTAGCGATGTCCACGCCGCTGACCAGATGAATGATATACGCCGTAGCGCATCCGAGCAGCACGACACCTGCCGCCAAGAGGTTGAGGTTCAAACCGCCCTTACCGAAGGACGAGAAGAAACCGGGGCCCACTTGCAAGC
>Ga0265298_10011263_pt1 | contig 10490 bp, 7 predicted proteins | sample AusTroGonzalo_MG_3_FD_193486 | JGI IMG/M metagenome (GOLD analysis project Ga0265298, IMG submission 193486) | Bovine rumen microbial communities from tropical cattle in Woodstock, Queensland, Australia - Gonzalo_01 | ecosystem: Host-associated > Mammals > Digestive system > Stomach > Rumen ... | reverse complement strand
ACAGGAACAGTTTCTTCATGCTATACATGATAATACAGCATGGCGATTTATCGAAGTGTTTTACACCGTCACAAGCCCGATTATCATGTAAAGTACTGCGGTTAAGGCCGCGCAGACGAGTGCGTACGGCAGCTGGGTGTTCAGATGGTCTATGTGGTCGCTTCCCGCACCCATGGACGACAGGATGGTCGTATCGCTCAGCGGGCTGCAGTGGTCTCCGAAGACTCCGCCTCCGGCGATTGCGCCGAAACATGCGAGCAGGTAGGCATTGAACTGTCCGTTGTTGATCCTGAACGCAAGCGGCAGGAAGAGCGGCACGCATATGGCGTAGGTTCCCCAGCTGGTTCCGGTCGCGAAGCTCAGGATGGCGGCAAGCACGAAGATCAGGAACGGCAGGAGTGCCGGCGGAAGGACGGATCCGGTGATGCCGACGAGGAAATCGGCCGTGCCCATCTCGGAAGAGAGGGTGTTGAGAGGATATGCCACGCAGAGCACCAGGACCGCCGGAACGGAATTCCTGACACCGGAAAGGAATACCTTGTTGAGACCCTTCAGGGACAGACCCTGGACCATGAAGGATACGGACATCGCGACGACCAGTATCATCGCCGCCTCGCAGATCGCAGGCTCGCCGTTCAGGACAACTGTGATTCCGCAGATGATGATCAGCACCACGACGGGAAGCACGAAGTTGATGAGGATCCTCGGCTTTTCGAAGAGGTTCTTCTCCGCCACCGATTCTGTCGTAAGGGGCACGGCGCCGTCGGCGAGGACCTTGCCTTCCTCCATCGCGCGCTTCTCGGCTTTCCTCATGGGTCCGAAATCCCTGACGATTCCCATGGCGATCAGGAACACCAGAAGTACGGAGAGGATCGCGTAGAAGTTGAAACCGATCGCCTTGAGCGCGAATCCGTACGCATCCTTCTCGGAGGCGAACACCTCCGTGGCGAACGCCAGACCGGCAAGGTAGGGGATCCAGCTCGAGAACGGGTGGATGACCGACAGGGGCGATGCCGTCGAGTCGGCGATGTACGCCAGTTTCTCACGCGAGATCTTCGCCTTGTCGGAAAGCTTCTTCATGACCGAGCCGACGAAGAGCGGGCTCATGGAATCGGCGAAGCAGAACAGTCCGAGCGCCCAGGAGATGAGCTGGACACCGCGCCTTTTCAGACTGTGTCTCTGTGCGATCCGGGTGAAGCCGTCGATGGCTCCGCTTCTCTCGAAATAAGTGACGAGGACGCTGAAGAGCACCACCATCAGGATGGTCCATATCGATGACGGGTCTCCAAGTGCCCTCATTATGAGGTCGGTGAAACCGAAGATGCCGTCTCCCTTGATGAGGCATCCGACGATACATGCGATCGAAAGCGATACGACCGTGTTCCTGGTCGCTATTGCCAGTCCTATGGCCAGTACTACAGGAATTAACGAAACCCAACCCATCGAGGTCCTCCATACGGTGTTTGTGTGGATTCTTGCATGATTGCCGCGCGAACACAAGACCGATGCCCCCGTAAATGTCCGCAAAGGCCCGGACATCACCTGCGATTTCTGTCCCCGTGGGCCGCGACATATGTTAAAGTACACTCTATGGAGAACAGACAAGGGTCCGCACGGACATACAGGATCGATACCGGCGGTGCCGTGCAGCTGCTGACGGGGGTGAAGGAGCAGACCCCGGCAGTCCTTCTGGAGTACTGCATCCGCGGGTCCGTCTGCAGTGAAAGGCTGCGGACAGCGACGGAAAGGGCACTTGATGTCTTCCGTCTGTTCCGTGTGAGGCTGACACTGGATGGAACCGGGACGCCTGTGTACGAACCCAACCCCGCCTCGGTCGACGTTTATCCCTACGACGGGAAAATGCATTTCTTCGGAAAAGAGAGCAACGGCTTCCTGTTCCGCGTGTACCACGACGACAACAGGATCCTCCTTTCCATATCCCATGTCCTGACCGATTACGCGGGGGCCGGGGAGTTCATGAAATGCATCCTCCGCTTCTATTTCAACATCGCCGGCGGCAACCCGGCCGGGATAAGGGAACTCCTTGAACTTGACCCGGACGACACCCGCGATCCCTACACCTTGTACGGAGACCCCGGAGCCCGCAGCTACAGCATGGCGGGCCGGTGGCACAACGGCCTTGTCGTCCCCAGCACCATCAGGTACAGACAGGGTGAAACCATAACGGTTCACGACGTTTCCTTCCCTGTCCGGGACTTCATAAGGATCTCCAGACATGCGGAGTCCTCCGTTTTCCCGCTTCTGACCTGGCTGACAGGGAACGCCCTTGCTGAAACGTACGGCGGTGGGGACTGCGTCGTGACCGGCGCGGGGTCGTTCAACTGCCGCCACATGTTCCGCTCGAGGACTCCGCTGAACTTCTCCCAGACATTCGTGACGGTGCTCGATCCCCGCGAGAAGAACATGGATTTCGACAGCCGGCTGACCGTTCAGCGTGCACGCATGGACCTTGAGCTGGAGAGTGGAACCATTGCGAGATCGATAGCCTCCAGAAGGGACAATGCCGTGAAAATGATGGCCAATGCCCGCGATTATGTCATGGATCAGGACAAGCGTGATGCCGAACGACGTGCCTTCGCCCTCAGGTCGACCTATTTCATCACATATGTCGGACACATGGATGTCGGAGCCGATCTGACGCACCATATCGATGATGTACGTGTGATGGGCACTGTCACCAGGGTCCCGACCGTGATCTACGCTTTCGAACGTGGCGGACTTCTGACTCTCAGGACTCTTGAAGTGGGGTGCGGGAAGAGCATCGCTCCGGCTCTTCTTGAAGCTGCACAGGCCCTGGGTATAGACGGTGGGATCGCCGGTTCCTCCGGAAGGCAGATGGATACTTTCCCGCTTGAGGAGCTGTTCTCCAGCTGATAGAATATATGACTTGAGAGACAACTGGCATGGATGCAACACTGGCAAGGGAAAGGCTCGGAACGGAGCCTGTGAAGAAACTCATGATAAGGATGGCGGCACCGTCGATCGTCGCCATGCTCATGCAGTCGCTGTACAACACGGTCGACTCGATTTTCGTGGCCAGGATAAGCATATCCAGCCTTTCCGCGATAACACTGGCATATCCGGTCCAGATGTTCTGCGGGGCCATCTCCACAGGAATCGGAGTCGGAATCAACTCATGCATCTCCAGGAGCCTGGGGGAAGGGGACCCGGACAAACCGTCCAGGGCCGCAGCCAACGGTCTGCTGCTGGGTCTCGTCTCCGTGCTGCTCATGGTGGTTTTCGGCATGACATGCACGAACTGGTTCCTGCGCCTCTTCACGGGTGACGAGAACGTCATACACGACGGCATCATCTACATACGCACCTACTGCCTGCTTTCTTTCGGTGCGATATACACGCAGCTGACGTTCTCCATCCTGCAGGGATCGGGGAACATGGTCATACCCCTTGTCTGCCAGATAGTGGGAGCCGCGAGCGTGCTGGCCCTGGATCCGCTGTTCATACTCGTCTTCAACATGGGGATCTTCGGAGCGGCGATGGCATCGGGCAGTGCCCAGATAATCGCCATGAGCGTGGGGCTCTACGGCGTGTTCGTGCGCAACAGGAAGAACCTCCCGGTGAGGCTGAAGGGATTCAAACCGGACGGGAAGATCATCAAGGACATCCTGGTCGTCGGTATCCCGTCGGCGCTCACCCAGGCCACGACATCGGTCGTGTCCGGCATCGTGAACAGGATCGTTTCGGGCTACGGCGTGAACGCCATCTCGGTTTACGGCGCCTACAACAGGATCAGCTCGCTGGGTATCCTGCCGGTGTTCGGTGTGACCAGGGGCATGAACCCGATACTGGGTTACAGCTACGGTGCGAAGAACAGGTCTCGTTTCATCCAGACCAGAAGGTTCGGGATCATCGCGGCGCTGGTCATATCGGCGGTGGTCGGACTGCTGTTCCTGCTGATCCCGGGCACACTGCTCGACATGGTCAAGGCCACCCCGGAGATGAGGGGGATCGGGATGACGGCGTTCAGGATACTGGCGCTCTCGATGTTCATCAGCGGTGTGGCGATTGTCCTGGCACAGGTGTTCCCGCCGGCAAAAAGGTCCTATTTCACGATGATATACACGATTCTGAGGCAGGTCGGGCTTCTGGTGCCATTGTGCCTGCTGTTCTCGAAGCTCTGGGGAATCACCGGTGTATGGACCGGATACGTGGTCACCGACTACAGCGCGTTCTTCATAGTCCTCGGTCTCAACATATGGTTCAACAGGAAAGTCATGGATAAATGGGAAACAACGAAGGAGGAAGCCGCATAATGGTCACGAAGCGCATCCTTATCACCCCGCTGTACGGTGCGGGTGTCAAGCTCCACTACTACTTCAACTCGAACGAGGACAAGGCCGTCTACTGCGATGCCCTCCTGTCCGCCGAGGCCAGCTGCAAGTACGTGCTCGCGAACTACAAGATCGACGAGATCATCACATTCGGATCCAAGTCCACCTACGATCCCGGAGACGACCTGAAGTCCTGTGTCCTGAAGGAGGGAAGCTCCTTCTACGCAAGCGACATCAACAGCATGTCCACATACAGCATATTCAGGTACCGCCTGGCCCAGTACCTCGACGAGATCAATGTCGAGGAGCAGGATGTCCGCGAGCTACTGGACGAGGAGAAGCAGAAGGCGGTCAAGGCGTTCTCCGATGCCTACTTCAGGAAGTACAACTCGGACGGAACCAAGCGTTCCAACAGGTTCTTCGACCATCTCATGCAGGACTCCGCGATCAGGAACGATTTCATCAGCTGCATGCGCGAGAAGTTCGATGACTTCGACGCCAACAAATCCGCCTACCAGACCTGGGTCTTCCAGCACCTCTACAACAACCTGAAGGATTCCTCCAAGATGGAGCTCCTGGAGGGCAACTCCGAGGTCAGGATCAGGTTCATCCCCGTGGGTGCCGACGGAACAGGGACCTTCATCGAGAACATCACTCCCTTCATGAAGAATTTCTCCGGTACCGGCGAAAAGGTCGCCATCGAGATCTACATGTGCATCCAGAGCGAGGACGCTTACGACACGTTCGTCATGATGAACCTGATGAACCTCATCAAGGCCATGCCGGAGACCAACCTGTCCATCGCCAAGATCATCACCACGACCAGGGATCCCGAGGGCGTGGCCAACAAGATCTCGGACGATACCGACAAGCTCGGCATCACCGACCTGCTTGCGGGCATCAGGGCCTTCCTCAAGTACGGCAAGACCGACATGCTCCTCGACTACTGGAACATGTCCGGCCAGCACAACCACTCGATCGAGCGCCTGCTGTACGCCATGCGCAACATCGATACCGGAATCTCGCTCTGCGACATCTCCGATATCGAACGCGGAATAAACAGCCTCAGGATACTGTTCAGCGAGGGTGCCGACTTCAGCGGCGACTCGTTCGCCGAGAAGTTCTTCGGCATGATAGCCGAGGGTATCCGCCAGGACTACGGCAAACTGGTCACCACCGACAGGATCGAGTTCATGGACCTGGTCAAGTGGGCCTACAGCAAGGGCTTCTGGCAGCAGACCCTGACGATCATCGAGTCCAGGGCACCGGCGGATTTCGTGAACAAGGGATTCTACTACTACAGCAACTCGCCGACGTGCTCCGAACAGGTCATAAGCGTGCTGGGTCAGATCTACTTCGACCTCAAGCCGTTCGAGAGGTACAAGTTCGACGACATCTGCCACTACTACGTGAAGTTCTACAACAGGCGTCTGGTGACACACAAGGACGACTCCAAGGCCTATCAGATGGACTATGCCCGCCAGAGGGTGAGCGAGCTCCAGACCGAGGACCCCGAGATGATCAAGGCCCACACGATCGTGAGGGACAAGGACATGCTGAGGAACCTCCTGTTCTCGTACTACTACGTGGGGGACGTCCGCAACGCGACGAACCACGCCATCGAGGAGTTCAGCGGCTTCTCGTCCATCATGTCCGATTCCGATGTCGGTGAGAGGATGAACCTCATCAGCCAGTCGATCAACTACTTCATCCACTGTTACGACCTCGTGGCCGCTTCCGTGGCCGATGCCGGTGATTCTCCGGACGTGGACATCGTGGACCTGGACAAGATCGTGGCCTATTCCAGGACTCTCAAGCCCAGGTTCTCCAACTACAACGGAGGAAACCACAGCGGCAACAACCATGGTGGCGGACACCACAGGAAAAGGGATTAATATTCCTTCGGTAACATTAACTGGATACAAGTGATAAACAATGTGCGTGTTGACACAGCACGCATTTTATAATAGTCTGCAAACGTATATAAAACAACAGCAAGGAGAGTTGATATGGATCTCAAACTCAAGGATAAAGTCGTTCTGGTCACAGGCGGTACCGGTGGTATCGGAAGTGCAATCGTCAGGGGTTTCCTCGCCGAAGGCGCCAAGGTCGCGTTCTCGTCGACCAGCCAGGCCAAGATCGATGCCCTTATTCCCACACTCGGTGCATGCGATTGCAAGGTCGCCGGTTTCGTCGCCGACATGAACAGGGAAGAGGATATAAAGAACTTCGTCGAGGGCGCCAAGGCACGCTTCGGAACCATCGACATCGTCGTTCCCAACGCAGGTTACGAGGGCAAGGCCCATCCCGTGCAGGACATGACCCTGGACCTCTTCCAGCAGGTCTACATGCTGAACGTCTTCTCGGTCATGCTGACCATGAAGTACGCCGCTCCGACCCTGATCGAGAAGAAGTCGGGTGCAGTCGTCGTTGTCGCTTCCGCCGCAGCCTACGAGCCCACAGCCGGCAACAGCGCATATGTTTCATCCAAGTACGCCGTCGCAGGTCTGACCAAGTGCATCGCCCTTGAGCTCGGCCCCGTGGGCGTCAACGTCAACTATGTCTGCCCGGGTCCCGTGGACACTCCCATGATGGTCCGCATCGAGAAGGATTTCTTCCCGCAGCTGTCCCACGAGGAGGCCATGGCAGCCCTTGCAGGTGCCTATGCCATGGACAAGCGCTACGCCAAGCCCGAAGAGGTCGCCAATGCGGTCTTGTACCTGGCTTCCGAGGTTTCCGCCCACACCGCCGGTATGGGAATGCACGTGGACAGCAAAGTGTCTGCTACAAGCTGACGTTTTTCACAAAGAGAACTTACATAACAAAGCCCTGCCGGAAACGACAGGGCTTTGTTGTACATGGATGATGCTCAGATGAGCTTTTCCAGCTGGTCCAGAAGGCTCGCGAACTTCGCGGTCGCTGCATCGACAGGAGCCTGGGTGGACATGTCCACGCCTGCACCCTTGAGCGTCTGGATCGGGAACTTGGATCCGCCGGACTTCAGGAAGCCCAGGTAGTCGTCCAGTTCCTTCTGTCCGCCGTTGAGCACGCGCTCGGAGAGGGCGATGGCCGCCGAGATTCCGGTCGCGTACTTGTAGACGTAGTAGGCGTTGTAGAAGTGCGGGATCCTCAGGCCTTCCAGGTCGGAGTCCTCCTCAAACTGCATGGCAGGTCCGAAATAGGCCTCCAGCAGGCCGCGGTATGTCTTCCTGAGGGTTGCGACCGTCAGCGGCTGGCCCTGTTCCTGCTGCGTGTGGCACAGGAGCTCGAATTCCGCGAACATCGTCTGCCTGAACAGGGTGGCGATGATGTCATCGACCTGTTTGGCGATGATGTATGTCTTCATCTCCTGGCTGTCGGCGTTGTCGGTGAGGTACCTGGCGACCAGCTGCTCGTTGAACGTGGACGCGACCTCCGCCTCGAAGATGGTGTAGTCGTAGCACAGGAACGGGTTGTTGCGCTTGGAGTAGTAGCTGTGCATGCTGTGGCCGCCTTCGTGGGCAAGTGTGAAGACGTCACCCAGGACATCCTCCTTGTAATTGAGCAGGATGTAGGGGGCGCCGATGAAGCCGCCGCTGGAGAAGGCTCCGCTGCGCTTGCCCTTGTTCTCGTAGCGGTCGACCCACCTGTCGGTGGTGATTCCCTTGTAGATGGTCCTGACGTAGTCCTCTCCGAGGGGCTTGAGGGCGTTCTTCACGATCTCGGCGGCCTCGTCGTAGGTCTTGTGAGTCTTGACCGAGCCCACGAGGGGTACGTAGACGTCGTAGTGCCTGAGGTCCTGCAGGCCCAGCACCTTCTTCCTCAGGGCATAGTACCTGTGGAGGGCGGGGAAGGCCTTGTGGACGGATTCGATCAGTCCCGTGTAGACGCTTTTGGGGACATCGTCGCGGTAGAGGGCTGCTTCAAGAGCGGTGTCGAAACCGCGCACGCGTGCGTTGAAGATGTCCTGCTTGACCGATCCGGTGTAGAGCGTCGCGATCGTCTGCTGGTGTGCCCTGTAGGTTCCGTAGAACTGGCCGTAGGCGCGGCGCCTGAGGTCCCTGTCCGGGTTGATCATGAACTGGGACCATGTGCTCTGCGAGAGCGGCATGCCGTCGACCTTGCCGAAATCCATGTCCACGTTGGTGAGCATGCCGAAGGCGCTCCTGGGTGTGCCCTGGAGCTCTGACTGCTTGGCGAGGATCTCCTCCTCCTTCTGTCCCAGCGTGTGCTCCTTCTGGCGCATGATCTTCCTGAGGTAGACGCGGCTGTCGTCGAACTGTTTCTCCTGGATCCACTTGTCCAGGTTCTTTATGCCGAGGATCTCCGGGTCCATGTAGCTTACGGCCGCCATCAGGTCGGTGTAGACCTGCGAGACGATGCCCATCTTCCTCTGGTTCTCCGGGTCGTCGTTCTCGGCGGAGGACTTGAGCGATGCATAGACGTAGACCTGCTCGGCGAGCATGCATGCGTCGGAGAGCCATTTCATGGCTTCAAGCAGGTTTGCCGGGTCCTTGCCCAGCGTGCCCTTGAACTTGCCGGCCTCGCCGACCTTCTTCTTCAGTTTCTGAAGGTCCGTCTCCCATGCCTCGTCGCAGGGATACAGACTGCTGAGATCCCATTTGTCGTTTTCCGCGACCTGACTCCTCAACGGAATTTCCTTTGCCATACTCTCACTCCTTGATCAGTTTCATTATGCTTCTTGCGGCTTTTCCCCTGTGGCTGTACAGGTTCTTCTCTCCGTCGGGGAGAAGGGCCATGGAGCAGCCTGCGGCATTGCAGTGGAACACGGGGTCGTATCCGAATCCGCCGGTTCCCCGGGCCTCCTCATGGAGGATCCTGCCTTCGGCGTTCTCAACCGCACAGTATATCCTGTTCCTGTTGAACATCATCACTATGGCGCAGACGAAGACGGCCTCGCGTTCCTCTTCCTTCTTTCCCTCCAGCATCTTTATCAGCAGCTGGTTCTTCTCGTGTGCGCTGAGAAGGGGGCCTCCGTCCTCGGATCCGAAGCGTGCCGTCCTGACGCCCAGGAGCCCGGGTAGGGCGGGGACGATCAGACCGCTGTCGTCGGCCATGACCGGGATGTCCAGGTCCTTCGCGACCTCGTAGAGGGCCTGTGCCTTGATCAGTGCGTTATCCAGGAATGTGGTGCCGTTCTCCTCGCAGTCGAACTCCAGTCCCAGGTCGGAGGGAAGGAGGATCTCGTATCCGCTGAAGAGCTGGCTGAACTCATGACGCTTGTGCGCATTGGAGCTTGCAAGAAGGATTCTTTTGTCTTGTGCCATGCTTTGAGGATAGTTGATTTGCCGGTACAAGTCTACAGGGAGAGAGCATCGGTTCCGATTCCGAAGGAGGTTCCGGGAGGGTTGTTATCCCGAATTCGGCGAACGGTTCGAACACGCGGAATTCCACCATGGGTTTCTTCCCGTAGAGCTGCAGTGATTTGAGGAACGGGCCGGTGTAGTTCTCCAGGTCCCCGGCGTTCGCCAGCTCCAGCATCTTCTTGGCCAGGTACACGGATGTGGCGATGTAGCGCGTCTCCAGTCCCAGGAGCTCGGCGATTATCCTGTAGCGGACGTTCATCCTCGTGTGTGCCATGCGTCCGGCGACCATCTTCAGCTGGGCCTTCTGGTAGGCAAGCTGCCTCTCGAGCGGACGCTTGTCCAGCGCAGTCCTCAGGTGGTCCTCCAGCTCGATCCTCCTCATGTTGAAGAAGTTCCTGCGCAGCGTGAGGTAGGCCCTGCTCCTCCTGGCCATCCTCACCGGACCCGCCGCATTGGAAAGGTAGTCGGCTATCACACCTGTCTGTGCCCTGTCGATGTTGAGTATCCTGCAGAAGTTGTCCACCGTGTCGGCGGTGAGGGAAGGGAGCATGGTGCAGATGAATATGAAGAGGTTCCTGCGTCTGGACGGTCTTGCCGCACAGATGCACCTCAGTCTGCTGACCGCGGTTCCTGTCTCCTCGGGCGGTTCCTCCATCAGGAGGATGTCCTCCGGTCCGGGCTCAGAGCCGTCCTCCGGCGCAAGGCGGCTGAGGACCCTGCCCGAGTTCAGGCACCTGCTCCTGCGGGTCATTGCGAGATAGCTCAGCGCCCTGAGCTCCATGCAGTGCCTCAGGAACACCGGCAGTTCCGTGCGCGACGGATCGTACATGTCGATCATGTGCCTGAGGTCCTTCTCAATGAACAGGATGAA
>Ga0265298_10011261_pt1 | contig 10493 bp, 23 predicted proteins | sample AusTroGonzalo_MG_3_FD_193486 | JGI IMG/M metagenome (GOLD analysis project Ga0265298, IMG submission 193486) | Bovine rumen microbial communities from tropical cattle in Woodstock, Queensland, Australia - Gonzalo_01 | ecosystem: Host-associated > Mammals > Digestive system > Stomach > Rumen ... | reverse complement strand
CGGACGCCGATGGTCCGTCTGAGGGGAACGCCGATTCCGCAGAATCCGTTTGAAGATTTCTTCTGCGGAGCAAATCACTGGCATCTGAACCACACGGTTCTTCCGGATATCAGAGGTCGCAGCGGGTTCTGGAGAAAGGACAGTCTGCTCAGGAAGGTGTGGCTGTACTTCAACGAGAACAGCGAGAGATTGATTGACGCATGGCTGAGGCTGAACTGGAAGAACGATCTCCGGGCGGCTATGACGCACTTCGGCAGCTACACCAAGCTCTACGATGACTTCATGACATTTTTTGCGGACAGGAGGGAAAGATTTTTGGAACAGGAAGAAAAGGCAATCGCGCAGATGAAAACGGCAGGGCTGGCACAGGGCAATGTACCGAAAAGCCACGGCGGTGTGGCAAACCTGCTGAAGGTGCTGACGAAGACCATGATCGCACAGGGCAGCTCCATTCTGACAATTGCGAAGGTACAGTACGCCATCTGCATTCAGGCCGGGATCATGCTGCCGAACGAGTTTCTGACCGATGTACTGGTCGCCGATGAAATGATGGAGGGCAAGGCATGAAATCGCTGAAGGAACTGATCAACACGCCGAACCTGTGCATTCGGCAGACAGGGCAGGATGGCGGCAGCGGTTACGTGCAGTTCGGGAACATGAAAGCATCTGTCATCTGGAGTAACGGCGGCGGCTGGGAACATGTCAGCATGGCACCGTACAAGCACAGCTACACACCCAGCTGGGATGACATGTGCAGACTCAAGAATCTGTTCTTCCATGACAGCGAATGGGTCGTGCAGTTTCATCCACCGGAAGCGGAATACGTCAATAACATGGAAAACTGCCTGCATCTGTGGCGGCCGATTGACGAGAAACTTCCGACGCCGCCCAGCTGGATGGTCGGTCTGAAGACTGGCGAAACCGGACAGGATTTTTACACCATGGCCGGCAGAGCGCTGGCAGGAAGGAGCAGATGGTAGTCATGATCGAACCGAGCTGCAAAACCTGTAAGACATGGGAGCCGTTTCAAGGCGTGTGCTTCAACGGTGACAGCAAGCACTGTTCGGACTTCACGGGCAGAAACGACAGCTGTGAACACTGGCAGAAGAATCCGTGCAAATGCTGTGCCGGTTGTCTCGAAGCGAGGGAATATCACGGCAGGTACTATTACTACTGCTACAGCTGCCACTTTGAGTTTCCGTACCATCCGGATGAAGATTGGACTGATTGATGTTGACGGTCATCATTTCCCGAACCTGGCGCTCATGCGGATCAGCGCCTACCACAAAGCGCGGGGAGACGATGTGGAATGGTGGTGGAGCGATTTCATCCACTATGACCTTGTGTACATGTCGAAGATATTCTCCGATGTGTACAGCCCGGATATGCCGGAGCCGATGAATGCGAACAAGGTCATCAAGGGCGGCACGGGCTACTGTATCTCGCTCGGTCCGGACGGGAAAGAGCGGTTTGATCAGAGCAGAAATACCACGCTTCCGCCCGAGATGGAACGGATGTTTCCTGACTATTCGATCTATCCGCAGTTCCCGTTCGCAGTCAGCATGACAAGCCGCGGCTGCCCGAGAGGATGTTCCTTCTGCCATGTGGCGTCCAAGGAAGGCAGGTGTTCGGTAAAGGTGGCCGACGTAAAGGACTTCTGGAACGGTCAGAAGGAAATCAAGGTGCTGGACCCGAACATCACCGCCTGCCGGGAAAAGCGGGATCTTCTGCGGCAATATCGGGAAACCGGAGCATGGATTGACTTCACGCAGGGCATCGATATCCGTCTGACAAACGACCAGGACATCGAAGACCTGAACGCCATGAAGATCAAGATGCTTCACTTTGCCTGGGACAATCCGAAGGACGATCTGGCCGAGAAGTTCCGGCGCTTCAGTGACCGCTTCAAGATCAAGGATTACCGAAAAAAGACCGTGTACGTCCTGACCAACTATAACAGCAGCATGGAAGAAAACCTTTACCGGATATACACGCTGCGGGATGCCGGATACAGTCCCTACGTGATGGTCTACAACAAGCCTTCCGCGCCGAAGGAAATCAGATATCTTCAGCGCTGGTGCAACAACAAAATCGTATTCAAGACAGTTCCGGACTTTCGGGACTATGACCCGAAGAAAGAACATACGAAAGCGGGTGATGCAGTATGTACGCAGATCAATTAAGCCTTTTCGATACAGCCGAAACAAACGATGAATTGGAAATCTGCATTCAGAATTTCAAAGAACGTACTGTCAAGGCAAGAGAAATCTTTAATCTCACACCGATTGATAAAGCGACAGCATACAACTTCATCCAAAAATATCACTACCTTGGCAAAAAGGATTTTGTGTGCTCATACGCATATGGGATGTTGTGCTGCGGAGAATTGGTAGGAACGGCAACGTTTTCGCCGCCAGCAGGGGTCTCGACAATCAAAGGATGGTTTGGCCTGAAAAACAACGACCTGTCCATTGTAGAGCTAACACGATTGGCTGTTCTTCCGGAATTAAACGGATGCAATGCAACGTCGTTTCTTCTGTCTGGATCAATCAGGAAACTGAAGCAGCGCGGGATACGGGCGGTCATTACTTTGGCAGACGCCGCACGTCATGTCGGTTCTATCTATCAGGTGTGCAATTTCAAATACTACGGCCTGAGTGATGCAAAGACTGACTTCTGGCGCTATCCAGATATGGCTAAAAATCCATGGGGAAGCCAAAAAGATAGTGAAGGCGTCTGGCTGCCGAGAAACCGTAAGCACAGATACGCATATATCCTCGACCGCACTTTGAAATGCCTGTATGAAGAGCAGACAGCGCCGTCCGTTAAGGAAATTATACCAAAAGTATGCTGTGGGGGGGGTACTGCTGTGTATGATAAGCGCTTTAAGCAATGGTACACCTGCCCTGTATGCACTGGCAGATTGGAGAAGATAGATAATGAACGAACTATGCAAGACGTATCATGAAAAATGCGATCACTACGATCAGCACCGGAGCAAGTGCAAGTTGGGAAAATGCTTTCCGAAGATCAAATGTCAACCGGAGACGCACTGTGAATTCTTCATAGAGCGGAATGAAAGCAAGGTACAGCAATGACCGTTCTTAACAGTGTCGGCAAAAAAATTCCATGGCTTCCAGATACGGCTTTCTGTTGGCTGGCGCAGCATCATCCCTGCACGATGGAGAAATGCCCGATCCGCAAGTTTGACAGCAAGGGCGAAATCTGTGTTCCGAACCTGTGCCGTGAGTACGTGGAGGGATCGAAGCGATCTGCATCGCTCCGGCCAGCGAGGAAGCACCGAAACCGAAACCGAGGGACACTTCCCGGAAACGGAGGAATGATCGTATGAGAGAAGAAATTTATACCTGTGACCGTTGTGGTCGGAAAATCGAAAAGCCGATCTATCCACTTATAACTGCACGCAGCCATTGCACATTGGAATACACCGATTACGAACCGTTTGTCTGTGCCCTTCATGAAAAGGAAGATGCCTTAAAAGAAGCACTGAAATTCGGTGCGGTCCGGATTGAACTGTACGGGGACATGAACAGCAGAGTAAAGCGGTACGATCTCTGCCGGAAATGCGAAAAAGCATTTCAGATGTTTATACAGGGACCGATATCAGATTAATGAAAGGAATGAATCAATGGAAGTTGTCAACGCGAAAATCACAATGGCAGATCTGTCCATGTCCGATCATGGCGTCCTATGCTATTACCTGACACTGGAAGGCAGAGGATTCGGTTGTAATTACGGCGGAAGGGTGATCGGGAAAGGATGTCTCGGTGCAAAACACTTCAAAGGCTTTGATAAGGGAATAGAAGCCATCATGCGGATCATGGACACCGTTGGCGTTGAGAAGTGGAACGATCTCAACGGGAAATATGTGCGCGTCGTCATCGATGGCTGGTCAAGCCCGATTGACAAGATCGGAAACATCATCGAAGACAAGTGGTTCGATCAGGAAGAGTTCTTCAGCGAGAAGGAGCAAAACAGTACATGAACGACAAGGAAAAATTGGAAATGATCAATCTCCGGAACCGGCTGCGCAGCCAGAGAGAAGAAATCAAGAGGTTGACAGAAGAGAATGCCGTTCTGAAAAAGAAGGTGGAATACAACGAAATGGACCGGGCGTATCTCCGCTCACGGTGCTTTCTCGGTGCTGAGAGATATTTCGACGATCATCAATATGGCCTTCTGAAGATTGAAATAATCAGACAACAACCAGGAGGAACCTTCGATGAACAGTGACAGTCCGTGCCGCACATGCACGCACCTGACGACCTTGCTGATCACAGATGACAGCTGGGCGGGAAAGCAGTACATGGATGACTGCGACGAAGGAATCCCGCAGCCGCCGTTCGGAAGCGAGTACGGGTGCTATCTGTATGACGAGAGGAAACAGCATGAAGACTATGGAAAGGAGTTTTACCGTTATGAATAGCAACAACGGAAACACGGGATACGGAATTGGTTTTACCGGGCTTCTCACAATCGCGTTTATTGTGCTGAAGCTATGCGGCAAGATCACATGGCCGTGGGTATGGGTGCTGTCTCCTGTATGGATCAGCGCGGCCCTGGTCATCATCGTTCTGATCATCGTGTTTTTTGTGCATCTGTGGAGGACATAGATGGCAAAGAAGAATGAACTGGTAGTTGACCCGGAAATCTGGATAGAAATCTGGGCCGGGAAGAAGCCGAAACAGTTTCGGGCATGGCGTACCTACGGCATCCGGGATGCACTGGAAGATGCCGGAATCGGGATCATGCGGTCGCACGAGATCGCTGACTGGGCGAGAACGGCACAGAACGGCGACATGCTCTCAGAGAAGGCCGACAGCGGCTTTGAAGTGAAGATACGGGCGGTGATGAAGTGATCGTTACGAGAGCGTGCTACGGCTGCGAGCCGCCTGACCGGCATGTTGGCTGTCACTCGACCTGTGAAAAGTATCTGAAGGAACGGGAAGCCGATATGGAGCGGTATGAGCGGCAACTGCAGGATCGGGAAGTCATGCTTTTCAGCGTGGAAGGCATCCGGAGAAACCGTGCCGCAGGTGCCGGTATGAACAGGAAACAATACACAGCTACAGGGAGGAACAGGAATCCGTGAAACTGAAGATCAAGATTGAAGAAGGCGGCTTTGAGCCGGTCAGAGGACATGCGACGGATGCGGGACTGGATCTGAGAAGCCCGGTAGACATCTGGGTGCATCCCGGTCAGCACGTCAAGATCGACACAAAAATCCGCATGGCCATTCCGGATGGATTCGTCGGTCTGATCACCAGCAAGAGCGGCTTGATGCTCAAGGGCATTACCAGCCGCGGCACGATTGACAGCAGCTACCGCGGAACCATCGGGGCAGTTCTGTACAATCACAGTCAGGAGGGTTATGCGGTTCACGCGGGAGATAAGGTCTGTCAGCTTGTCATCGCGCCGATTGTCATTCCCGAAATCGAATATGTGAACGAGCTGGACGAAACCGAACGCGGCGACGGCGGTTTCGGCAGCACAGGAAAATAACAAATCAAAAATACAGGAGGTACAACAATGAATCCAACTTTTAACACCACACCGAGCAAAAACATGATCGCCATTCCCATTCCGGACGCAGCTGTCCCGCTGCCGCAAACGAATGAAACTGTTTCACCTGCTATCGGCAAAGCAGTCAAGCGGGCGTTCTACAACTTTGCCGTGCTGACTGCGAGAAGCTTGCTCCAGCCGAAGAAGATTCTGAAGACTGGGAGAGTGACCGTTGTGTTCTGGAACGACGGAAGCACCACCGCCGTCAAATGCAGCGAGGACACCATCCCGGACGACTATGCGGCGTTCTGTGCGGCGCTCGGCAAGAAGATCTTCGGTACCAACACCGCACTGAAGCGGGCCTTCATGGAAGCACCGCAGGAAACCAAAGAACCTTGACCAGAGTTCCATGGCGAAGAATAAAGCCAGAAAGGTCAATCCTCGCCGGAAGCCTGTATCGGAAGCGGATCTGAACCGGGCGAAATCTTCTGCTTCCGAACAGGCGCTCAAACTGGCAATCGCCATCTTCCTTACCGTGCTTTGCGACGATTTCGAATTTGACAAGGAACAGGTGCAGCTGGCATGGGAGCGGATGGATAAACTGTCACAAGAGATATCCGAACACCGGATCAACGCATGGGATCTGGTAGGCGTACTGAACGAGGAATACGGAATCGACCTGAAGTGGGTGAGAGGATGAAAGAGTTCCGGAACTATTCTGAGCACATCAAGCAGCAGGTGACCATGCGGGATGTTGCGGAACGATACGGTTTTGCGGTATCGACCAGGACCCGGAAAATTCTGTGTCCGTTTCACAACGATTCCAAACCTTCCATGCAGATCTATCCGGGCAACAAAGGCTACTTCTGCTTTGTATGCAACGAAGGCGGCAGCGTGATTGACTTTGTGATGAAGTATTTCGGGCTGAGCTATGTGGACGCCGTCAAAAAGCTGAACGATGACTTTCATCTTGGTCTGGACATCGACAAACCGCTTGACGAGCTCGAACGGAAGAAGGCGCGGGAAGAATACCGGAAGCGGCAGGAAGCGCTGGAAGCCAGACGGAACCGGGAGAAGATGCTGTTCACCGCTTACCACGCCGCCCTGGACCGCTACTGTGCGCTTGACCGGATGAAGATGGAGAACCTGCCGGTGAAAGACAAGCTGGGAAACTACAAAATCTCCAAAACCTATGTGTACGCCATCAAGAGGATTGACAGCGCATGGAACGATGTGCAGGAAGCAGCTGCAAAGCTGTACCAATTTGAAAAGGAAGGGAAATCCAATGAGCAGCAAGCAATACATTGAAGCGCACAGGGAAAAGATGACGAAAGAACAGAAAGACATCATGTGCGATCTCTACATGTCCGGTATCAATCGTGACGGTCATGTATGGGTGAAATACGGAGATGTAGAAGATGCGGTTGCTGCCATGTTCAATCTGAAAAAGGAAGGGGAGAACGGCAACAACTGATGGGAACGGTCACATCACAGGAAATAAAGCTGGCGCTGGAGAAAAAGCACTGGAAGGATTTTTTCCTGACCGAGTGCAAGAGCGGGAGCACATGGATGACGCCGGTCGGAGATATGAAGATTCTGGACGCGCTGGCGATCAGGAAAAGCTGGTCAAGCCCCTGCTTCACCGGTTATGAGGTCAAGGTTTCCCGGAGCGATTTTCTGCGGGACAGCAAGTTTTACCGCTATGAGGAAATCGTCAACTGCCTGTACATCGTCTGCCCGAAGGGCATGATCGACCGCACGGAGCTTCCGGAGAGCGTCGGGCTGATGTACTACGATCCGGAGAAAAAGACGCTGACCACGAAGAAGAAAGCGATTTACCGGAAGATCGAATACAGTCCGGATCTGTTGCTCTACATCATCTATTCCAGGCTGGACTCTGACCGCTATCCGTTCTTTGACAGCAAAGAGGAATACTTCCGCGAATTCGTGGACAGGAAGCGTTGCAGCAAGGAATTGGGATTATCCGTAGGCTCCCGGCTCATTGAGGAAAACGCCGCCTTGCGCAAGCGGATTGAGCAGGTAGAGCATTTTTCGCAGGAGTACGACAAGCACAGGGCCATTATGAAGGTTCTGGAAAAGTACAACATTTGGGCATGGAGATCAAGTGAAGTTGCAGAACTGCTCGACAAACGGCTTTCACAGACCTGCCCGGAAGATATTTCTTCCATCCGCGTCACGCTGGAAAGCTGTGTAGACAGAATCAAAAGAATGGAGAAGTCAAATGAGACCACCGATTTATGAACCGAAGGGCAAGGCAAAAGAATATGGGGATCTTGCACTGAATATCTATACTGGATGCCCGCACCACTGCTATTACTGCTTCGCACCGAACGTTCTGCACCAGACGAGGGAAGCGTTTCACAGCAATGTACAGCCGCGACCAGGGATTGTGGAAGAAGTAAAGAAGCAACTGGAGAAAGAGCAGATTACCGGCAAACTCATTCACCTGTGCTTTACATGCGACCCGTTTCCGATGGGCGTGGACACAACACCGACGCTGGAAATCATCCAACTGCTGAAGGAACACGGCAATCATATCCAGCTGCTCACCAAAGGCGACGCCAGACCTGCTATCCCGCTGCTGGATGGGGAAGACTGGTTCGGCGTGACAATCTCCTGCATGGGCGATATAGCCGATGTGGCAGAACCGGGCGCGGCACCAGCTTATGCGAGACTGTTTGAAATGGGAGCAGCAAAGCGGGCAGGCGTGAAGACATGGATTTCTTTCGAACCGGTGCTCTGTCCGGAAGATGTGCTGACAGTCATGGAAGCCTGGAGAAACTATATCGACAAGGTGAAGATCGGCAAGCTCAATTACCACCCATCCGATATTGACTGGAAGGCATTCGGTCTGGAAGCGGACGCACTATGCAAGGAACTCGGTCTGGATCATTACATCAAGGACAGCCTGCGGGCAGAAATGGAGAAGTGACGATGGTCTTTCTGGCAAAAGGAACCTTCATGCTCGGGGGGAAAATAAGAGACAGGGAAGGAAATATCGTTAAAGACATCGCGCCCGAGTTCAAGGTCAGCGAGGACGGCGGCAGCGTTGCGGTCGGCATTCTGAATGATGAAACGCTGGAACCGGTCGGCCCTGCAGAGCTGTACGGGGATTTCGAGCCGTGGCAGTATCTTAGCTGTGCGTTGAAGCTGCTGAACCCGAAGCGCAGAGGAAACATCCCGGATTTTGAGGGAATGGTCAAGAAGCACACCAAAGTCAACGGGCGGACATACTGTATCTTTGAGGATGACTGTGAAGCACAGCACTGTCAGGACTGTATTGTGCGGGAATGGATGGATGAAGATGAGTAATAATCCGTGTTTCGGCACCATGCAGTGTCCGCATTGCAAGCGCAATATCCCGGTATTCTGGGACGGTAATTTCAGACTGAAGTGTCCGCATTGCAAACAGTTGGTCACTATCAAGCGGCAGAAGCTATTCAACGTGAAACCATATAAGCACAAGACATAGGAGAATGGACATGATCACATTGAAACTGGACGAACAGGACTTCGGCACGGTCTGCATCTGTGCTCTGCGGTACGCCATGGGGCGGGATACCTATATGCCGTCGCTGGTGCGCGACTTTGTGCGGCCGCTTCTTCCGAAACTCAGCGGGAAGACCATAGCGGTCATGCTGAATGACTGTGACGATCAGCGTCGCTATGACTGCTACGGCAACGAGCACATAGACAAGCCCGGTTGGCTGCAATGGGAGCAGGAGTTGAAAGCGGAAAAAGCGAGGCGTGGACAAGATGGAAGATAAGTATGTCAGCATTGGATCTACAATCAATCTGTTTCAACGGGATTATGAAGGGAAGTACGCCATCACAAACAGCGATGCGTTGTTCGCACTTTTAATCAGAGTCCCAGAGAAGTACGGATGGCGGGATGCAGAGACAGATCCACCCGATGATGCCAAACCTGTCCTTGCATACTACGAAAGAAACGCATGGCGCAAAAACGGCAAGAGATTCCGAAAAAAAGAAATCGGCACAGGATGGTGCGTAGACGGACACTGGCATGTTGACGGCTGTTCAAAGGTTGTCGGCATTGCCTGGATGCCTCTGCCGCCTCCGCCAGAAAGAGGGAAAACGTGACTGAAAAAATATCTGTACAGCTCTACGGAGACGGCAGCAAGAAAGCACTGGAAGCGGAAATTATCCATTGTGATCGAGCAGATCAGTGCAGCTTCTATCAGCAGGGAAAGTGTCTGCAGTGCCGGGCGCTGTTTAATCCCGGATGCAAATTCGGAAGGTCGGAGATCGTAAGGGGTTATACCAAACGGGCGGCAAAGTTCTATGAGTTTCGGGACCGCTGGATGAAAGACCCTCTCTACAACAAGACTTCCATCCCGAAAGCCCGAGTGGCGGTCATGGGGGATCATCTGTTTATGGCAACAGGCCTTGTCTATGTCCGGAAACGCAACGAAAGCGACGAAAAGTGGCGGCGGGATGTCAACGGCTACCTCATCATGGACCCGGGCTTCGGAACGAACTATCTGTTTCTTCCCATCGAGGATGCGACGAACGAGCTGTTGAAGGCGATCTTTTCCTTCCATCCTTCCAATCTGATGGGCGACAATCTGAACGAACGATACCGCAAGGATATTGTTCCTGATCTCCTTCAGGATTTGAAAGACTGCGCTCCGGAGATCTATCAGCGCTTTACGGCGGAATTCCCGGAATACATCTATGAGCCGAACTACATAGGGAAAGAGGTTTATGTCAATTCTCTGAAGCCTGGGACAAGGTTTACCCGCAACGGTAAGGCGTGGATCTATGACGGGGAATACGTCTGCTCTGAAGAGGAAATGTACATCGGCGTCTATTCTCCGTGGTGCTTTCAGGAGAGCAGCAAGAGCATGATCAGTCTCAAGGTCAACGATAAAATGACGGTCAAGGTGGAAAGCAACGACATCATCGACGAGAATTCAAGGTTTATGTAG
>Ga0265298_10011260_pt1 | contig 10493 bp, 6 predicted proteins | sample AusTroGonzalo_MG_3_FD_193486 | JGI IMG/M metagenome (GOLD analysis project Ga0265298, IMG submission 193486) | Bovine rumen microbial communities from tropical cattle in Woodstock, Queensland, Australia - Gonzalo_01 | ecosystem: Host-associated > Mammals > Digestive system > Stomach > Rumen ... | reverse complement strand
ACCTGAAGCAACAGGTTACGGCACAATGTACTTTGCAGAAGAGATGCTCAAGGCTCACAACGACAGCTTCAAGGGCAAGAGAGTTGCAATCTCCGGTTTCGGTAACGTAGCATGGGGCGCAGTATCAAAGGCCTCACAGCTCGGTGCAAAGGTTGTCACAATTTCCGGTCCGGACGGATATGTTCTGGACGAGGAAGGAATCAACACTCCTGAAAAGATTGCTTACATGCTCGAGCTCAGAGCATCCAACCAGGATATCGTAGAGCCCTACGCAAAGAAGTTCGGTGCAAAGTTCGTCAAGGGCAAGAAACCTTGGGAAGTTCCTGTAGACATGGCATTCCCCTGCGCTCTTCAGAACGAGCTCAACGGCGATGATGCAAAGGCCCTTGTTGCCAACGGCGTCAAGTACGTTATCGAGACATCCAACATGGGATGCACACCCGAAGCAATTGAAGAGTTCCAGAAAGCACGCATTCCGTTTGCACCCGGCAAGGCAGCAAACGCAGGTGGCGTAGCAGTATCCGGTCTCGAAATGAGCCAGAACGCAGAGCACTACTTCTGGTCAGCTGAAGAAGTTGATGAGAAGCTTCACACTATCATGAAAGGCATCCACGCCGCATGTGCCCGTGAAGGAAAGTGTGCCGACGGCTACATTGACTACGTAAAGGGAGCCAACATTGCAGGTTTCAAGAAAGTTGCCGATGCAATGTGCCAGCAGGGCTTCTGATAACCATATTCGGTTAATCAAATGGCTGCAGGATTTTTCCTGCAGCTTTTTTTATTTTCTGTTAAAATTTCAGAATGCACTACGAACTTGACGAAACATGGATGCCTTTTTCCTCGCTGATGCTCAAGCACATCTACAACGTGCTTCTCATCTGCTCCGAGTATGACCGCTTCATGCTTGAGGAAGACGGCCGCGTTGAAGAGGAACTGTACCGGGAGTACACATCGCTCGGTCTGACCAACCCGCCCAAGATCACCCACGTTACAAACGAAGAAGAGGCCATGAGGCAGCTCAAGAGCTTCAAGTACGACCTTGTCATCTCCATGCTGGACCTGGGCACCGGAAGGGTTGAAAGCTTTGCAAAGCAGGTAAAGGACTTTGACAGCTCTCTTCCGTTCATTGTTCTCTCCCCCTCTCCCGACCACCGCAAGGCCAAGGCTCTCAAAGGCGAGAACTGCCCCTACATAGACTACATGTACTACTGGCTGGGCGACCCGTCTGTCTTCCTTGCCATGATCAAGCTTCTTGAAGACAGCATGAACGTGGACCACGATACGGCCCAGGCCGATGTCCAGGTGATCATCTTTGCAGAAGACTCCGTCAGGTTCATCTCATCCTACCTGCCCCAGATGTACAAGCTTCTGATCAAGCAGAACAAGGCCTCCATCAGAGAGGCTCTTAACGAATGGGGAACAAGGCTGCGCATGAGAGGGCGTCCGAAAATCCTCTTTGCCAAGACATACGACAAGGCCCTTGAACTGTATGCAAAATACAGGGAAAACGTTCTGGGCCTTATTACGGACCTTACCTTCGAATCTCCCTTCGGAAGGGCACGTGCAGGAGCCTTCCTCATGGAGGCCGTAAGGGCGGACAACCCCGAATGCCCCGTGCTGCTTCAGTCAACAAACATGGAAGTTGCAAAGAAGATTGCAGATGACCAGGGAGCCCAGTTCTGCTGGAAGCTCTCCCCTGACCGCTTCCAGATTCTTGAAGACCACTTTGTGAAGTACTACGGCTTCGGGCCTTTCTACTTCAAAGACCCTGCAACCGGAGAAACGATTGCAAGCGCAAACAAGATGAAGGACCTTCAGGAGCAGATCCGTACAATACCTATAGAATCCTTCATATATCACGTGCGCAGGAACGATTTCTCACGCTGGCTCAGGGCCCAGTCCCTGTACCAGCTTGCAGCAAAGCTAAAACCGATAAATCTGCTTCCTGATGCATCCAATGCAGAAGAAACGAGAAATCTCATCTACACTACAATCCGCGAATACAGGCGTGAAAGAACCCGCGGAACAATTGCCCAGTTCAACCGCGACAACTACGACGAAACCCTGTTCTTCTCCAGAATGGGCAACGGCTCTCTGGGCGGAAAAGGACGCGGACTTGCCTTCATAGCACTTGAGATGAAGGCCGCTGCAATAAGGAAGAAGTACGAAGGAATCCGCGTTTCAATTCCCAGAACCGTTGTTATCACAACAGAGATCTTTGACCGCTTCATTGAGAAGAACGGCTTCTGGCCGGGAGACTTCATGGACAAGGATGACAAGGAAATCCTGTCCCTGTTCATCAACGCAGAACTTCCTCAGGACTTTCATGAAGACCTCAAGCGCATTGTAGAGGTAAACGGAGTTCCCCTTTCAGTGCGTTCTTCATCCCTTCTTGAAGACAGCCACTACCAGCCCTTTGCAGGTGTGTACTCTACGGTGATGATTCCCAACAAGGGTTCTCTGAAGAAGAGACTTACCGAACTGGAAACAGCAGTAAAAACAGTGTGGGCTTCCACCTACTTCAAGATTGCACGTGACTACCTTAAGAGCACAGGTCATTCAATTGAAGACGAGAAGATGGCAGTCATCATCCAGCATGTTACAGGTTCTGAACACGGCGGGTACTGGTTCCCCAACATCTCCGGCGTTGCCAGATCCCTTGACTACTACCCCGCAGGAAGCAGAAAGGCGGAAGACGGCATAGGAATGCTTGCCTACGGCCTTGGAAAAACCATAGTCGATGAGGGCGATTCCTTCAAATTCTGTCCTGCAAAACCGGGAGTTCCCGTGAATTCGCTCAACGGCTCCGGTTCCCCGCAGACATCGTTCTACGCCCTTGATGTGAAAAAAGGCTTTGACCCCTTCTCCGACATAGACAACCTTGTGCGCCTTGATATGTCAAAGGGCTACGAGTTCCCGCAGAGCATCAGAGGCCTTGTGTCCGTCATGACTCCGTTCGGCTTTGCCTCTGAGAATGTCACCGACGAGGGTGTTAAGAGCCTGACGTTCAACGGCGTTGTGAAGTACGACATGATTCCCCTTCCCGCCATAGTGGACGATGTTCTCAAACTGGGAACCCGTACCATGGCAGAACCTGTTGAAATTGAGATTGCAGTCAACCTGGAACATGCAGACTGGGTGGACTTCTCAATCCTCCAGATAAGGCCCATTTCAGGCACAGACAGATTTGAAGATGTAAGCATTGAAGACCGTGAGATGGAAACCGCCCTGATTGCCACCAACAAGGTTATGGGAAACGGCAGAATGGACAACATCCACGACATAATCTGCGTAAAGCCCGATGTTTTCAAACGCTCCGAAATGACCCAGATGGCAAAGGAACTGGAAAAACTTAACACCGGCTCCAAGAGTCCCTACGTCCTGGTTGTTGCAGGAAGACTCGGCTCTTCCGACAACTGGCTGGGAATCCCCTGCTCATGGCCTCAGATAGCCAAGGCACAGGTCATTGTTGAAACGGGACTTGAGGAAATCCAGGCAGAACCCAGTGAAGGTACTCACTTCTTCCAGAACGTTACCTCGGTGGGCTGTTTCTACGCTTCAAACAACCCCATACAGGGTGACGGAAAACTGGACTACAAGGCCATAATGGAACTTCCTCTTGTTGAGGAGACCAAACACTTTGTCCATGTGAGAAGCAAGGGAAGCCTGATAATCAAGGCCGACGGAATGTCAGGCCGTGCAGTTGTTTCACTGCCCTGAGTCAAAGAAACGCCAGACATCGCTCCCGGGAACGGGAGCAGTTATTTCCACCTTCTCCCCCGAAACAGGATGCACAAACTCAACATGTCGTGCGTGAAGGCATATTCCGCCGTCCGGATTGGAACGCGGGAAGCCGTACTTGAGATCTCCCTTTATGTGGCAGTTGCATGCGGCAAGCTGGGCCCTTATCTGGTGATGACGCCCCGTCAGAAGATGAATCTGCAGTAAAACGTACCTGTCCGAGCGGTCAATGACCCTGTACTCAAGTTTTGCATTCTGGGAATCGGGCATCTGGCGTGTGTAGGCACGGCTTATGTTCTTCTGGGGGTTTCTTACAATCCAGTGTTCAAGAAGGCCTTCCGTGTTTCCCGGATCCCTGTCGCAGACGGCCCAGTAGTACTTGTCCACCCCGCCTTCCCTGAAAAGATTGTTCATCCTTGAGAGGGCTTTTTCAGTCTTGCAGTAGATGACAATACCGCTTGTGGGCCTGTCCAGCCTGTGCGGAATTCCAAGGTACACGTTGCCGGGTTTTGAGTACTTCACTTTGAGGTATGCCGCAACATCCTGGGCAAGGGTTCTGTCTCCGGTTTTGTCTCCCTGCACAATCTCACCGCACAGCTTGTTCACTGCTATAAGGTGGTTGTCTTCATACAGAACCCTGTCCTCAATGTTCATCAGAACAGCTCTCCCTGGGGGTTGCCCTCCGGTGTTACAGGTGCCTCGTTTTGCTCTTCGTGCCCTTCGTGCTCTTCCTGCCCTTCCTGGCGTTCCACAGCTTTAACACCCTTGAGCCTGATTGATGCAATCTCACGCTTTGTCAGAAGAACACCGCCGGCCTTTGCTCCCTTGACCAGATAATCCGAGAAGAGAACAACCTGGTCCTTGAGCCTTCCGGTTCCGCTCTTGAAAGTGATTGTCACCTCTGCATTGGGCAGTGTGGAAAGTTTTCTCATCACGTTGTTTGCAGGATCGGGAAGCAGTTCGTAAGACTTGTTCATAATGAAGCCGCTGTTGAACTTGGCCCTCTTTATGAAGGTCTTCTTTGTGTCCTTCTCCTGGTAGATCACGGTGAATACAAGGTCTTCAAGTACACTCTTGTCTGCAAAGCCTATATAGCTTATTTCCTTTCCTACAAAGGTCTTGTCCTGAACAGGAGCGCTGTAGTAAGTACCGCTCTTTGTAATGATCAGAAGCTTGTCGTACTCGGAAACCTTCTGTACGACATCACCTGTCTTGACCGATGTTCCAAGGTAGCCCGTGTTCTGGTCGTACCTCAGATCAAGGTCGCGTCTGGCAACTTCCTTGACATCTACCATGTCGAAGTTTTTGACAACCGTCTTTCTCTTGTGCTCGGGGGTATCAAGGTCCTTCTTTATGTCTTCAAGGGTTGAAATTGCGTATTCCTTCAGATGTCCGAGGTTGTAGCGGCACTGCTTGAGGTCTGCATTGACCTTCTCAATCTCCTCGCGGTTCTTCTCCATGTCAAACAGAGATATCCTGCGTATTGGGATTTTCAGAAGGCGCTCGACATCGTCCTTGTCCACCGGGCGTACAAGCTGGTCCTCAAACGGCTGGAAACCTGTCATAACGGCCTCTTCAACAGCCTCCTGTGATCTCTTCTGCTCAATGCGCTTGTAGATTCTCTCCTCAATAAAGATGCGCTCAAGGGTTCTTGAATGCAACTTGTCCAGAAGGTGTCCCTCTTCCACCTCAAGTTCGGCTTTTGAAACCTTGATAAGGTGGTCTGCATGGTAGCGGACAATGTCTGAAACTGTAATCTGTGCAGGAAGCTTGTCCTGGATGACCAGACAGTTGACCGAAATCTTCTGCTCGCAGAGTGTGTATGCATAAAGTGCATCAACAAGGTCCTTTGTGTAGGTTCCCTTTGAAAGGTAGACCTCAATGTTGACCTTGTCTGCGGTAAAGTCGTTAACCTGGGCAACCTTAAGGCGGCCCTTCTTTGCTGCAGCATCTATGCTCTGGATCATCTTTTCGGAGTCAACGCCGTAGGGCAGCTCCTCAATGATGATCTTCTTGGGGTTGGAGATATCGAGCTTTGCTCTGACGGCAACGCTTCCAAGGCCGTCCCTGTAGTCCGAAACGTCCATGATACCGCCGCCGGGGAAGTCGGGAACCAGAGAGAATTCCTCTCCCTTTATGGCCGCTATCTGGGCATCTATGACCTCAAGGGCGTTGTGAGGCAGGATCTTGGTGCTCATACCTACGGCAATACCCTCGGTGCCCTGGATAAGGACTACGGGAATCTTTGCCGGGAAGGCCACGGGCTCCTTGCTTCTGCCGTCGTAGGACTCAACGTATTCGGTAATCTCAGGGTTGTACAGAACCTTCTTGGCAAAGGGAAGAAGACGGCACTCAATGTATCTTGCAGCGGCGGCCTCATCACCTGTCATGAAGTTACCGTAGTTACCCTGCTTCTCAATGAAGAGGTCGCAGTTGGCCAGATTGACCAGGGCCGAGTAGATGGAGGCATCGCCATGCGGATGGTAGTGCATGGCCGAACCTACTACGTTGGCTACCTTGTGGAACCTGCCGTCATCCATCTCTATGAGGGTGTGGAGGATTCTTCTCTGAACCGGCTTCAGGCCGTCTTCAATGTCTGGAATCGCCCTGTCCTTGATAACGTAGGATGCGTACTCGAGGAAGTTCTGTCTGAATATGTCTTTTGCGTATGCCATACCTGCTCCCCCTTACACCAGATTTTCCATAATGAAGTCGCGCCTTTCAGGGGTGTTGTTACCCATGTAGAAGTTCATTGCCTTGCGTGCGTCTGCAAGACTTTCAATGTTCACCGGGATAAGGCGCATGTCCTCTCCTATGAACTGTCCGAACTCCTTGGCACTTATTTCTCCAAGGCCTTTGAATCGTGTGACTTCGGCACCTTTTATCTGCTTCATCATCCTGTCACGCTCGTCTTCCGAGTAGCAGTATGTTGTAACAGCCTTGTTTCTTACCCTGAACAGCGGGGTATCAAGAATCCACACCCTTCCTGCGTTGATAAGATCCTCAAAATAGCTGAGGAAGTATGTCAGAAGCAGGATTCTGATGTGGAAGCCGTCAATATCGGCATCGGTTGCAAATATGACCTTGCCGTACCTGAGGCCCTCTATTCCGTTCTCGATTCCAAGGGCGGCCATGACGTTGTACAGCTCTGCATTCTTGTACATATCGCTCATGCTCATGCCGTTTACGTTGAGCGGTTTACCCCTGAGGCTGAAAACAGCCTGTGTCATTACGTCACGGGCAGTGTTGAGTGTTCCTGATGCAGAATCACCCTCGGTAAGGAAGATCATGCTGCGCTCTCCAAGATCTGCATGCTGACCGCCCTGACCCAGGTGGAACTTGCAGTCCTTGAGCTTGGGAATGTTGATGGAGATCTTGCGGGCGTTTTCCTTGGCAATCTTCTTTACCTCGGTAAGCTTTTTTCTGATGGTCTCGTTGGTAAGAATCTTCTGGTTAAGCTTCTGGGCGTCTTCGGGGTTGCGGTGCAGGAAGTCAACAATGGCTTCCTTGACCTCGTCCACAATGCCCATCCTGATTTCGGTGTTGCCCAGTTTGTTCTTTGTCTGGCTCTCAAAGACAGGGGTCTGAACCTTTACCGCAACGGCACCGACAATGCCTTCTCTTACATCCTGAGGGGCCCAGTTCTTCTTGAAGAATTCATTTATACCTTTGAGGATTCCTTCCTTGAAGGCCGCCTGGTGTGTACCGCCATCCGATGTGTGCTGGCCGTTTACGTAGGAGAAGTAGTTCTCTCCCGAGTACTCCCTTGTGTGGGTGAATGCAAACTCAAGAGTCTTGGACTTGTGGTGGATCATTGAGTAGATTCCGTTGTCCTGAACCTCTTTCTCAAGCAGGTCCAGAAGTCCGTGCTGGCTCTTGTAGATCCTACGGTTGTAATCGATGCTCAGACCTGTGTTCAGGTAGCAGTAGTTTTCAATTCTCTTGACTATGAACTCTTCGTTGAACTTGTACGGCCCGAAGACTCCTTCGTCGGGGATGAACTCTGTAAGTGTTCCGTTGGGTTCATCCGTTGCACCCTCTTTACTGCTTACAAGAATTCCGCGTTCAAAGAAGGCTTCAAAGTATTTTCCGTCCCTGTGGGAGCGGACATGGAAGTAAGAACTCAGTGCATTGACGGCCTTTGTACCTACGCCGTTCAGACCTACGGAGAACTGGAAGACGTCATCGTTGTACTTTGCACCGGTGTTGATCTCCGACACACACTCAATGACTTTTCCAAGGGGGATACCTCTTCCAAGGTCCCTTACGGATACCTTGTTGTCCTCAATCCTGATAGTGATACGGTTGCCGCAACCCATGATGAATTCATCTATGCTGTTGTCAACAACCTCCTTCATCAGAACGTAGATTCCGTCATCCACATGAGAGCCGTTTCCCAGTCTTCCTATGTACATACCTGGCCTGAGGCGGATGTGCTCCAGGGCGGACATGTGTTGTACGGAATTTTCGTCGTATACTGCTCTGTTTTCTTTTTCTTTGGCCATACAGGGTTTATATTAACAATTATTTTTTGTTAATACCACTACCTGTTGCGTATTTTCTCCCCGCGGTGCGCTAGAAACAGATGAAAGAAAAAGCCGGAAACGGCGTATATATAGGGCAAGAGGTGATGCTATGAAAAAATCCGCTGCCGCGGCAGTGTTTCTGCTGCTTTTATGCCTTTGTTGCTGCACGTTTGAAAGCCCTCAGTACAGGACTGTTGAGCTTGTAATCCCGCTTCATCCGTGGGAGGAGGCCGGGCCCTCCATGTGGTACAGCCTTGTCTGGAACGAGGGAACCGGAACAAAGACTGTCTTTGTGGACAATTCAACAAGAACGGTCAGTCTGAAGATCCCCCGGACCCAGACAACCTACATCTGCGCCTACCCTCTGGGCTCCCTCAGGCCGTTCGGGACTGCAGTGACTCCGCTGGATCATTCAAACGTCTTTGCCCTGGACCAGGACAAGGGTGTTATTGCGGAAATTCTGCTGGGTCTTGAGCACCCTTCCGAACTGACGGTCAACTTTGACAGGCTTGTGGAAAACGCTTCTCTGGAGCTTGAAGACTTCAGCCTCATTGATCCGGAAATCCTGCTTGAAGATGTGTACAACGGCGATTTATCGAAAAAGAGCATTGTCCGTACGGAGCCCGTGAAGGTTACCGGATTGGAATTCTACTCGGGTCTCTGGATACCCGAAAGCATCCATCAGGAAGCCTTCAGCGTAGAGGCAGGAGAAACCGCCCCGGTCATGTATCTTTCACAGGGTGTTCACCGCTTCTACTGCAAAGAAAGGAGCCTTGAGATAAGGATTGTTGTTTCCTCCGACGGGGTGTACAGGTACGAAAGACCTTCAGACATGGTGTAATTGTTCTGAAAATGTATTACTCTTGGGGTATGGAATCCTTGAGAGAATTATTCAGATACGGACACGGCCCTTCCAGCAGCCACACAATGGGACCCAGAAAGGCCGCAAAAGACTTCCTTTCAAAACATGAGAGCGCAGACCACTATGTCTGCGAGCTCTACGGCTCACTTGCCGCCACGGGACGCGGCCACATGACGGACTACGCAATCCAGACCGTCTTTGAGGGAAGAAAGCTGGAGATTCTCTGGAGCCCTGATATCATCAAGGAACTCCATCCCAACGCACTTGAATTCCGTGCATACGACCAGTTCGGCAAGCTTCTGGACAGCCTTGTCTACTACTCTGTAGGCGGCGGAAAGGTTGTTGACCAGGAACACTTCTTTGACAGACCCGTTGAGGTTTATCCCCAGCTCTTCTCCCACATGGACAAGATCCTCAAGTACTGCGACAAAGAGGGAATGAACCTCTGGGAAATTGCCCTCAAGTACGAAGGTCCTGAAATCCTGGACTACATGGAAGAGATCTGGACAATCATGGAAGATGCCGTAAAGCGCGGCCTTCTTGCAGAGGGGGTTCTTCCCGGCGGACTCAAATATCCCCGTAAGGCCTGCTCCTACTACACACAGGCCATGGACTTCTCCGGCCCGCTCGGCTACACGGCAAAGGCAATGAGCTACGCCCTTGCGGTTTCCGAAGAGAACGCTGCAGCCGGCAAGATAGTAACAGCACCCACATGCGGTTCCTGCGGAGTTCTTCCCGGAGTTCTTTACTACCTTCAGGATGTCTACAAACCACCGCGCATCAAGATTCTCAGAGCCCTTCTGACTGCGGGAATTGTAGGAAACGTAATCAAGACAACAGGTTCGATTTCCGGAGCGGAAGTAGGCTGTCAGGGAGAGGTCGGAAGTGCATGTGCAATGGCAAGTGCCGCAGCAACCTACCTGCTGGGCGGCTCAAACTATCAGATTGAGTACGCAGCTGAAATGGGACTTGAGCACCACCTGGGTCTTACCTGCGACCCCGTCATGGGCCTTGTCCAGATTCCCTGTATTGAAAGAAACGCCCTTGCAACAATGAGGGCCCTCAACCACGCAACCTACGCCCTCCTTTCAGACGGAAGGCACAGGGTGTCGCTGGACAACGTAATCACAGTAATGATGGAGACAGGAGAGGCCCTGCCCTACATATTCAAGGAAACTTCAAGAGGAGGACTTGCAACGGTCAGGTAGTACTTTTGCCTTCCGCCCTGATTCTTATCATCTGGGCGGCAATGCTGATTGCAATTTCCGGCGGAGTGTCTCCCAGAAGGTCTATGCCTATGGGAGATTTTATTTTGTCTATCTGCTCCTGGCTTACCCCGTTTTCCCTGAGGAACTGATGGGTTG
>Ga0265298_10011259_pt1 | contig 10493 bp, 5 predicted proteins | sample AusTroGonzalo_MG_3_FD_193486 | JGI IMG/M metagenome (GOLD analysis project Ga0265298, IMG submission 193486) | Bovine rumen microbial communities from tropical cattle in Woodstock, Queensland, Australia - Gonzalo_01 | ecosystem: Host-associated > Mammals > Digestive system > Stomach > Rumen ... | reverse complement strand
ACCCCCTTGCCGCGCACGCCCTCACATTCGATCCAGTCGCCCACACGCAGGCGGCCGCCCATCAGCTGGATACCGTAGATGAAGTTGTTGAGGATATCCTTGAGGGCGAGACCGATACCGGCCGACAGGCCGCCGGCCACCAAAGTCAGGGAACCGGTCGGAATCCGCAAGACAGCGACAACGGCTATCACATAAGACATCCAGATCAGGACGCTGATGATACTGTTGCCCAGGGAAAGGTTGATCTCATTGTTCCGGATGGAAGTGCGGTTGTGTTTACGCATGAAGGCCGCGTAGCGTACATACTGCCAGATGGCGTGAATGGCCCGGTTGGCATACCGGAGAACGAAGAACAGGACCATAAGTCCGATGATGCTTCTGCCGGAGATCCGCAGTGTCTCATACCCATCCTTGTCCACGAGTTGGATGAAAGGAACATGGAAAATCTTTTCATACAGATCATCGAAGTCAAAGATGTCCAGGGACATATGTATACAGAGCGGCAGGGAGACAACGAACAGGGTAGGAATTGCCACCTCCCGGATGAAATCGTAGAACCAGGTCGCGCCAAAGAGGAGGGACTCCCGGTCTGCACCCGCCACATAGGTAATCCGGTTGCGCATATCGTCCACCCGTTTGTCCAGCCAACGTTCCTTGTATCGTCCCATCAAGTCTGAAACACAGACGATGGTCAGCAGAACGGCCAGCTGGAAGTACCACCAGATCAGGATGAGCAAGGCCACGAAGGTGTAGCCCAGGAAAGCAAAGACAAAGGCGATGATATAGATGGACAGGGAAATCCTGCCCAATATGCTGTCGATGGGCATGGCTTTTCCGCTTTCCCGGATGCAGAAGAAGAGTTGTCGCACCACGACAATCGCCAGGATGGGCGGGAAGAGGAAAACGAGCAACTGGTCCGGAACGAAGGTAATGCGGCAGACAATGATGATGAGCGCAATGACGATGCTGGGAATGTAGAGCCGGAGACAGTTGCGGACCCGTTCGGGTTTCACCCGCAGCAGCAGGGAAGCGGAGATCACAATCAGCAGCCAGAGGAAGGTGTTGATATGCCTGGCGCCCAATTGAATGTACTCGTTCGTGTCACCGGATACGCTGATACCCAACACCAGATAGTACAAAATGGTTCCGAACAGCACCGAGTACAGTGGCAGATTGTCCGTGGGCAGGAAGCGCTTCATCCGGGGAATACGGCTGAGCAGCCAGATGACAAGAAAAGCCAGCGCCCAGAAAATGAACAGGGAGACCAGCTGGATGAGGGTTACCAGCACCAACATGGAATTGGCGCCCTTGCTGGACAGGCCGGTGAACAGGTCTGCATCCTCTTCCAGGATAACCTCTTCGCCTATGGCCGGACTGACGGCCAGCGAATCGGCAGGCTGCGCATCGTCACCGCCCAATTCTGAGAAATCATACTGATTGTGTAAAGCAACCTTGATTTTTTCCCAAGATCCCTTGGGGTCTGACAGAAAGGCCATAAAAGGCGTCTGACCATCTACGAAGACATATTTCTCCAGTTCGTGATAGCGGGACTGCGCATAGTCATACGCCTCTTTCATCCGCCAATAGGCCGCCTGATAGTGTGTACTGTCCGCTATCAGGCTGTCCCGGTTGCAGGCATTCCGTTTCAGGAGTTCGGAAGCATACATGATGCAGGAATCCCGGTGGATTTCTCCTTCCTCATCCAATACGAAGGGGGAGGAAAGCGAGTCCTTGACGGCAATACGGATCACCTCTTTTTCCAGAGTGGATGCCAGTTCGGAATACTGCTGGTCCAGGGAATCGACACGATACAGCAGGCTGTCAGGCAGTATTTCGATCTCGATTTCCGTCTTGATCGGCGGAAGCCGGCGGAGGGCCTCGATGAGACGGGCGTAACGGTCGACCTCAATGTTCAGTTCATGGACGATGCGGTCGTACGGCTTTCTGTCTTTGTTGAAATCCTCATAGGCCGAAGAGACTTTTTTCAGGGCATAGGCCAGGTCGAAAGTCATTTGCTGCTCCTGGGTGTACAGGAGAAGGGACAACTCGTTGGTCGCCGTGATCACATTGATCATCCGCTGATGCTGACGATCGTAATCCTTTTCAAAAAGTGTTTGTTCCGCAACGCTTTGCTCAACGGTCATCTTCAGTTCGGAGCGGAGATCCCTGAGCACTGCGGTCAAGGGTTGCCCGTTCACGATACAGAAGACGGGAATGGCGTATACAAAGAGCGTGGAAACAATGGTCAGGAGTTTCTTTCTCATAGGCAGGTCTTCGTCCGTTACAGGGAAATTAGACAAATTTATGAAAAAACTACCGAAAAAGCCAAATTTACGGATAAAACCCGCTAGAGGCTGCGGAGGGCTTCGATGGGATCGAGGCGGGCGGCTCTTCTTGCGGGAAGGAGACCGGAGGAGAGGCTGACGACGGCGGCAAGGAGGACAGCGGCGGCCATCCAGCCCCAGGGCACCGTGAAACAGCCTTCGAGCGAAAGCGCCACCAGATTGCCCAGCAGCAGTCCCAGCACCACACCGGCGGCACTGCCCAGCAGGCCGATGAGCAGGGCCTCAGCGAGAAACTGACGCGCGATGTCGCGCGCACGGGCGCCCAGCGCCCGCCGCGTCCCGATTTCGCGCGTCCGCTCCTTGACGGAGACCAGCAGACTGTTCATCAGGCCGACCGCCGCCCCGAGCATCGTCACCAGGCCGATGGCCAGCGCCGCCAGCGAGAGCTTCGACCGAAGGGATGCCAGCGTCGACGCGGCACCGTCGGCCTCTACGATCTCGAAATCGGGCTCCGCTCCCGGCGGAAGGCGCCGGATCAGGGCCATCCGGCTGCCGGCTTGCAGCATCGCCGGGTGCAGTTGTCCCTGCGCCGCACGAAGGGTTATCTGACAATCTTCAGCACTGGAACTGATGGGCATCAGCAATGCATCGTCGAGTCCCGTGCCGAATACGGCACCCTGCCGCTCCAGCACTCCGATGACCTGCAGTCGCAGGCCATCGACCGACACCATCTCCCCCAGCCCGTCATTTTCGCCGAAGAGCCGGCGACGGACGTTGTCGCCCAGCAGTGCCACCGGGGAATGACCTTCCACTTCGTAGGGCGAAAAGTGGCGGCCGCCGGCCAGCCGCAATCCCTGGACCCGCAGGTAACTCTCGTCGACGGCGAGCACATGGACCACCGGATCGGTCGTACGGCCACCACCACGGACGATGGCGGCATCCTGCATGGGAGACCAGACGGTGGCATGAGATGCCGGGGCAAGCCCGGCATGACGGAAATCCTCTTGCCCGGCATGACGGAAGGCGTCTGCTTGCCGAAAACCGATGAGCGGGGCGTCGGGCCTGGGCCGGATGGTCAGCAGCCCGGCTCCCAGTTTGTCGAAACTGCCGACCACCTGGCTGGTCAGCACGTCCACGGCCGTTTCGATGCCGACCAGGGAGGCCACGCCAATGGCGATGATGGCCACCGTGAGCAGAAAACGGCGGCGATTGGTCGAAAAAGCATCCAGGGCGAACAGGTAAAAATCTCTCATCACAGATCCTCCAGAAGATTTGACTTTCAAAAATAGGAAATTCCTTTGGTTTTAACTAATTTTGCATGATTAAAATGCGTATTTTATACACCCATGGAAAACAAGAGACCATACGGCCGTCGCAAAACCGATGAGAATCGACAGACGTCGCCGACCCGCAGTGCGAAACCGCGCCGCTCCTACGACAAGGACGAACGCGAAAAGCGGCCTGCCCGCAAGACCTATACCGACAAGACCAAACCGAAGAAACAGACCCGACTCGTCGAAGACGACGGGCTCGTGCGCCTCAACAAATACATCGCCAACTCCGGCATTTGCTCACGCCGGGAAGCCGATACTTTCATCGAAAACGGACTGGTGAGCGTCAACGGCGTCCGCGTCACGGAACTCGGCACCAAGGTCGACCCGAGCAAGGGTGAAATCCGCTTCAACGGCTCCCGCATCAAGGGCGAGAAGAAAGTCTACCTGGTGATGAACAAGCCCAAGGATTTCGTCACCACCCTCTCCGACCCCCACGCCGACCGCACGGTGATGGACCTCATCTCCAAGAGTATGTGCCCGGAACGCGTGTACCCGGTAGGACGGCTCGACAAGGCCACCACAGGAGTGCTCCTGTTCACCAACGACGGCGACCTGGCCGACAAGCTCACCCATCCCAAGCACCAGGTGCGCAAAATCTACCACGCCACCCTCGACAAGAACCTGCGGAAAGAAGACTTTGACGCAATCCTTTCCGGTATCGAGCTGGAGGACGGACCCATCGCCGCCGACGCCCTCTCCTACGTGGAGGGCGACAAGACACAGGTGGGCCTGGAGATCCATTCAGGCCGCAACCGCATCGTACGCCGCATCTTCGAACACCTGGGCTACAAAGTCAAGAAACTCGACCGCGTGTATTTCGCCGGCCTGACCAAGAAGAACCTGCGCCGTGGCGCCTGGCGCTTCCTCGACGAGAAAGAGATCGGACTGCTGAAAATGGGGGCTTTCGAATGATGGACAAGCAGACACAGAAACAACCCCGGCAGCAGCACCGCGCCGGATTTGTCAACATCATCGGCAATCCGAACGTCGGCAAGTCGACGCTGATGAACGCGCTGGTGGGCGAAAACCTCTCCATCGTGACATCCAAGGCCCAGACCACCCGCCACCGCATCATGGGCATCGTCAACGGCGAGGACTGGCAGATTGTCTTCTCCGATACGCCGGGCATCCTCAAGCCCAACTATGCCCTGCAGCAGAGCATGCTCGATTTCGTGGACGTGGCCATCGGCGACGCCGACGTCATCCTCTACGTGACCGACGTCGTTGAGAAGAAAGACAAGAACGCGGAGTATATTGAGAAACTGCAGAAACTCACCTGCCCCGTGATCATCGTGCTCAACAAGATTGACCTGAGCGACCAGCCCACCGTGCTGCGGCTCATCGAGGAGTGGCAGGCCCTGGTGCCGCAGGCGGAGATATTCCCCGTATCTGCCAAGGAAAAATTCAACCTGGAAGGCATCCTCGACAGCATCATCGCGAAACTGCCGGTCAGCCCGCCGTGGTTTGACAAGGAGCAGTTCACCGACAAGAGCATGCGTTTCTTCGCCTCGGAGATCATCCGCGAGAAGATCCTGGAAAACTACGACAAGGAGATCCCCTACTGCACCGAGGTGGTGATCGAGCAGTTCAAGGAAGGAGAAGAACGCTACGATATCGGGGCCGTCATCAACGTGATGCGCGACTCCCAGAAAGGCATCATCATCGGAAAAGGCGGCAGTGCGCTCAAGCGCGTGGCCACGCAGGCCCGCCTCGAGATGGAAGATTTCTTCCAGAAGAAAGTATTCCTGCAGGTCTTCGTGAAGGTGGAGCCCAATTGGCGGGAAGACAAGAAAATGCTCAAGAAATTCGGATATATTCAGGACTAAAGGCAAGTGACCATGAAAGAAGAGGACGACTTTGACGAACTGGACGAAAGAAGCGAGGAACTCCCCGAAGAAGAGGAGGAGGTAGACCAGACCGTGGACGAGGACGCCATCGACCCTGCCCAAGGCAAGTTCGACCGCCTGGTGGCGGAAGGCGAGAACAAGTACAAGCTCTCGGGCATGTACCGGGAATGGTTTCTCGACTACGCCTCCTATGTGATTCTCGACCGCGCCGTGCCCCACATCGAAGACGGCCTCAAGCCGGTGCAGCGCCGCATCCTGCATGCGATGCAGAAAGTGGAGGACGGCCATTACCACAAAGTGGCCGGCATCGTGGGCGACACCATGAAATACCACCCCCACGGTGACGCCTCCATCAAGGACGCCCTCGTGGGCCTGGGCCAGAAAGAATACCTGATCGACACCCAGGGCAACTGGGGCAATATCTACACGGGCGACGCAGCCGCTGCCTCCCGATACATCGAGGCCCGGCTGAGCAAGTTCGCGCTGGAAGTCGCCTTCAACAAGAAAATCACCGAATGGGTGCCCTCGTACGACGGTACCAACCAGGAACCGGTGGTCCTGCCGATGAAGTTCCCGCTGCTGCTCGCGCAGGGCACCGACGGCATCGCCGTGGGCCTTTCGGTCAAGATCCTGCCCCACAACTTCAACGAACTGCTCGACGCCTCGATCGCCGCACTCAAGGGCCAGCCTTTCGAACTCTATCCGGACTTCCCCACCGGCGGCCTGATCGACTGCTCGCGCTACAACCGCGGCCTGCGCGGCGGCAAGGTCAAGATCCGCGCCCGCATCGTCAAGACCGACAAGCGTACGCTTACCATCACGGAAATCCCCTTCGGCCAGACCACTGAAAGCCTGATCGATTCCATCATCAAGGCCAACGACAAGGGCAAGATCAAGATCAAGAAAGCCGACGACATGTCGAGCGACACGGTGGAGATCAACATCACGCTCCAGAACGAAGTCTCGCCCGACAAGACCATCGACGCCCTCTACGCCTTCACCAACTGCGAGGTGGCCCTCTCCCCCAACGCCTGCGTGATCATGGACCGCAAGCCGCACTTCATGGGAGTCGACGAAATCCTCCGCTTCAACGCCTTCCACACCAAAGACCTCTTCCAGCAGGAGCTCACGATCCTCCTCGACGAACTGGAGGGCGACTGGCACTGGTCGAGCCTCGAGAAGATCTTCTTCGAGCAGAAGGTGTACCGCATCCTGGAAAACGACGCGGCTACCTGGGAGGAACAGTTGCAGGACGTACACCGGGAAATGAACAAATACCAGTCGCTGCTGCGGCGCCCCATCACCTCCGAAGACATCGCCAAACTGGTGGAGAAGCCCGTGCGCAAGATTTCCCGTTTCGACATCAAGGCCGCCGAGGAGCGCATCCGCGGCATCGAAGCCGACATCGACGAAGTCCGCAACAACCTCGAGCATCTCACCGAATACACCATCCGTTATTTCCAGCAGCTCAAGCGGAAATACGGCGCCCGTTTCCCGCGCAAGACCGAAATCACGACCTTCGAGAACATCGAGGCCGAAAAGGTCATCACCCTCAACGCCAAGCTCTATGCCAACAAGGCCGACGGCTTCGTGGGTACCGATCCCAAGAAGATCGACGGTGCGGAATACATCTGCGACTGCTCGGACATCGCCGAAATCGTGGTCTTCATGAAGAACGGCAAGTACCTGGTGACGCGTGTCAAGGACAAGGCTTTCATCGGCAAGGACATCATCCACGCCGCGGTGTTCAACCGCCGCGACGAGCGTACCGTCTACAACGTCATCTACCGCGACGGGAAGGCGGGCGGCGTGTACTACGCCAAACGCTTCGCTATCACGGGCATCACACGCGACAAGGAGTACGACCTGACGCAGGGCAAGCCGGGTTCCACGGTGCTCTGGTTCACCGCCAACAGCAACGGTGAGGCCGAAGTGCTCCGCATCCAGTACCGCCCGCGTCCGAAACTTAAGAAACTGGTGGACGAATACAATTTCGCCGACCTGGCCATCAAGGGCCGCACCACCCGCGGCAACGTGGTCACCTCCAAGAATATCATCCAGCGCATCACCCTCAAATCGAAGGGCGTCTCGACACTGGCCGGGAAGCGCATCTGGCTCGACGAGGACATCTACCGGCTCAACGATGCGGGCCGCGGCCTGTATCTGGGCGAATTCACCGACGGCGACCAGATCCTGGTCCTGTGCAAGGATGGCAGTTACTATACCACGGGCTTCGACCTGAGCACGCACTTCCAGGGCGATATCATGCGGGTCGAAAAATTCGATCCGGACAAGACAGTGTCGGTGCTTTATTACGACGGTCCGGCGAAGGCCTACTATGTCAAGCGCTTCAGTTTCGAACCGAACAATGGCATCGCCGTGAGTTTCATCGCCGATGGCAAGGGTTCCAAGTTCCTGGACATGAGCGAGGACCGTTGGCCGCAGATAGAGGTAAGTTTCAAAGGAAAGAATGCCGGTAAAGAGCCGGAACTGATTGATGTCGATGAATTTATCGGCAAGAAAGGGTTCCGGGCGAAGGGCAAGAAGGTGTCGTCGCTGGAGGTCAGGAGCGTTGTGTTCGTGGAGCCGCTGGTCAAAGAAACGCCTGCAGATGAGGACCCTGATGCCGACGAACCGATGCCGGATACCCCAGAAGAAGACCTTACCGACTGGTCCAACCCCCAAGAACCCACGTTGTTCTGATGATTGCAGCGCTGACTGGTTTTATGGCAAGCGGGAAGACGACGTTCGGGCGGGCGGCGGCGGAGCGGCTCGGCTGGGATTTCGTCGACCTTGACGAAGTCATTGCGACACGCTTCGGCACGCCGGCCGAGATCTTCGCAGCGCAGGGTGAGGCGGCCTTCCGGGAAATCGAGAAAGCGATGCTCGCCGAGACCCTGCAGACTGATACCGACCGGGTGCTGGCCCTGGGCGGCGGCACCATCCTGCGTGAAGAAAACCTGCACCTGCTGAAGGAGCACGCGAAACTCATCTGGCTCGACACCGACTTCGCCATCATCATTTCCGAAATCGGCAATGCCGACCGGCCCGTCGTCCGCGGCCGTTCCATGGCCCAGATCCGAGCACTCTACGACGCGCGCAGTCCCTTGTACGCCGCGGCTGCAGATATCATATTCCCCATCAACACAACCGATTACGAACAAGTCATCGCCGACCTGTCCACCACCATTTCCTCCTTATGAAAACGCCCCGTATCCTCCTCTTCATGGCCGTGCTGTCCCTGCTCGGCGCCTGCTCCAAGACCCCGGCCTTCCCGGCCGACGCCCTCGTACTCCGCAGCCCCGACACCCAGCTCGAGTTGCGCTTCGCCCTCGTGGGCGGTGCGCCCCAGTATACTCTTTCCCGGGCCGGGGAAGCCGTAATCCTCCCATCCCAACTCGGCTATACCCTCATCGGACAGGATGACCTCCTCGGAGATTTCACCGTCACAGGATCCACCTTCGACAGCCTCGATGAAACCTGGGAACCCGTCTGGGGAGAGGAAGCGCAGATCCGGAACCACTACAACGAGCTACTGGTCAGCCTCAGGAAAGAAGACGGCGTCGCCATGAACATCCGCTTCCGGCTCTACGACGAAGGCCTGGGCTTCCGCTACGAGTTTCCGATGGAAAACAAGCTGATTTACTTTAAAGTAGCTGAAGAGATGACGGAATTCTCCCTTTCCGGCGACCATACGGCCTGGTGGATCAGCGGCGACTACGACACCCAGGAATACAGCTATACCGAATCGCGGATCTCCGAAATTCCGCGTATCAATTCCGTACCGCGGCCTTACAACGCATCGCAGGCCGCCATCTCGAACCGGGCCGTCCAGACCGCCCTGCAGATGAAAACCGACAGCGGCCTGTACATCAATCTCCACGAGGCACGCGTACTCGACTATCCCACCGCGAACCTGGTGCTGGAAGAAGATAACCGCACCTTCCAGATTCATCTGACGCCCGACGCCGAAGGCGTCAAGGGCCGGCTTCAGGCCCCGTGCGTAAGCCCCTGGCGCACGGTGCAGGTCTGCACCGGCGCCACCGACGTACTGGCCTCCCGCCTGATCCTCAACCTCAACGATCCCTGCGTGCTGGACGACGTGAGCTGGATCCATCCCACGAAATACATGGGCGTGTGGTGGGAGATGATCACCGGCAAGTCGCACTGGTCCTATACCTCCGACTTCCCCTCCGTGCAGCTCGGCATCACGGATTACGCGCACGCCAAGCCGCATGGCCGCCACGGCGCCAACAACGAGAACGTACGCCGTTACATCGACTTCGCAGCGGAGAACGGCTTCGATGCGCTGCTCATCGAAGGCTGGAACGAAGGCTGGGAAGACTGGTTCGGCGCCCAGAAAGACTTCGTGTTCGACTTCATCACGCCCTACCCCGACTTCGACCTGCCCGGACTCAACGCCTATGCGCACAGCAAGGGAATCCGGCTGATCATGCATCACGAAACTTCCTCTTCAACCGTCAATTACGAGCGTTGGATGGAAAAGGCCTATACGTTGATGAATCAATACGGCTACGACGCCGTCAAGAGCGGCTACGTAGGCAACATCATCCCCTACGGCGAGCACCATTACAGCCAGCCGCTGATCAACCACTACCACTACGCCGTGGTCGAAGCTGCAAAACATCACATCATGGTCAACGCCCACGAGGCCGTGCGCCCCACCGGCCTGTACCGCACCTGGCCCAACATGATTGGCAACGAGAGCGCCATGGGCAACGAGTTCATGGCAGACGTTCCTCCCGGACACACCGCCATCCTGCCCTTCACGCGCCTGCAAGGCGGCCCGATGGACTTCACCCCCGGCATTTTCGAGCAGGATATCTCCATCACGGCCCCCGGAGAGACCGGGAAGATGCGCCACACCATCTGCAACCAGCTGGGCCTCTATGTGACCTTCTATTCGCCGCTTCAGATGGCCGCCGACCTGCCGGAGAACTACGCCCGTTTCATGGACGCCTTCCAGTTCATCAGGGACGTGGCGGTCGACTGGGACAAGAGTCTCT
>Ga0265298_10011258_pt1 | contig 10493 bp, 10 predicted proteins | sample AusTroGonzalo_MG_3_FD_193486 | JGI IMG/M metagenome (GOLD analysis project Ga0265298, IMG submission 193486) | Bovine rumen microbial communities from tropical cattle in Woodstock, Queensland, Australia - Gonzalo_01 | ecosystem: Host-associated > Mammals > Digestive system > Stomach > Rumen ... | reverse complement strand
CTCCGTACTGGTCCCTGAGGATGAGTCCGATCTGGGCGGAGATGATTCCGTCTTTCGCGAGTTTCACGATGAGGTCCTCGATTTCGGTGGCGTTGAGGGGTACCCATGCGGGATTCTCGGAAACCATTGGGTGCTTTGAGCAGGATTTTCCCTTTCTTCTTGTGTGCATTCTTGCCATAGTGTGATCCTCCGAATCATATCTAGGCGGCGAGGCTACGCATGCGATTATAGAGGAAGTATATAAAGGGTGTTTGTTGCGGATTCACTGTTCCGAGCCGTCGTAGAGCTGTCTCCTCGCCCAGGGCACGGTATCCTCGTATTCATCCCTCCCGAAGGAGAGTTGGTCGGGCAGGGAATCGAAGAGTTCGGACCTCATCTCGCAGTCGTCCCTCACCTTCCTATCGAGCCTCGCGGCGCAAACGTCGCAGTATCCGATGTCGCGGGTGGCCACGACCTCGATCTCGTAACCCGCCTCCTCGAGGAACTCCCTCGCGGCCGCCTGTTCCGAAGTCTCCCCCTCCTCGACGTGCCCTCCGGGCATCTCCCATCCGTTGCGCCTATTGTGCCAGACCATCAGGAATTTACCGTCTTTGAACGCTATGGCGTATGCGGTCCTCATGGTCATTCCCTCCCGATGACGATCATCGCATGGGCCTTCTCGAAGGGGTCGAGGGGCTCGTCGTCGAGTACCTTGTAGCCTCTGTCCCTGATGACCTTCTCGGCCTCCCTGAAAACGGATTCGGGCGATGCGGTGACATCTTCGGAACGGGCCTTGACCGCGACCATGCCGTATTCGGCGCCGAAGGCATCCATGTTGTCGCAGAGGATCTTCGCCTGCATCTTCTGGGCGACGTCCTGGTAGACGATGTCCACGCCGTCGGTGAACATGGAGTACTCCTCGGGCTTGGTGGCATCCCCGAGTATGGGCATCATGTTGGGACGGGTCTCGCACGTGCCGACAAGGTCCCTGAACATCCTCTGTGCGAACTCCACGCAGTAGACTTTACCATCGGAGCAGATGTCGGCAACGTGGGACGGAGTGGTACCGCTGGACGCTCCCAGATACAGTACCTTGGAGTCCTTCCTGAACGGGAACCGTTTCCCCCCAACGGTCAGGTATGCCGAGAGCTTGCTCCTCCTCGGATCCCATTCCCTGTATTCGGTCCCGGAGATTGTGAAGAGCCTCTCGCCGTAGATCCTCCTGCCGGGACAGAGGGATACGGTGTAGAGACGTCCTCTGTCCAGGAAGACTCTGTCGGAAGTGTTGCTCAACGGCTCCATCGACCGGACCATGGTATATTCTTTATAAAATCCTGTCAATCGTCACGGCATGATCACGATCGATACCCTCTCCGCTATCGCGGACGCCGTACAGGAGGAGATCCGCAAGATCCCGGATTCCGGTTCCAAGGGCGACGAGATCTCCATCGGTGCCGACGGCACCCCCACCGCCATGATCGACAAGGTGGCGGAGAACGCCGTGCTGATGTACCTGGAGAGGAACGATATCCCGCTCAACGTCCTGAGCGAGGAGATAGGGTATGTGGACAGGGGAGGGGACGAGACCCTCGTGCTGGACCCGATAGACGGTTCAAACAACGCCGTCGCGGGCATACCGTACTACACGGTGTCCCTGGGCGTCGGGAAGGGCAAGCTGTCCGGTATGAGGCTGGGGTATCTGCGCAACCTCGTCACAGGCGACGTGTACCAGGCCGAGAAGGGCAAGGGAGCCTTCAAGAACGGCAGGCCCATCCACGTCCGCGAACCCGATTTCAAGGATCTGTTTATAATGAACTACATCGGAAGATACGCACATCCCGATGCCTTCGCGATGTCCAAGAAGGTGCCTTCCAGCCGTTGGCTCGGATGCTCCTCGCTGGAGGTCGCGCTCGTGGCCGAGGGGGAGGCGGATGCCTTCTGCATGTATTCCGAGAACTACGTCCACTGTGAGAGGATAGTGGACATAGCCGCCGCGGTCCTCATCCTGAGGGAGGCCGGAGGGGAGATATACGACCTGGAGGGGAACGTCCTGGACATGCCCTTCGACCTGGACCACAGGAGCAACACTATGGCGGTCGGGAAGAAGGAGGTCTTCGACTACTTGATGAGGGGGAAGGATCCCGTCAACGAGCACAGGTACGGCATATACACGAACACCTCCATCCCGAACGCCATAGGGTACACCCAGCAGGTGATAGACGCCCTGAACGGCCACAGCTTCGTCGTCGACAAGCAGATCGCCGACATAATGGGGCTGCCAGGCGTCCCCCTGAAGGATATGGACGTGGACATCGTCATAGTAGTCGGAGGGGACGGTACCCTCCTGAGGGCCCTGCAGCAGACCAACGCAATGGTCATCGGTATCAACGGCGGCAGCGTGGGATTCCTGGCGGAGATCGACCGCGACAACATCAAAGACGGGATAGACAGGCTCCTCAGAGGGGACTACACCATAGAGACCCGCTTCAAGCTCGCATCATGGTACAACGGGGAGTATCTGAAGGACTCGGTGAACGAGGCCCTCATCCACACGTCATCGGTCGCCAAGATACGCCATTACAAGATCTACGTGGATGACGAGCTCGCATGCGAGATGCGCTCGGACGGGGTGATAATATCGACGCCCACCGGATCCACATGCTATGCGATGAGCCTCGGAGCCCCGTACATGGACCCCCATGTGGATGCGCTGATGGTGGTCCCGATGGCCGCATACAAGTCCACTTCCAGGGCGTTCGTCGTGCCGGCTAACTGCAAGATAACCGTCGAGTCCGTGCTGGACAAGGACTGCGTCATAGTCCTGGACGGCCAGGAGGAGATCCCGATGAGGGGGCGCTCCAAGGTGGATTTCGTCCTCTCGAAGCACAAGGCCAAGTTCATAAGGTTCGATATGGATTTCTTCTCCCGCGTACGCGAGAAACTGGTGAATGCGCTATGAACAGGATAAAGGGCGTGAGCATCGATTTCATAGACGGTTTCAACGAATCCGCCAAGTCCACCTATCCGGACGAGTTCCTCTGCGTCCACAGGGAGATCGACGGCATCATATCCGAGATGGTCATGCTGCCCGGTACGGTGTTCGGCGACGAGCACAGTTTCATCAACCAGTGGATGGAGCCCATCGATTACTCCATAGCGGGTTCGGCCCATTCCCATCCGGGGTTCTCCAACCAGCCCTCGGATGCTGACAAGGAATTCTTCAGCAACATGGGCGGGGTCCACTTCATAACATGCCAGCCTTACGACCGCAGCAGCTGGCGGGCGTACGATTCCCGCGGGGAACCGATGGATATAGAGGTTATTTACTGACCCGATGAACACTTGTCCATAAGGCCGTCGATGATCTCCATCAGTCCGACGAGATAGAGCTTGTCCGTGGATTCAGCGGTCACGTTGACGGTGTCATCGTTCTCGCTGTCGAAGCTAACGAAGAACCCGCCTTCGGGCATGTCGACCCTCCAGCATCCCTTGCCGTGCTCGAAGTTGGGGCTGACCTCCGTCACATACTGGTCCATCATGCGTGTGAAGTCCACCTGGCTGCAGGTGTACTTGTAGGATCTGGATTCCGAGAAGTATTCGGGGAACTGGTCGAGCACGTCCCTGATGTTGTTGTTGGATGAGAACTGCGAGAGGATGACCGCCGCATGGATCGCATCCGGCGAGTAGCTGATGTCCTTGAAGACGTATCCTCCGTCGTAGAACGCCAGCTGAGCCTCGTTATCGGCCTGTGCCTTGTGGATGTCCCAGGAGGACGGCACGGCGACGACGAGCTTCATCTTCTCGGCATCCGGCATGGGATGGGGCGTGTTCACGTCGATGCGTATCCTTCCCTTGAAGATGTCGCTGATCAGCCATGACACATCCATGGTGACCGCGAGCTTCTCCGGTCTCAGGTACAGCACCAGGAGCGCCAGCACCTCCTCGTCGGTCAGCGGGTCCCCGTTCTCGTCGAACACCCTCATCAGGTTCCCGACGCGGTTCATCGATATCCCTATGGATCCGGGGTTGGCTTCTACGAGGGCCTTCATGTGCCTGATGTCCGCTTCCTTCACCGAAAGGGAGCTGGTGACGAAGTTCCTGTCTTTCTGGGCGTTGATCGAGATGATGTCGGTACCGATCGCGTTCAGGATCTGGGGGGCGGAATCCGTTGCGGTCCCGCAGTTGCAGTTGAAGACCATGGACCCTCCGGGGTTGTCCCCGACCGACCTGAGGAGCTCTGCGTTGTAATGCCTTATGGCGTTGTAGTAGGGCTTGACGGTGCCTATGGATTTGTAGTCGGGCAGTTTCTTCTCCTGCTGATCCACCGCCTCCAGGCGTCTGATCTGTTCCCTGCCGAAGAAGCTACCGTCCCTGTTGATGAGGAGGTATCCGCTGATGAGATCGAACTGACGGAACTCTGTGACGTAGACGCAGCAGTCTCCCAGTTTGGCGGCGAACGCTGCAACGGGTTCGGACACGATATCGATGTCGATGACGTTGGCCCCGGATGACAGGAGGCCTGCCACCAGCGCGTCCTTCATCATCGGGCTGCTCTGGACTAGGTCCATTCCCACGACCACGTTCTTGTAGTCCGCGGCTAGTGCGTGTCCGATCCTTATGCCCATCTCGGGGGTCGTATCCTCGGAGGAGGATGACCTGAGCAACAGTTTGTCCGACTGCTCCATACGAGCCTCTACATACTCACCGATAAAAATGGATTGCGTACAATCGCGGAGGATTAAGCCGTCGTATCCTCAGTTTTATGGACGGAACGGTCCTGACGGGGGTCCGAACAGGCAGTTCAATCCTCCAGTATCGTGATGTCCCCCAGCGATATCTTCCTGTAGAACTTCCGGACGCTAGGCGTCAGGAGGAGCAGGAAGGCAACGACCGCGAGGATCCCCTGGAGTCCCAGATCGAACCCCATCTCGTTGTCTGAGAAGATGTAGTACAGGTTGAGGGCCATTATGACGGCCAGGGTTATGAGGGTGATCCTGTAGGCGATACCGGAGCCGATCAACAGGAGGAGCATCATGCAGAACTCTAGGACGCCCACTCCTATGTACACCAACTGGAAGACCTTCCCGCCGATGTATCCCGTCTCGAATATCTCGGGGAACAGAAGCGCCGCCACACCGTTGAACAGCATGTGGATGGACATCACGAACAGGATCCCCATCGCGTAGTTTCCAGGATATGGACGGTCTGGTCCCATGGTACGGTCTAGGTTGAGCCCATAAAAAAGGGTATGCTTTTAATGGGCAAGTTCATAGGCAGGTCCGATGAGAGTAGACAGTTGGACCATCTTCACCCTTCTGAAGCCGCATTCCAAGACGGTGTTCCTGATCATCGCTCTGCAGGCCGTCGGCGCGGTCGCACAGGTGGAGGCCATCACGCTACTCAAACCCCTCCTCAACGAAGGGGTCTACGGGAACGATATGGACGTTCTGGCGTTCATGGCCCTGGCCCTGCTGGCCCTGACGCTGATAATCGCCGGCGTCCTGATCGCCACAACCATACTGGCATCCCGTGTCGCTACATCCGTCTCGGAATCGCTCAGGGTCGATATCATGAAGGCCACGGTGGGTGTGGAGGACCTCAGGGACCTTGGATCCAGCCCCACCGATGCGATGGTCTGCCTGATAAACGACGTGGCAAGCGTCCAGGCGTTCACGTTCGAGGTCCTCAGGACGTACGTGCCGATGCCGATCCTGCTGATCCTGTTGTTCATCTACACCTTCCTGGCCAACGTCGCCATAGGCGTGTTCATGATATTCACGGTCATCGTGGTCGCCATACTGACATACCTCTTCACGGCCCGTATCAGACCGCTCTACGCCAAGCAGGTCGAGTACATGGGGGAGATAAACTCCGGCCTCAGGGAGAAGGTCCTCGGGGCCCGTACCATCCGTGCATATGCGGGTTACGACTACGAGGTGAAGAAGTTCTACGAGCGCAGCGGGAGACTGGGGAAGATCAACGACAAGATCACCATGTACAGCTACTACATCCCCAACATCGCCACGGCCTGCATGTGGCTGTTCATCGTGTTCATCTTCGTGGCGTCCGCCTTGGAGGAAGGGACATCGCTGAACGCATCCGAGATCATCATATTCATGCAGTTCGCCACAACGATGGTCGCAACTCTTGCCCTGGTGCCGTTCATATGCGTGGACGCACCCAAGGCGAGCGTCTGCTACCGGCACATCAAGGCGCTCATCAGGAAGTCTAAGGAGGTCGAGAGGACCTACCCGGACGAGGCCGTCATCGAGGATACGGAACACTGTCTGTCGACACAGGGAGCGGTCGTGAGGGACCGTTTCGGAGGGATAGGGCTGGATCACCTGGATCTGACGATAGACAAAGGGAAGACGGTCACGCTCCTCGGCCCCAACGGATGCGGGATATCGCATCTGATCAATATGATGCTCGGATTCAACATACCCGATTCGGGCAAGGTCCTGGTCAACGGCATGGATGTGTCCAAGACGGATCCGGCACTGATCCGCAACACCGTATCGTACGCTGACAATTCGCTTCATATCCTGAGGGGGACGGTCCGTTTCAATCTGGACCCCCGCGGGCTCTATACCGATGAGGAGATCATGGAGCTCTGCAACAGGATAGGCCTGGGCGATTACATCTCGAGCCTGTACGACGGATTGGACACACCTATCCACCATTCGGTGTCGTCCATGTCCGGCGGACAGAAGCTCCTGGTCATCATAGCCCGCTGTCTGCTCAAGGATGCCGAGCTGTACGTCTTCGACGACTGTCTGTTCTCCCTCGATACCGCTACGAAGGCGAAGGTCCTGGAGACCATCACGGACATATGCAGGGGCAAGTCGGTCATCTATCTGATGCACGACACCTCCACATGCGAGCTCTCCGACGAGATCATACTGTTGTCCGGAGGAAGGGTCGTCGCACGCGGCGACCATGAGTTCCTGGTCACGGCATCCGAGTTCTACAAGGACATCTACAACACCGGACAGGGGAGGTCGGGAACATGGGCATGATCAGTTCCGCCATCCAGTCCCTCAAGGCCCTGGAATCGTACGACCATACAAGGGTCAGGGAGATGCGCTACTGCGCCCTGCTGGCGCTTATAGCCACGGCCATCCTGTACACAATCCCCTACATCTGCGGTTATATCCTGGATTGGATGGTCGAGGCCGTAGAGACAACGGGGATGATCGACCTGGATTTCCTTCTGGACATCTGCACGATCATCATCCTGATGGTTGTCATGTGGTATGTCGCGACCAACGAGTCGAAGCGCAGGATGAGCTAGATAGCGCTCACGCTCACCAGGAGGATGAGGGAGCAGCTGAACAGCAAGATGATGCGTGTCCCCATATCATACGCGGACGAGATGACCTCCGGCGACCTGTCCACCCGTTTCACCTCGTCGATCCCGGCCGTCTCCAAACTGATATCCACCGATTACACCGGATTCATCATCCACATGACCATGATCGTGTCCATCCTGGCGATGATGCTGGTCACATCCCCTGTGCTGGGACTCCTGTACATGGCCCTGATACCGATCATCCTGGTGATAGGGAGGGAGATCACCAAGAGGTCCGAGAAGGACTTCGTCATCCAGAGCATGGAGGTGGCCGAGCTCAACTCCCAGATGAGCAATATGCTCTCCACCCACAAGACCATCAAGACCGAGGTCCTGGAGGCCAATCTCCTCTCCAGATTCGGTATCTACAACAGGGAGTACACGGCGGCCTATGTCGGCGCGCATACCCGCTCAGGTATGATCAAGACCATAGCAGGAATAATGGTCAATGTGGGATACCTCCTGAGCGTGATAGCAGGTTCCCTCGCCCTCTTCTTCTGGGGTATGGACGTGGGAATGTTCCTGACGTTCATGATCTACGTGAGGGTCCTCAACACCCCTCTGTTGATGACCGTCACAGTGTTCGACAGCATCCGTGAGGAGACGATCTCGCTGATGAGGGTCCTGAACGTCCTCAACGCGCCCGAGGACGACATGGATGTGCCCGACGACGGATTCCGTATAGAGGAGGGTGTGATCAAAGTGGAGGATGTCACGTTCTCATACGGCAGCGGGAAGAGGATATTCACCAACGCCTCGGTGGAGATAAGGCCCGGGGAGTTCACGGTCGTCACAGGGAGCACGGGCAGCGGGAAGACCACCCTGGCCAATCTGATAATGGGATTCTACTACCCCCAGTCGGGATTCATCACCGTAGACGGAAGGGAGGTCTCGACGATACCCCGCGAAGAGATCGGAAGGAACATGAACTCGGTCCTCCAGAGTCCCTGGATGTTCAACGGGACCATTAGGGAGAACATCATCTACAACCGTACCGACATCAGCGACGATGAGATGATCCGGACAGCCAAGATGACCGGTCTCCACAATTATGTGAGCTCGCTCCCGCAGGGTTACGATACGTACGTGAGCGAGGAGATCGCACACTTCCCGTTGGCCCAGCGCAGGATGTTGGCACTGTCGAGGGCGCTGGTAGGGGACCCGAAGATACTGATACTGGACGAGGCGGTGGCCGGATTGGACCCCCTGACCGGACAGGGGATCATCGATACGCTGATGTCCATGAAGGAGGGGCGCACCATCATCATCATCACTCACAACGAGGCTCTCATCGAGCAGGCCGATGCCGTCATCAGTATAGAGGATGAAACCATTAAGCGGTCTTAATTGGATGATAACTCCAATTAATCGTAATAGTATGTGTGGCTGTCGTATCCAGATATTGTTAACATTGTTAAGTAAGAAAAACTGCGGCCAATTGGATGGTTTTGGTATAGAAAAATCGAGCCAGACAGTCATTTTTTCAAATAATCTTTAAATAGTCATCACAAAGATACTAACGCTGGGGGCATTCTATTGGTTATGGAACGCATTGACCTGGAAAAAGCAAAGACAATTGCGAAGAACAAGGGATTGAAACCTGGAAAGGTAAAGGGAACATCTGGTATCCAGTTCACGAAGGGAAAGAACAACAGGCTCGATGTCATCGAGTGGGCCGAGTTCGAGAAGATCCTCAAGGAGAGGAAGCTCGCGATCTACGAGTCCGGCGGCTGGATGAAGATCATGAAGGCCTGAGAGGTCCCATCGATTCCTTCTGAAGACAAGTAAACACTGTCCCATAACAGGGACGGACCCTTCCACTCTTATTTTATATAATGACGTAATCACAGTGATTGGCCTGACGTGCAAGGGTATCCGAGCCTGGCCAAAGGAGATAGGTTCAGGGCCTATTCTCGTAGGAGTTCGAGGGTTCAAATCCCTTCCCTTGCACCAATTATTGATTATAATCTGTTCGAGCATATTTTTTAATCGAATAAAGCTAACATGGGCTCATGACAGGACATATTGATGGCGCTGGTAAACTGCGCAAGGCATCGCCCTTTGTGGTGGCCGTGGCAGCAGTTGTGCTGGTGTTATTCGCTTCATTTATTGTTTACAACGGCGGACATCAAGAGATGGATTTGGATGGCGATTGGCATCAAATAGCGTATGCTGAAGGATACTATGAGGAAGGGAACATCGTATACGAAGAGTATGGCCCGAAGGATCTGCCGGATATGGTCGCGACCTTCGAGACGATCGGAGACGGAATATACTCCATGCATCTGGATGGCAAAGAATACATCTGCGTGGCCAACAACAGCACTATGATGTCTGGAGGTATTGGCGAGTTCACGAGCACATCGGTACTGACCAAGATTGGGGACGCGATAGTAGTCTCATCGTTCCTTTCCGATAAAGCAGGTGTGGCCAGCACGATTCTCGAGCGTCAGGATTCTAAGGACAGGCTCCAGGCGGAATCAAGGGATGTATTAGCGGAAGAATCCTACGGACTCAACGAAGGCGGTGTGTATGAGGCTTTCATTGCGAACCAATACACCAAGGACGGTATCGTCGACCATCTTTCCGAGAACCGCTCCCTGACAATCAACAGGGTCGAGCCTGGAATCTTGTTCTACAACTCCCACGGTGACCAAACCGATCTTGATTTCGTCGCGGTCAGGATATCACTCAACGACTGGATGGCGATTTCCAATTACGATTACGGTACTTGGCTTATCGACATGGTGCATATCGAGGACGGGGTCGTCTATACAGCATCCTATGACAACATCAACGGCGACATTGAGCTTTGGCAGGTATGTTACGGTGACGAGAGTAAAGCCGTGAAGGTCCCCAGCAACCTTTTGGGCAAGCGTTACGAAGGAACCTTCAACGCATATGTTGAGGAGAATGGGGAAGTTCTGAGGTCTATGGATGGCGAAGTGGCCATATCGTTCGATCTCGTCGATTCCAGTACCAATGTTATGGAGGTCACCCTGTATACGCTCGAGGGGGATTCCTACATGGGTGCGATGTTGTTCCCCAATGGATCTGGTTACAGTTTCTACATGGAATCTGTCTATGATAACAGCGGGGAAACGTTCTGGGGATACTACTCCGGAACGATATCCAAGGACCTCAAGAAGATCACTCTTGTCGG
>Ga0265298_10011255_pt1 | contig 10495 bp, 20 predicted proteins | sample AusTroGonzalo_MG_3_FD_193486 | JGI IMG/M metagenome (GOLD analysis project Ga0265298, IMG submission 193486) | Bovine rumen microbial communities from tropical cattle in Woodstock, Queensland, Australia - Gonzalo_01 | ecosystem: Host-associated > Mammals > Digestive system > Stomach > Rumen ... | reverse complement strand
ATAGAGCACGCACATATTCTTAGTCGGCAACATAGGACTTGAACCTACATGTAACCATTTACTCTTTCTACGCCTTATCAGAGCGAGGAGATAGATGCCGATAATATTTAGTCGGTATCATAGGAATCGAACCTACATGCAACCAATTACTCTTTCGACGCCTTATCAGAGCGAGGAGATAGATACCGATAATTTTTAGTCCCGGTGGCTGGTCACGATCCAGCGAACCTTTCGCGTATGAAGCGACTGCTCTACCAACTGAGCTACACCGGGAAATAGCGAGAAGTATATATACAGATTTGCAGTCTATGTTTTATAGGAACTTCTTATGCTATCTATTTTAGAGCTGACAGTAGGAATCGAACCCACTCATAGAAAGTTTTGCAGACTCCTCCGTTCCCACTTCGGCATGTCAGCGTAATGTTAAAATTCCACCGCAAATTTTTACCGAAGAATTTGCGAAAACTTCAGTAGCCTACTACCTTGTTGTTTCATACTAAACACGACCGCTGTTTTAGGATTCCTCCTTTTCGCACAGCGTCACTGCGAACTTAGTGGGTTTAATTGGATTCGGACCAATAAAGGCGTAGCCGACGGTTTTACAGACCGTAGAGAATCTCCAACTTCTCAGTAAACCCAAAATAAAATAATGATATTCGACCTGAGAGGACTTACTAGGAAATCTTATTGTCTCCTGTAGAGTCGCACCGCACACCTGTGGTCCACATCGATTAAGCATACATTAATGATCGCCCAGTCAGTCAATCGGCGGAATATCTCTGTCTCGGACTAGCAAAATCCAAAGCCGATTTAATCGTCACCAAGCATTGTTGCTACAATAACTTGGTTGTATGCCTATATCATTATTTTTAGTGCTAGCTAAGGGAGTCGAACCCCTGATGTTAACTCGTAAGAGACATGATCTACAGTCATGCGCAATCGCCACTCTGCCAAACTAGCATTATCGGGCTTTCACCGATTGCCCAAATAAACAATCCTATACAACAAACGTCTCAAGGGTTTATTCGGTCATATAATAAAAAATAAAAGCGTCACTTTTCGGTGACGCCTTGAAACTTCATATAGAAGTACTCTAGGTGTCACCCACCCGTCTTAATAATATACATGCAATAAATTGAGGATGAGGAGCATCCACAAATCGAAGAGCATGAATATGTATAAAACTGGTGAGTCATTGCTTTTATCCTTTTAATATTATATATAAAACTTTTTTCGCGTTTTTCGCTTTTTGTTTTAACGTTGTTAAATATAGTAAAAAGTGTTGTGGTTGTAAACCCCTTTTTATAAAAAATTTTTTATTCTGGATCTTTGTCTTTAAGTCGGAAGTATAAAAAGACTCCACTTCCAAAAAATATAACTGCATGAATTAGACAACCCATGAATGATATTATGGAAATAGAACCTTTATATGGTCCAACGACTTCATAAAGACGCTGGTAACTAAACATGAATAATCCAGCATTAAATATCATAAAAGCTATGATACTAAGAAACAAATAAATGCGTCCTTCTTTCATTACCAGCTTTCCTCATAGAGAAGCACTTCGCCAGGCATGCGAACTTCATCTCGCCATTTCTTGAACGATTCAAGGTAATCCCTTACACGTTGGAAATAGAAGTAGTCATAAGTTATGCCACCAAAGAAGAATCCGGAACGTGTAGGAAGATACTCGTTCGCCGCAGCGGTCTGAGCCTCGGTCGGTGTCCATTCGTTATGGTAATCGATAGCTTCCTTAACGTACCAGCCTTTTTCATCTGCTTCCGGTTTTCCGGTAGCTTCCTGGTATGTCTTGAATTCGCCAGCGGCCAGAACCTTTTCCATTCGGTCAATAAGGTCGTTGACGTCATCAAGGGTAAGAATAGCTTTGCAGTCGTCGAGAACCTTATTGCTATAATCTGGAAGTTTAACAAGCCTTTCCGGGAAACGGTTATAGACGTATTGAAGCATCCAGTTCTGTTTCCTCATATAAAGATCTTTATACTGGCCTTCATACGTGAAGTTAATTTCACTTTTGAGGTCTTTATACGTGTTTTCGACGAATTCCCACCCGGTACGGTCAATAGGAGTCATGAAGTCTTTCATGTCATACGATGGTTCATTAGAATGGTCGATTTCGTATTCTTCGTTTTTGGCAGCATGCTCTTCATATTTTAGGTTTTCTGCATTGTACCAGTCACGCCATTCCTTTTCGGCCTTTTCGATAGGTTCCTTGTATTTTTCGGTATAGGCATCATAGGCAATTTCATATTGCTTACTTGCCGCAAGGAATTCTTCAGCTTTTTCTTTGGACGATACACGGTAAAAATAAATGTCAAGACCCATATTCGTTCCTTATGGTTTCAAATTCGTTTTGTTGTTTCTCGACGTCGACACGTTCGAACGGAACGCCTTCGCCGATTTCTTTTTTCTTTTCTTCTTCCATATAGCCTCCTAGAACATCTGACCAACGGATTCGATTAGGATTTCGAAATATAATTTGTCGGATTCATCCTTTCTTAGCTTTACGATAAGTTTTGGCAGGGCTATTTCCGGATTGTCTATATGTATAAACATATTGACTTCTTCGCAAAGCATGCCCGCATCATAATACGTGTTATTTTTAAGGTGTTGGTCGGCTGAAAATTTCCAACCGGTTTCATACTTTTCGATAAGGTCAGTGCAAACTTCTTTGATTACGCTCAATAATGACTGAGCGGAAACAGGATCGTCACCGTCGCAGTTCCAGTGCAGTTTAAACTTTTCCGCGAGCCAGGCGCCAGCGTCAAGGTCGAAAGCGCTTATCGACTCGTCAAGTATATCATGCCATTTATTCCAGTCTATTTTATACATGTCGGTTTTCTCCATACCATGTGTCCGTCTTCTTCTTCGTTGAAACCACGCTTTTCATAAAATATCTTGCTTTCCGGCAATGTGGTAAGGTCGATATAAGTATGATTTTCCTTCAGCCGGTCAATCATTCTTCTTCCGTAGAAATTATAACGACATTTCGGATGGACTTCAAGAGAATACACATGAATATTCTCAGTTGTCTTTTCTTCGAACATCATAACAGCCAGAGGATATTTGATTTCCTGGTCATGCAGAATACGAATAACAACAGGATCGTCATTCTGGAAGTGCTTTGCACACTTGTGAGTCAACGGAAAATCGTCCTGGTTTAGTTCAACCAGGCATTCTTTCGAAAATGGGGAATCAATATAGTATTGCATATTACTTGTCGAATCTACGGGTGAAAAAATCCATAATCCAGCTGAATACTATAAAAATACAAACCATAAGGAATCCGACAATAGCTACCGGAAACATCAGGATGTCAATAAAAAATTCTTTAACTTTTGACATTTTGTTCTTCCTTGTATTTTTTTACTAAACGTTCAAATTCGCCAGACTTGATAGCCTCGCGAATCATATCATTAATCAGTTTGTCGACCGTAACGTTCTTTTCCTTGGCTTCAGCGGTAAGCCTTTGATACAGTTCGTCAGGTACTTCAATAGAAATATTTAAATCATCATCAGGCATACGGATCCTCCTCGTCAATCGGCATTAAAACGCCAGTACGCATATTCCTATAAAACTTCTTACTATAAGCCTTACGAATATCAGATAAAATTTTATCTGTTTTTTCTTTTACATATTTTTGAGTAACTATTAAAAAATAACGAACATCCGACAAGTCTCTATGACACATCGGGCATTCAGTAATTTGTTTCAAGTTACCATTAGTAGAAATATACCAGGGATTTTCGTCACCGGACCGATAGAATAGACGAATGTGGTCTTTATTCGCCGGTCTCGGAAACGACTTGAACCAAAGCCGCGGAGTTTGATCCCACGGATTTGTTCTTTGCTCTACTTTTTCACAGTAGTCACACATGCTATCCCCATTTTTCTACATCTTTGCAGATTTCTTCATTCTCAACGGCTCGAGCGACGTAGGAATAAATATCTCTACGGAAACGATGTTCCTCGACAGTCTGATCTTCTTCATGCTCGTATGTGAAGTCACGAACTTTACGGAGTAACTCGTCTGCCGAATGTTTTTTAGGATATTTACGTTTATTGAACCAAGCATCGATTTCTTTCCAATCAACACTTTTAGCAATATCGATTTTACAACGTTTCATCCAATCGGCATAATGCTCGTTAAATTCCCAGTCGATAACACGGTCATAACCGAAACTGTTCAGAAGCCCGTCCATAGTTTTCGGACCGATGTTTTTGAGGACATCCATAATATCAGCAGCACGTTCCAGAGTCAGATACTGTTCAAAGAAACGGTGTTTGTTCCTTTGATGAATACGATAAATCTGGTCACGTTTCGGTTCAAGTGCTTCGTATTCTTTAGAATCGAAAGTATACAGTTTTCCATACGGATGATCGGTGAAAGTCACATCGTCGACAGTAAGAAATACTTCGTCGATAGTCATATAACGGACGAGAACTTTCAGGAAAGATTTAACTTCCCTTGCAGTTTCTTCAAATTCACGGTCGCGTAAACCACCCATAATCGAGATAACACCATGATCAAATTCATTGGCGTTGTTAGATGCATACGTTCCGGCGTGTCTACTTGCAGCCACGAATTTTTCCGCAGGACCTTCAGAACCAGTAATATCAAACCCACGTTTTTCCATATCGGCAAGAGCCCAGTTGATGTAATCAACCAGACGTTCCCTGCTAACGGTTTCGAACGGGATAGTAACTTTGACAGTGCCTTGTACGTAGGTCCAATGACTCATTATATTTCCTTTTGTTTTAGCAAAATATAATAAAAACTATTCAGTTTGTAAACCCTTTAGACTGTATCATCAGTAAGATTAAATAATTGAAGTTTATCAAACGTTACAAATGCGATGTCGCCATTTTCAAGTTTGAACATTATATATGAGCACACTTCTTGGTTATTCGAATTCAATGCAACATATGGATCGTTAATCGCCGGAATGGCTTTACCAGGAATCGGAGTAAAAACTGAATAACCGTCATTTCGAAACATTAACGGTTCTTGCTTATTACCGTTTTCACGAGATAAGACATTAAATACAGTGAATAAATCCGGAGTAAATATAGCACATAAGACTTTGGAATAGTCAATATGCTTGTCTACGAATTTAAGGATGTCATTAAATTTCTCAGAACCCCAGCGGCTTTTCTTTTTCTTTTTGAACAGCCGGGTAAACCAATTACCGGCTGGCTTATATTTATATTCTATAATTTTCATTAGACCATCACTTTGTTATTTGGTTTTGCACAGTCGAGATACGGCGGAAAATCCTTAACACATACCGGATGGCCTGTATCGATATACGGTTTATTGACTTCCGGACATACAGGAATTCCCTGGAATGTCGATTCGTTAGACATTTTTCTGTCAAATACTCCTAGACGCTGAAGTTCTACGAATTCAGCTGGAGTACATGAAATTATAGCTTCACCGATTGTTACTGTCATATTAGATGTCCCATGTTGTTATGATGTTATTGAAATCTTCTTTGGCATTAGCTACCAGCTCTATGGCCTTTTCCTTAGAAATAATTTCGTCAATATCTTCTTCCCTGAGGTCGAAGTTGTCGTCTACTGTATAGCTGACATATGCTGAACCCCAATCTCCTGTGATATGTGCGATTTTCTTCCATTCGTCGTCGAAATTGATATGGATGCTTTTGACTTTACATCTGAAAAATCCCCGACCGACAAAGTTGATGTCTTCGACATGAACAATACGCATTTCGTTCTTGTTCACCTCGGAATGGGTCATAGAAACGGTACGTCCATAAAGCAGCAGATACTTGCCTTTATACCTATTTTCGTGTTCAGACTTATTCTCCATCTCTTTAGCTTCTTTAAGGCTCTGGAGGCGCGTATCTGCACAATTACGGAGCTCTCTGAGCTCTGATTCACTTGTAAGTTCGTTAATTTTCGTTTTTAAATCATCTATCGCCATAAATTCTCACTCAAGAACAGACAAAGCGTCGGAAATATCAATCTCCGCATTCAGCTTATCATAAAAATATAAATCTTTCATTAATTTTTCAAGTGCTTGGACAATTTCTTCTTCAGAATCAACCAATTTATTCGGATGTATCTCTGAACAGAAAATGATAAATTTGCCCGGAGATCCGATAATATTATCGAATATGGTAATATGTCTGGTATTATAGTTATAACTGAGAAGTATGCCACGACCCGTAAGAAATGATGGATGTTCCACCATTCCATAAAGTACACGGCCACAATGTTCTATATTTTCGTGGTCCATATCTAACCCCATAACGACTGAAATAAGTCCAAGTCTATTATAGAGGTCAGTAACTTCTTTTTCGGTAAATTCCATCATAAGACATCCAAAATTTTATCCAGTTCTTTGGCATATTCTTGGTTCAGTCGAAATTTGATATTGTCCTGGATAGCGGCAAGAGAGTCGACTATTTCATCTTCTGACATAGGAGAAAACCCTTTGGAAAAATCAAGAGTATATCTTTCATGTTTTTCATTGGGATTATATGTCTTATATTTTGAAAGCGTTGTAGACATACGGAATGTTCCGTCCATATTGCCTTCCCAGATTAAAACAAGACCGTTGAGGTCGACAAACATATCTTTAGTTCCGAGATACGGATTTTCCATGAAACCGAACAGCGTATCTTTTGCGATGCCTTCTTTACAAATCAAGCCGAGGCCAGTGATAAAATCCCTGGCCGCGTCTATATTTTTGATAGAGAAAAAACGTTCTTTTCTTTTGAAAAATCCCATGTTAGTCCAATACTTTTAGAATATCATCAGCTTTCAGCTTGGTGTCATTTGCCTGGATTTGCTTAAGCTGCTCAAGAAGTCTATCATAAACATCGTTTATTTTTGTATCTTTTTGAAGCTTATACAAACCGGTCAGCGCTACCATATAGAGACAATCTGGATCTATCGAGCTCGGAAGGAACATATCCTTTGGAAGAGCCCAAAGATGTTCAGAAACCTTGAAGGTAAAACTGTCAAACGGTTCCCAAGGTTTAAATCCTTCCCAATAGATAAAAACTTGCTCACCGTCATGTAGCTTCGGATGCTTGATTACGGCACCTACCGGACAATCAGACATCTTGGTAGTGATTACGTCGAGTCCAAGAGATTTCAGGTATTTGGTTGCGCTTGCTTTTGTGAATTTGCGGACAGTCTTGAACATTCTTCCCTGAGCCTTTTGTTTTCTGATTGGAGTCTTTCGATAGTTTCACGGTTCCACATATCGAGCCACGGGCCGTTAACAGCCCAGAACCTCTCGTCGATACTACAGTTGGCCAAAGGTCCGTATTTCTTGAAAATACGTTCCCGCTGCATTTCAGCCAACTGGTCTTCTGTGAGGTTACGAATATCCTCACACCCAATTTCGAGAATTGCAGCGTCATTTTCAACCTTATGACCATCATGCTGGTATAACGCAGTAACACCACTAACTACATGGGATTGTTTACCCCATGATTTTTGTATACCAACACAGACAATGGGATTACCATTAATCTTCTGTAGCTCGACGATAAGTTCTTCTTTATTCATGATTACCCAAAATCGAAAGAAATTATTTTTGCATTCTTTGGAATAATCTTGTCGAGTTCCGTCGACTTTACTTCATAGTCGTGCGGTTCCCACCAGCTATTCGCGTTTTTGATAGCGTCCTGGGCGGCTTTTTCGGTAAGATAGAAACGTGCATACTTAAGAGTATTTGTGCTTCCATCTTGCTCCATGTCTCCGTTGCCAGTATAATACTTGCGTTGTGCCGGAGACTTTCCAGCCAGCTTATTTTCTAGGTAGTAGAGCTTCATTAAAACGTTCCCCAGAAGTGAACGAGTGCGATAATCATGAGGACGAGCATGGACGTATTATAAACGAACCAGAAGAACGGACGAAGCTTTCCGCTGAACGACATCCAGAAATTGAGAATCGATCCAAATCCGAAGAATACTGCCATGATGATACCGATAACGAACATCGCCATGCCACCGAAGTAGAGGGTGGCGGAAGTAATGCCGGTAGCAATGATAGACCCGATAAACCCGGAAATAGTACCCTTCGCACCGAAGAGTTCCTTGAGAATACCGAGAATATTGACACCGAGAATGATAAAGAAGAGAACTGTAATCATGTTTATTCCTTTTTTGTTAAAATATAGTAAAAATTAACCGGGTCGTAAACCCCAAAATGGGTCTTTAACCCGGTAATTTAATGTTAACATCCCGAAACTGGGCTATTAAAGTTTGAACAGCCAATGCCACTTCTTCGGAATTTCATAGAGGTAACCACGAGTCAGGTCACCGACGCGATGGAAATACTCGATTTTGTTTCCATCATTCCTGTCTTTATTGAATTCGGTATATGACATTCGATTATTTGAATACTTCTTCATTGAAGAGTAGAAAGTCTGGAATGTCGGATAGGTCGAAACGCTGCTGTAATAGATTTGCTCGCCTCGATCGTCATATTTACGGGTAGTAACCATGTAGCAATCATGAAATGAGTTGTAATAAATTTCCTTGATAGCCTTATTGCTTACACCGTCATAAATGTAAGAATTTGTATTATACCAGGTCCTGCCGTTCTGGGTAGTTTCTGTATGACTATATACGTAACGACCATATTCGTCATATACGGTCATGGTACGGTCAATATACTGGTTGTCTTCACCGTATCGATTTACATGTTCTTCGATACGCGGCTTACCGTCATAAACAGTATTGGTATCGGTAAAGGAACCGTCTTCGTTAAATCCACGACGCTTGATGATACGGTCATAATCGTCATAGAAATCCTGGAAATGACAATCAAGAATACGCTTGTTGTCATCCGAGTACTTATAATGCCAGGTTTCGGAAGAAACATGACGACGGTCTTCATAATGATGGGTAGTCAATGTTTCAATCTTGTTATTGCAGGCATAAATATACATCATGAGATGACACTGGTCATCATATACCGTTCGTGTAACGATATTACGCCCGAGAAGTTTAAACTTGCGGCGGCTTTCAAGATGAGTACCCTTCTTGTACCACAGAGTTTCTTCAGGGGTGAGACTTGCAACGACTTTATTCTTGATAAAATTAAACATATTTGTTCCTTTGGTTTATGCGTACAATATAGTAAAAGGATTGACTAGCGTCAACCCTTTTAATCGAGGACAGATAAAACCTCGTCTAAGATATGATTGTAAGTTTTACCAATATCGACATAACAATCATAAAAGAAAATCAAGCTTTGAGCGACTTCATACATTGAATCCCGTTCGATAAGATTATGCCAGCCATTATTTTCTTTTACTTGTACTATTCTATAACCAGTAGTGCTATATGCTGTACCTGAACTCCAGTAGACTGGAATAGAACCTTCGCATTCGTCTTTTCCTTTAAGATAAAAAATCTCACCTTGCGGAAAAGAAAAAATGTCGTAACAAAGCTTCTTTATTCGTTCAGGGTCCATCTAATACTCCAAGAATTTTATCCATTTCTTCTTTGTGTGTCTTCTGCAGATTGATTTCCCATTCCTGCAATATCATATCTTCAGCTACAGCATTAACTGTATATTCATTGAACATGACAGGATTATACTTACGCCAGTCAATATCTTTTCGAACAACGCTAAAAATAACACCTGATGACTGCCTGAATTCTGCTGGAATATCTACATTTAGAATTTTGTTGTGTAGCCAAACAGTTTTAACTTTTTCATCAGGAACAAAAAAATATTCGTTGAGCTGGTTTTTTAGTGTCTTAATTTCTTCTTCATTAGTCATCGCTTAACCAATGCTTCTACGTCGTTAAGTACGGTTTTCAAATCATGCTTTTTCTTTTTAGGTTCTTTTTCAGTATTGTCGAGTAACCAGTACGGAAGCTTGTAAAAGAAAAAGACTGCGATATTTCCAATCATAAACACTGCATTAGTAACTAACCATCCGGTAAGTCTTATAGCCATGTCAACAATAAGTGTCGGGTACATGAATTGAGACATTAAGAAATAAACCTTTCCAAGTCGTTTCTTTACCGGATTTTTCGATGTTTCCATACCTGTACCTAAGAAAAAGAATACAAGATGTGCAGCAAAGTATACTACGGCAATAATACTTAAAATTCCAGGATGTGCTGGCCAGATGCGTTCGGGAACAGTAAGAATATATGGGGCATTATACCTAGCAATAGTATTTGCTAACAGTACGAGACCCAAATATACTGCCGTAATACTATAGATAAAAGGCGGGCTGATAAAATTACGGCTAAACGCCTCATTGATGTCTTTGAGTTTCATGTAGTACATTTAGCCGTTCCTTTTATTAGTCCTGGCATTCACGGTTGATGATATACTTTTCCTTGATTTCGTCAGGTGCGTCGATGAGTTCGACCTTGACAGCATCAGCATCCATGTCGGTGCCGAGGCCTTCCATGACAGTTTCCTTCATGGCATCGTATTCTTCATCGGTGGCTGTGTCCGGAACGGTGAAT
>Ga0265298_10011254_pt1 | contig 10496 bp, 7 predicted proteins | sample AusTroGonzalo_MG_3_FD_193486 | JGI IMG/M metagenome (GOLD analysis project Ga0265298, IMG submission 193486) | Bovine rumen microbial communities from tropical cattle in Woodstock, Queensland, Australia - Gonzalo_01 | ecosystem: Host-associated > Mammals > Digestive system > Stomach > Rumen ... | reverse complement strand
AAATTTTTTCTGTACGGAAAATAGGCAAATTCTATGTCTGATTTGAATAAAAAACACCTTGCAAATGGCTGTATATACGTCAATTTGTCTTTTTTTCATGAATTACTTGACAAATTGGAATAATGGGTATATAATTCAATTGTAAAATCTTATTTATGGAGGATTCTAACCATGACAAAAACAGAATTAATCAGTGCAGTAGCTGACAAGGCTGACTTCACTAAGAAGAACGCTGAGACTGCTGTAAACGCAATCATCTCAACAATCACAGACGCTCTCGCTGGCGGTGAGAAGGTTTCTATCGTTGGATTTGGTACTTTTGAGGTTCGTGACCGTAAGGCTAAGCAGGTCATCAACCCCCAGACAAAGAAGATGATGACAGCTCCTGCTTCAAAGGCACCCGCTTTCAAGGCTGGCCAGGCACTCAAGAACGCTGTAAACAAGTAATTCTAAGGAGGATACTATCATGCCAGATAACAAGACTGCAGAAAAGAAAGTAGTAGAAACAGCTGCTGCTCCCGCTGAGGAGAAGAAGGCTACCGCTGCTAAGGCTCCCGCTGCTAAGACAGCTGCTGCTAAGAAGCCTGCTGAAAAGAAGGCTGCAGCTAAAAAGCCTGCTGCTAAGAAGCCTGCTGCTAAGAAGCCTGCTGCTAAAAAGCCAGCTGCTAAGAAGCCTGCTGTAAAGAAGGCTGCTGCAAAGAAGCCTGCTGCTAAGAAGACTGCTGCAGCTGCCGTAGACAGCAAGGTAGTTATTCAGGCAATGGGTTCAGAGGTTAGCACTGCTGATCTTATTGCAAAGGCTACAAAGGCTTCAGGCGTTAAGAAGGCCGACAAGGTAGACATCTACATCAGACCTGATGTAAACAGAGTTTACTATGTTGTTAACGGCGATATCCTTGGCGATTTTAATCTCTTCTAAGAACGATAAGCTCCGCTTTATGCGGAGCTTTTTTGCGTATAACGAAAGTCTCTCCATAAGCATATTTCTTATGGAGAGACTTTATCTTATCTATATCATGTTTTCTTTCTCACAACTTTTTAACTGAGACCGAGGAGTTTGTTCTGTATGAGCTGAGCGTCGAGTACGGTTATACCGTCGCCGTTCTGGTCTGCGAGAGCAAATCCTCTTTTTGTCATGCACCTTTCGTCCATTCCTCCGATACCGTACTTGTTGGGATTTGCAAGCGCCTGCATTATCAGTACGGCGTCAGCCATATCTACGGAGCCGTCAGCGTTTGCGTCACCGTTTACACCGCCGTATTTTACTATATCAAGGTCGCCGAAATAGATGTAATAGTTTTTAGGATTGATACAAAGAACGCCCGATACTGAATCGCCCTCTTGTATGCCGCCCTCTATCTCATAACCTGCGTGCATATATGCGTCCATATCTATGCTGAAAGCCTCCATGCCCTTCAGCTTGAAACCGTGACTTGTTGTGCCGTATCCAAAGGTCTCTACCTCTGCATTGTCTATGTGTATGAACTCTGAATGTTTGTCAGCAGGGTTTATATATATTCTGAAAGTAAAGGATTCAAAGTCGTAGAGCTCTTTTTCGCTCTGCTCGCCTTTTACTTTGAGAGTGATCATAGTAGAGCCTCTCTTGCCTATCTTTACCGTATAAGCATTACCGCCGATGAGCGTCGGGAACTGGTCAGCAGTATATTTTTGGCCTGTGAGGCTGGATATTGTTATGTATTCGGGAGCTATATCCTCAACCTCCCAGACATAATCAGTCTTTAAATATTCAGCGTTGCCTTTGTTGGAATGTCTCATTACAGAGTGGTAAGCGTTGATGACAAGTCCGCTGAGGTCAAGCTCTTCGCCTTCGTCGTATATGGTCTTGGTGGGAAGAGTATTTACGCTGTCAAAGTGATCGACGCCTGTGCCGTACATCCATACCTCCGGCTCTTCCTGAGTTGTTATTTCCGGCTCGGAAGCTATTACCTTGATAGTTACTGTTGGATCAAATGCACAGCCTCTTGCGTGAACGGATATTGATGCTTCACCTTCCTTGAGTGCCTTGACATCAAAGTAATTATTGCCGTTTTCGTAGATTATTTCTATAAGGTCTGATGATGAGTATACAGAACCGCCTGTTGTCTCACCAGTGGGGTGACTGAAGTTTATACGTCTTACCTCGCCCACCTTCATGGGGGACTTGTCGTAATCCACCTGCGTCATATAGTCGATCATGGCTGTAGTTGTTGGATATGATATAGTAGTTGTAGTTGTCGTTGTCGTTGTGACGTTTGTGACAGTTACTGTGGCTGTCTGCTTTGCGCCCTTGCTGTTATAGGTTATAGTTGCAGTACCTGCTCTGAGACCTGTGAATCTCAGACCTGTTTCATCAAGGGAGATCACGTCGTCGTTGTCAACTGTCCATGAATCCGGGAGAGCTGCGCCGCAGCGTGCTATGCTGCCGGTCTCTCCGACGTTTACAGTATAGGACGATGACAGGAGAGCGAATGAGCCGCTGCCTGCTATTGTGGTGGTGGTACCCTTGGGAGTACCGGACATTACGGCAGATGTGCCGTTGACTATGATAACGTTGCCGTCAGCATCAATAATACGGCCGGAAGTATCTGTCATTAACGGCTGTGCTGTGACAGGGGGAGTGTTGACAGCGGTCGTGGTGGTGGTCGTTGTTCTGTTCGGGTCGGCAGAGGTCGTCGTCATCAGAACGCCGTCGCTGTAAGCCATATAGGTGAAGCTGTTACGGTCGATATTGTTATCGGCAGCGTAGTTCAGTAGCTCGATGTAGTCCTCCTCGTTAAGGTCGAACTCTATCACTATCTGATCGGTATACTGAGGGTATTTGCCGGGCTCAGCGCAGGTGATATTCAAGCCCTTTTCCGCGATAAACTGATCGAACATCTCGCGTACAACAGCAATATCGGTGATGCGTTCCTCATCTGTCATAGCAGCCGGTGAGCTGATGCCCTCAGCGTTTACGTATACGGGAGCACACGACAGTGATGTCAGTCCCATTGCCAGTGAAGTAAATAGCGTAATTATCCTTCTTTTCAGCATAATAATACCTCCTTTATGGTATGCTTTAATATTTTTATCCGGTGTGAATGTATTATTTCATCGGTTATATTCAGTATTATGACCTCCTTTATTTATCGTTTCTACTTATTAGACGTATGAGGAAGCGGATTCTCTCACATTATTCCAAAAAAATTTGGGATTATTTTTGAATTGCCTGTTTTAATTCTTTTCCTCTGCGATATGCCGTCCGGATAACTGAAAAGTGCATTTTATGAGCGCTAAACGCCATTGAAAAGTACATTTGCACGTTATATAATATATGGTAAAGATGTATGCAGCCGCTGCACGGGCTGCGTGTCAGGAATATCGAAAAACAACCGCATATAAGGAGGATAAAAACATGAACAGAAAAATACAGAAACTCATCTCAATGGCGGCGGCGGGAGTGCTTGCGGCAGCACAGGCAGGCTCCGTACAGCTTTTTACTTCCGTGGCAGCTGATGATGCGTCTGCAACAAAATTCCCGTATACCATTGAGGGAGAGGATATGAAGGACGCTGAGCTGTGGGAGACCATATATCAGACAGAGATCCCGGGCTATTCGGGAAAGGGCTTCTTCTATCTCACTGCAAAGCCCGCTTCTTTCGAGGTCACTGTTCCGGAGGACGGTATGTACTCCATAACCGTTCACGGCGCACAGATACTCAATCAGGAGGGCAGACAGCAGGCAGTTTCAATAAACGGAGTCAAGTACACTACTCAGGCGGCTTATTCCGACAAGTGGGTGGATTACGATTTCGGTATGGTGCGCATGAACAAGGGCGTCAACACCATTGAGTTTATCTGTGAGTACGGCTATATGGCTATTGACACTGTTACGGTTTCAAACGCCGTATTTCCAGACCTTTCCGCAGCAAGCGGAACGCCCTGCGACCCGGACGCTACTCCCGAGACAAAGGCTCTCATGGCTTATCTCAAGAGCGTTTACGGAAAGCATATCCTCTCAGGTCAGCAGGAGATATACGGAGGCGGTCATGAGGTCGCCACAACTATCCGCTTTGACGCTGAGAAGAAAAAATGCGTCGATGCCGACGGTAAGGAGTACAGCTTTGACGAGGCTGATATCTCCACAGCTGACGACGGCTCAAAGTTCGTGTGGAAGTGCTTTGATGAGGACGGTCAGCAGTACAACTATCAGTCACAGAACCGAAACTACACCCTTAACGATTACAATTACGAGGTAAGATACATCAAGGAGTTAACAGGAGAGGAGCCTGCTATACGCGGCTTTGACTTCGGAAGCTACTGTCCCTGCTATGCGTGGGATGACGGTGTTGCAAAGCGTATGATAGACTGGGCAAAGAACAAGAACGGTATATGTACCGCTTCGTGGCACGTTAATGTGCCTGTAACAAAGGCTGACTATACCCTCGGCGAGCCCCTTGATTTCGGCAGGACGACTTATAAGCCCAATACCGATTTCGTTACTGCGAACTGCATGGTGGAGGGTACTATGGAGTACGATTACTTTCAGCTGTGCATGAAGAACCTTGCGGCTGAGCTGAAAAAGCTGCAGGACGCGGGAGTTCCTGTTATATTCAGACCCTTCCACGAGGCTGAGGGCAATCCCAGCAATACTCAGGATCCCATTGACGGCTCCGGAGCATGGTTCTGGTGGTCTAAGGAGGGAGCGGTGGTATATAACAAGCTCTGGGCATTTTTACAGGATACCCTGAGAGATGAATACGGTCTCCACAATCTTATATATGAGCAGAACCTCTATGCATGGTCGGAGAACTCCGCAAAGTGGTATTCCGGCGACGACAGGGTCGATATAGTCGGCTATGACAAGTACAACTGTCAGTACAACCGCCATGACGGCAAACAGGCAGGTACTCCCAACGAGGATGCGGAGGCAGGTCTGTTCTATACTCTCAATAAATTCGTAAAGGGAAATAAAATGGTATCCATGCCGGAAAATGACACTGTACCCAGCCTGAACAATATGACAGTCGAGCACGCCTACTGGCTTTACTTCTGCCCGTGGTACGACTCGGAGCAGGAGCATTTCCTCTGCGGCGAGCAGTATCAGGATCCGAAAACTCTCACCGAGCTTTACAAAAGCGATTTCTGCATAACCCGTTCAGAGCTGCCGAAGGATCTCTATAAGAGCGGAAGCAGTGAACAGCCGGGTACTTCAACTTCGACTACTTCCAAAACTACTACTACGACAACAACAACTACTACTGCAACTACAACAGTCACTTCAACTACGACTTCTTCATCTACAGCTCCCACGACCTCAGATGTGAAGTTCGGCGACGCCAACTGTGACGGCGAGATAGATATGTCGGACGCTGTGCTTATCATGCAGTCCCTTGCAAATCCCAACAAGTATGGCGTGAACGGCAGCGACAGCAAGCATATCACAGAAAAAGGCATGATAAACGCTGATGTGGATACCACCGCAAAGGGCGTTACCTCCAACGACGCCCTGCGCATACAGGAATTCCTCCTCGGCAAGATAAAGTCCCTTGATCCTGATGTGAAATAATGTAAAGAAAAAGCCATAAAGAAGACTATTCTTCTTTATGGCTTTTATCAGTTTGGGGCAATTACGCAAACGCCCCGCAGTTCACGACCACCAAAAAGTTATTTACCTAAATATTTCATCGAAGTCAAGACCGGCGTATCTCGCAAATACTTCGTATATCTCCGGGTATCTGTTTTTTGTGCGGACTACCTTCAGCTCCGTGTCCGTGAAGCAGTGGGAGGAGCTGCCCTCCGTGCATACAAGACCCGTCTCCCGGCTTATTATCCTGTAGGATACGTGGAGCGAGGTACCGTTGAACTTGTCTATTTTCAGGTATACCGCAAAGGGCTCGTCAAATCTGAGGGGGCGCTTGTATACGGCTTCCACAGAAAGCACCGGCATAAGTATGCCAGCTTCCTCTATCCTCGGAAAGGGGAGACCGGCTTCGCTGAGATAGTGTACTCGTGCCTCCTCGAATATGCGGATGTAGTTGGAATGATGCACTATACCCATTTTGTCTGTTTCGTAATAGAATACCTTTCTTTCGTAGGGGTTGAGTTTGTTCAAAATATATCTTCCTTTCGTTGAAAAAGTGTGGTATAATAATAAGGTATATAAATATTTTAGTGGTTTATTGTGTATACGGCGTCCGCAATTGCTTATTATACCACAAATACAAATTTAGTCAATACCAAGACAAGCGCCGTAAACGGCGGTCCTGACAGAAATTGTATTTGTAGTTCAGGGCAATTGCGCAAACGCCCCGCAGTTACCGACCACCAAAAAAATCATTTACCCTAATAATATTATCGTCAGGAGGGGAGCCATGAAACTTAAAAAACTTCTCAGCAGTTTACTCAGCACTAATGCTGCATTTGTCATACTTCTGCTGCTCCAGATAGTCTTTCTGCTATTTGCTGTCATGCGCCTCGGTGAGCGCTTTGTCGAGGTATACTTCCTGCTCATAGCGCTGGATATAATCCTGCTTGTTTATATCACCAACAAGAACGAGCCTATATCCTACCGTATGGCATGGATAGTGACTATAAGCGTTTTTCCTCTATTCGGAGGAGTTTCCTACCTTTTTCTCAAGCTCTCGCAGCAGTTCCCGAAATCGCTGGATATGCGCAATCAGATACAGTCAAAGGAGCTGCTCGTGCAGGAAACGGAAGTAATGGAGGAGCTTTCCGCAGCTTGTCCTGATTCAATGAATCTTGCAAGGTATGTGGCTGAATACGGACTGTATCCGGTCTACCGTAATACCCGGACGGAGTATTATCCGCTGGGTGAGCTGCAGTTTGAGAAACTGGTGGAAGAGCTTGAAAAGGCACAGCGTTTCATTTTTCTTGAATTCTTTATCATATCCGAGGGCTATATGTTCGATACAGTGTCCGAGCTGCTGATTCGCAAGGCGAAGGAAGGCGTCGACGTAAGGCTCATGTATGACGGTATCGGCACCGGTATGCTCAATTCCGTAAAGCCCTTCCGCAGACTTCAGGAAAACGGTGTTAAGTGCAAGGTGTTCAATCCCTTCCGTCCCATGATATCATCGGTACAGAATAACCGCGACCACAGAAAAGTTGTTGTGATAGACGGTCATACCGCTTTCAACGGCGGCACTAATCTTGCGGACGAGTATATCAACCGCAGGGAGCGCTTCGGACACTGGAAGGATACCGCTATAATGGTGCGCGGTCAGGCAGTGTGGAATTATACAGTAATGTTCCTGCAGCTGTGGGAAAAATCCGACAGCGATGAGATACGCAGGTTTGCACCTCTGCCTGCGGAGACTGAGGATAAGGGTGAATACGACGGTTTTATACAGCCATTTTCCGATTCTCCCCTTGACGAGGAGCCGGTGGGCAAGAACGTATATATTGAGCTAATCAGCAACGCACGCGATCATGTCTGCATAACCACTCCGTATCTGATAATAGATGAGGAGCTTTCAAACGCTATCGTTTTTGCCGCGAAAAAGGGAGTTGATGTACGTATAGTCACACCCCATATCCCTGACAAGTGGTATGTTCACATGATAGCGTGGAACAATTATGCGCGGCTTACTGCAAACGGCGTAAAGATATACGAGTACACTCCGGGATTTATCCATGCCAAGACCTGTGTAGCCGACGGGATAGTCGCGGTGGTCGGTACTATAAACTTTGATTACCGCAGCTTTTACCTGCATTTTGAATGCGGAGCTGTGCTGTATGACTGTTCTGTCATAGGAGATATAGTTTCTGACTTTGAAAAGACAGTTTCCGTATCACAGCTCATCACCCGTGAAGAATGTGAAAAAAGGTCTGTATTCAAAAAAATAGCGGGAGCAATACTTAATATATTTGCTCCCTTGCTATGAAATTTACAGCAGTCCGGCAGTTATAATGCTGTCAGAAATAATCATCTGCGAGGATACTGCACACGCAGATATCAGTAATACCTGAATTAAAGCGGTCTGCGCTTCTGAGGACACCTTCGGGAGTAAGACCGCATTTTTCCAGTACGCGCCCCGAGGCTTTATTGTCCGGGGCGTATTTTGCTTCTATCCTGTTTGCGCCGACTTCTTCAAAGAAGAACTCTATCACGGTTGCGAATGCTTCCGTGATGTATCCGAGACCCCAGTAGCCTGAGCCGATACAGGTATTCATCTCTACTGAGCCTGTATCGTTGTTTATATTCACTGCGGTTATAGTGCCTATAGGGAAGCCGACTTCCTTAGGCACCACTACCCAGTGATACCACTGAGGGTCTTCATATTTTCTTAGCCATGACTGACCGAGAGCCTGCGTCTGGGATAAATTTGTATGATGCTTCCAGTGCAGGAATTCAGTGACCTTTGGATCGCTTGTCCATACATGGAAGGCGGTCTCGGTGTCACTTTCCTCAAATTGCCTGAGTATCAGTCTTTCAGTCTCAAGTCTGATTGTTCCACGGTGAGTCATAATTCACATCATCCTGTCCCTGATCTCTTCTGAGGTAAGGCGAGGTCCTCTTTCGCTTTTTCTTCTCATACATTATCTCATCAGCCTGAGTTATTAGGTTGAAGAGCGTGACGTCGCCAGAGGCGTCTGTAACGACAGAGCCTATACTTGCGGATATCTTATATGGCTTTCTGATTATGCGGTTGATGCTTTCAAGCTGTATACTGAATGTGCTTTCAAGAGCTGGAACATCTTCGTCGGTAGCGTTTGCGCCGAGTATTATGAACTCGTCGCCGCCGAAGCGTGCGCATATCCTTCCGCTCTTGCAGCAGTCCTTGATTATCCTTGCAAGGTGCTGGAGAGCATAGTCGCCTTCCTTATGTCCGAAGTTGTCGTTGATATATTTCAGTCCGTCCATGTCTATGAAGGATATGAGTATCTTTCTTCCCGAGGACTGGCAGGCCTTGAAGATCTGTCCAGCCATTCTGATGAAGCCGTTTCGGTTGTAGATATTGCAGAGCGGATCTATGATATAAAGCTTGTCCAGCTCGGCTATCATGCTGTTAAGATGTATCAGCTTGCAGATATTCTCTATCGAGTTGCTGATGTTCAGCATGAGCGCATGACAGAGCAGGCTCTTCAGCGGGAATGTGCTGTTTACGAATACATAGTAGCCGAGACAGCGCTCACGGAAATGGAGCGGCAGAAAATAGCTTACATTTCCGCCTCCAGAGTTCTGGATCGGCAGCATATCGCTGCTGTCAAAAGCCGTCACAGGATTATTGCGTCCGTTCATAAATACAAGCGGAGCGCTCATTTTCTCGGTATAACCCTGTATCTGATATATCTCGGGAATGTCCTCGGTACCCTTTCCCGATATTGACTGATCCCAGTTTGAGCAGAGGCATATCGCAAAACGCTCGCACTGCACTTCATGGATAAGTCTTGCGACTGTCCTGAAATTGTCATCGGGAGTATCATTGTCGGCAAGCTGTGCCGTCATGCGGTTCAGGAGCGAGATATCATTCCTGAGACTGTTTATCATTTTATATGTTGCGACCTTATATTCGTCGATATCTATCGCTTCCGGAGCCTTGCAGCCGCAGCTCTCCGAGAATACGGGAGAGGATTCGAGGAATATCGTCTCCTTCTGCTTCTTGCCGTTTATGACCTTTATGATGACCTCGCAGGCCTTATAGCCTGCCTCGTCGAGAGGACGTGAAACAGTTGTAAGGGCAGGAAGATGATGACGGGCGTTGTAGGTATTGTCGAAGCCTGTGACGATAACGTCATCAGGTACCTTGTAGCCCATATTTGTCAATTCCTCTATAGCCGCAAGAGCCATAGCGTCATTGCCGCATATTATAGCCTGAGGATGAGGAAGCTTGCTGCTGTAGAAATACTCTATTGCCTTTTTGCCGTCGGCAGCGCGGAAGTCTCCGTGATATACACGTTCTTCCGGAACTTCTATTGAATATTCATGCATCACATCGGTGAATGCCCTGTGGCGGTCTGCTGCCTCGGGATTTGAGACAGGACCTGAGATATAGTTGATGACCTTTGCTCCGTGAGCCTCGATTATATGGCTGACCAGCTTCTTCATAGCGGAGAAGTTGTCTATCGAGATATTATGGAATTCACGGTACTCGCTGCAGTCGAGGATACTTACAGGAAGTCCTGATCTTTTTACTCGGTTTACGATCTTTTCCTTTTCTATAGGATCGCTTATGGTGTTGCTGAGAAGTATCACCCCGTCGAACTTCTCAAAATTGATGAGGGAGTAGATATTGTATTCACCCACATCGTACTTGCTGTTTGCAAGAACTCCCCCAAAGGCGCTGAAACAGGAAATATTTGCGTTATTCTCCTTGGCACAGCTGATTATACCTTCGATAACGCTGTTCTGATATTCTTCATCAATCCCTGCGACAATAACTGCGATTTCTATTATTTTCTCCATTAATACACCCCTTTTGTATGATGAAAATAAAAATGAATGGCGCGTTAAGTAATTGAACGCTTTTTTACAGATCTTTCCAACTGAACTG
>Ga0265298_10011253_pt1 | contig 10496 bp, 9 predicted proteins | sample AusTroGonzalo_MG_3_FD_193486 | JGI IMG/M metagenome (GOLD analysis project Ga0265298, IMG submission 193486) | Bovine rumen microbial communities from tropical cattle in Woodstock, Queensland, Australia - Gonzalo_01 | ecosystem: Host-associated > Mammals > Digestive system > Stomach > Rumen ... | reverse complement strand
ATAATGCTGTGTTCTCACAGCTCCGCCTCGTCAATCACGAAAGCGAATGACAAAAGGTTGAATATAAATAAGTTATGTTGAAACCCAAAAGGGTACAACAAACCCATTTTACAGCGCAAAGATAGAAAAAAATGATACAATATACACATTAATAAAAAATTCTTTTATAAGCGGTATAATTGTCAACGATTATTGTTGTCCTAATTTTTAGAAAACCATTATAAAACTCATCAATGGGACAAGACTAATCCTCCGAAATCTCGCTCATCATCTTGCGGTAGGCTGAGAACACGTTGGCGCGTGAGATGTAACCCATGTATTGTCCGTCGCGAATGACAGGTATGTTGTATTTGCCTGATTTCTGGAACTTTTGCACAATCTCTTCCATTGACTCCTCGGGGTGGATGACATAGTCGGGAAGGACGGCGAAGTTCTGTATCGACTGGTCGTAATAACTCTCGTCGAAGAGGATGCTGCGTACATCGTCGAAAAGCACATGGCCACAGAAGTGGCCTTTTTTGTCTACCACGGGGAAGATGTTACGTTTGGACGACGACACCAAAGGCAAAAGGTCGCGGAAGAGACAGTCGGGGTCGATTGGACTGAAGTTAGTTTCTATCAACTGGTTGATGACCAACATGTTGAGGATGCTCTTGTCCTTGTTGTGCGTGACCAAAACACCTTTTTCGGCCACTGGGTTGGTGTAGATGGAATGGCTGAAAAACAGGCGGTTGATGGCGTAGGCCAAGGCCGAGACAATCATCAGCGGGACGATGAGTGCGTAGCCGTTGGTGATTTCGGCGATGAGGAAGAGACCTGTTAACGGGGCATGAAGCATACCTGCCACCAAGCCGCTCATACCGACGAGGGCAAACTTGGCGGGATCCAATTCGCCGAGACCCAGATAATTAATTAAGGTGGCAAAAAACAATCCCGTAAACGCGCCGATGAACAAGGCCGGAGCAAAGGTACCGCCCACGCCGCCTGCACCAAAAGTGAACGCTGTGGCAAAGGCTTTCAACAGAATCATACCCGCAAACAAGATGATGACTACGAAGTCAATATCCTTGAATTGGGCGAACCATGGATTGCCGAAAATAGGGCTGTAGTCACCGCGCAAGGCCGAGTTGATGGCTTCGTAACCCTCACCGTAAAGGGCTGGGAACAAGAAGATTAAAATCCCTAAAAAGGTACTACCCACGAGGAAACGTACCCAAGGCGACTCCACCTTCTTGAAACTCTTCTCCACGCTGAAAGTCACCTTAAGGAAATAGGCCGACACCAAACCAGCAAAAAGTCCCAAACCAATGTAATAAATGGCATTGGAAGGAATGAAACCCTCAGCGATGAGTACAGGATACTCCACCGTTTGACCGAGGAAAAAATACGCCGTCAAAATAGCCGTGAACGACGACACGATGATAGGCACTATCGCGTTGAGCGACAGGTCTATCATGAACACCTCAAGGGCAAAGACAATACCCGTGATGGGTGCTTGGAAGATGGCCGCCAAAGCCGCTGCACCACCCATGCCGATGAGTTGGATGGTGTGTTTGTAGTCGAGTTTCAGTAGTTGGGCGATGTTGGAACCGATAGAGCCGCCCGTCGAAACGGAAGGCCCTTCCAATCCGACCGAACCACCGAAACCGACCGTCAAAGCACTAGTAACAATGCTGGACCAAGTGCTGCTACGACTCACTTGGCCTTTGTTTTTCGAGATGGCATACAAGATGCCAGGGATGCCGTGTCCGACTTCCTTTTTCAGGATGTACTTGCAGAACAGGATAGTCAGCAGGATACCGATGGCAGGACAGATGAAAAACAGCAGGTGCGAATAGTTGAACTGCGCACTGAAGACCACGTCGCGGATGCCATGTGCCAGCTTCTTGATGATAACAGCAGCGGCACCGGCAAGAAAACCCGTCGGGATGCTGAGTATCAACATGAAGCGGCGGTCGGACATGTGGGTCGTCCGCCAGGTGTTGAGTTGGTCAACCCATTGGTTAATCTTGTCTTTCAGCGCAGCCATCGGAAGCGGATCTTGTTACTTCATCCAGGCCTCGACGTCCTCCAACTGCAAAGCGGGGATGTCGAGCTTGTTTTTCTTGCGCAAGCCATTCAGCTTCTCACGCAAGGCAGAAGGCTTCTCGGCCTTCAGCTGCTCGATGGTGTTGTAGCCATTGGTCAGAAGCAAAGTTGCCCAAGTCTCGGCCATACCCAGCGCCATGAAGTCTTCTTTGGTAGCATTCTTCACGACCTTCTCGGGACGCATCATCGGGAACAGCAGCACTTCTTGGATGGTGGTCTGGCCCGTGAGCAGCATCACGAAACGGTCGATGCCGATGCCCATGCCCGAAGTCGGAGGCATACCGTATTCGAGGGCGCGGAGGAAGTCATTGTCAATGACCATAGCCTCATCGTCGCCACGGCCAGCAAGTTTCATCTGCTCCTCGAAACGGGCGCGCTGGTCGATGGGGTCGTTGAGTTCTGTGTAGGCGTTCGCCAGTTCCTTGCCGTTGACCATCAATTCGAAGCGTTCAGTTAGTTCGGGGTTGTTGCGGTGACGCTTGCAGAGCGGCGACATCTCGACAGGATAGTCGGTGATAAAGGTCGGCTGGATGTAGGTGCCTTCGCACTTCTCGCCGAAGATTTCGTCAATCAGTTTACCCTTGCCCATGGAGGCGTCCACCTCGATGCTGAGTTGCTTGCACACGTCGCGCAATTGGGCTTCGTCCATACCTGTAATGTCAATGCCCGTCTTCTCCTTGATGGAGTCAATCATGGTGATGCGCTTGAAGGGACGTTTGAAGCAAATCTCGTTGTCGCCCACCTTCACCGTGTCGGTGCCCAGCACCTCAGTGACAGCGCGCTCAATCATGGCCTCGGTGTAATCCATCATCCAGAGGTAGTCCTTGTAGGCCACGTAGATTTCAAGACCTGTGAACTCGGGGTTATGGGTGCGGTCCATGCCTTCGTTGCGGAAGTTGCGCGAGAACTCATACACACCCTCGAAACCACCCACGATGAGGCGCTTCAAGTACAATTCGTCAGCGATACGTAGGTACATGGGGATGTCCAATGCGTTGTGGTGCGTGATGAAAGGACGCGCCGTGGCGCCGCCCGGAATGGCTTGCAGCACAGGTGTTTCCACTTCGAGGTAACCGCTCTCGTTGAAGAAACGGCGGATGCTGTCAATGATGCGGGTGCGGGTAATGAAAATGTCCTTCACCTTGTCGTTCACCACAAGGTCGACGTAACGCATACGGTAGCGCAGCTCGGGGTCGTTGAACTCGTCGTACTTCACGCCGTCTTTCTCCTTCACGATGGGCAGCGGGCGCAGGCTCTTGCTCAGCACCGTCAGTTCCTTGACGTGTACCGAAATCTCGCCCATCTGTGTGCGGAAAGCGAAGCCTTTCACACCGATGAAGTCGCCAATGTCCAACAGGCGTTTGAACACCGTATTATATAAGGTCTTGTCCTCCTCGGGGCAGATCTCGTCGCGCTTGATATACAGCTGGATGCGGCCTTTCGAGTCCTGTAACTCGCAGAACGAGGCGGCACCCATGATGCGGCGGCTCATGATACGGCCCGCGAGGGTGACTTCCTGAAATTGGTCGGGGTTGTTGTCGTCGAATTGTTCCAAAATTTCCGTCGTGACCACGTTCACCGGGAACGCGGCCTGCGGATACGGATTGATGCCGAGCTTATAGAGTTCGGCCAACGAATTTCTTCTGATTTGTTCCTGTTCGGTAAGCATAATACATATAATTTTGGCGCAAAAGTACGAAAACGCTTTTATTTTATCGCCATAAAGATGGGTTATTGCGTTAAAATGTTTATTTTTGCACTCGTAAATGGATTCTATTATGAGCACAACGACACAAATAATTGCAAAAATGATAGCTGAATACTTCAAGACGCAACCCATCTTGAAAGCATGGCTTTTTGGCTCGTTTGCCCGAGGCGAGGAAACGCCCGATAGCGATGTGGACTTGCTTGTCGTTTATGACGATGAAATGGGTGTCAGTTTGCTGAAACATGCGGCCATGATCGTCGATTTGGAAACCATTTTGAATCGTCCCGTGGATATTGTAGAAGATGGGACCCTGCTTCCTTTTGCTGTTGAAAGTGCCAACCGCGACAAAAAACTAATCTATGAGAGAGCCAATTAGAGATAAAGGGCGTTTGGAACACATCATTGATGCCATTGACAATATTTTTAGTTTTGCCAATGAAAAAACCATCGATGAGCTTGATGCCGATAAAATATTGTTTTATGCGGTCGTAAAAAACATTGAAATTATTGGTGAAGCAGCTTTTCGTTTGACAAAAGAGTTTCGTCAGCACTATTCCGAAACGCCATGGAACTCAATTGTTCTGATGCGCCATGTTTTGGTTCATGACTATTATCAAATCAAAAGCAAAGAGGTTTGGAAGGTCATCCATGAAGACTTGCAGCCCTTACGTGGCCAAATCGCCAGATACCTTGCTGAAATTGATTGGGAAGCATGGGAAAAACAAGACATAGCACCCGCAGAATCTGCTGTTCACAAGAATATGATTCAAACCGCTCGCCGAATGTTGAATAAAGGCTTCAATATAAAAGAAATCGTTGAGATTACGGGGTTGAGTGCGGAAGAAATCTCCGAATTGATGTGATTTTTCGTCAGCCATGCAGTTCAAATACGTCATAGGACAAGATGCAGTCAAGCAAAGGCTCATCCAAAGTGTGCGGGAGAATCATGTCTCTCATGCACAACTCTTTTTGGGCCCTGCCGGAAGCGGAAAACTGCCTTTGGCTTTGGCATACGCGCAATATATCCTCTGCCCGAACCGCACTGAGACCGACAGCTGCGGCGTGTGTCCCACCTGCCAGAAGATGCAGAAGCTGGTGCACCCTGACCTGCATTTCGTTGTACCTACAGCCACCACTAAAAAGATAAAAAGCAATCCCGAGTCGGACCTGTTTATGGAGGAATGGCGAGAGTATGTTATTCAAAACCAAGGTTATGTCGACACTTCAAGTTGGTACTCTTTCCTTGATGTGGAGAACAAGCAGGGCTATATGTCGGTGCGTGATGCGGCCTCGTTGCTACGGAAACTTAGCATGAAGTCCTACGAGGGCGAATACAAAATCGCCATTATCTGGATGGCTGAGAAAATGCGCGTCGACACGGCCAACAAATTGCTGAAACTCCTTGAGGAACCGCCCGAGAAAACAGTCTTTCTTCTCATCGCCGAAGACCAAGAAGAACTATTGGCCACCATTAAGTCAAGGACGGCTTTGGTGAAGATTCCTGCGATAGATATTAATAAGGTGCAACAGGCCTTGGTCGAACGCCTCGGCTGTGTTCCACAACAAGCTCACGATGCAGCCATGATTTCAGAGGGCAACTGGATTACGGCTTGCCATTCGGTGCAGGACTCGGAGGAGCACAAGTTTTTCTTCACCACTTTCCAGCAATGGATGCGCCTCTGTTTCAAGGCAGCCTATTCCGAACTCATCGACTTTTCAAATAACATCAAATCGTTGGGACGCGAAAAACAAAAAGAATTGTTGGAATATGGTTTACGCATTGTCCGCAACTCGCTACTGTTCAACAACAACCTTGCTGAAATCGTCATGCTTCCTAACGATGAAAAAACCTTTAATTCAAAGTTTGCACCTTTCGTCAATCCAGCCAACTTGGCACAAATCGCAGAACTTTTTGAAGAAGCCATGCGCCAAATTGAGCGTAATGGCTATGCCCCCCTTATCTTTACTGACATGAGTTTCAAGATGGTGGGGCTATTGAAAAAGAAATAAAAAACTCCCTATATGAGCAAAACCGCATTACTCACTGGCATCACCGGACAAGACGGCTCCTTCCTTGCCGAGTTTCTTTTGGAAAAAGGCTATGATGTGCACGGCATCATCCGTCGCTCATCGTCATTCAACACAGGTCGCATCGAGCACCTCTATCTCGACGAATGGGTGCGCGATATGAAGAACAAGCGCCTCCTCACTTTGCATTACGGCGACATGACTGACTCGTCGTCGCTGGTGCGCATCATCCAAAAGGTGCAACCCGACGAAATCTACAACCTTGCCGCACAGAGCCATGTGAAAGTGTCTTTCGACTGTCCCGAATACACCGCCGAAGCCGATGCCGTTGGTACTTTGCGCCTGCTTGAGGCTGTCCGTATCCTCGGCTTGGAGAAGAAATGCAAGATTTACCAAGCCTCCACTTCGGAGCTCTTCGGCAAGGTACAAGAGGTGCCACAAAAAGAAACGACGCCCTTCTATCCACGTTCACCTTACGGCGTGGCCAAGCAATACGGCTTCTGGATCGTGAAGAACTACCGCGAAAGTTATGGCATGTTCGCCGTCAACGGCATCCTCTTCAACCATGAGAGTGAACGTCGTGGCGAGACTTTCGTCACTCGCAAAATCACCCTCGCTGCTGCTCGCATCAAGCAAGGTTATCAGGACAAACTTTATCTTGGCAATCTCAACGCCCTCCGCGACTGGGGCTATGCCAAAGACTATGTGGAGTGCATGTGGCTCATCCTGCAACAGGAAAAACCCGAGGACTTTGTCATCGCTACTGGCGAATATCACACCGTGCGTGAGTTCTGTACTTTGGCTTTCAAGCATGTCGGTATCGAGTTGCGCTGGGAAGGAGAAGGCGTGGACGAAAAAGGTATTGATGTTGCCACGGGCAAGGTGTTGGTTGAAGTGGATCCGCGCTTCTTCCGTCCTGCTGAAGTGGAACAATTGCTTGGCGACCCCACCAAGGCCAAGACACTCCTTGGCTGGAACCCACGCAAGACCTCGTTCGAGGACCTTGTCAAGATCATGGTCGAGCATGATATGAAGTTCGTGAAGAAATTGTACCTCAAAGCACACATGGAAGACTGAACCCCGTAGGGGTGAAAGGACCTTAAGCAGGCGGTTTCAACCCCTGCGCAAACAATAAAACCTATGGAGAAAAACAGCAAAATATACGTAGCAGGCCATCGCGGGATGGTAGGTTCGGCCATAGTGCGCGAACTACAACGACAAGGCTACAACAATATCATCACAAGAACCCATAAAGAGCTGGACCTCACCCGTCAAGACCAAGTGGAAACTTTCTTTGAGACAGAAAAACCCGAATATGTTTTCTTGGCTGCAGCCAAAGTGGGCGGTATTGTCGCCAACCAAAATGCCTTGGCCGACTTCATGTATGACAACATGATACTCGAGATGAACGTCATCCACGCCGCATGGAAAAACGACTGCAAAAAGCTAGAATTCCTTGGCTCATCGTGCATCTATCCCCGCATGGCACCACAACCCATGACGGAGAGTTGCCTACTCACAGGCGAGTTGGAAAAGACGAACGAGGCCTACGCCTTGGCGAAAATCAGCGGGCTGAAATACTGCGAGTTCCTCAACCGCCAGTACAGCACCGACTACATCAGCGTTATGCCGACCAACCTTTACGGTCCCAACGACAACTACCACCCCGAGCACAGCCACGTGTTACCTGCCTTGATAAGGCGTTTCCACGAGGCCAAGGTCAACGGGCTCAAGGAAGTGACCTGCTGGGGCGACGGCTCGCCACTGCGTGAGTTTCTTTATGTGGACGACCTAGCCAACCTATGTGTATTCCTGATGAATAACTACAGCGGCAACGAAACCGTCAACGCGGGCACAGGCAAAGAGTTGACCATCAAGGCGTTGACGGAACTGGTCGCCAAAGTGGTTGGTTACAAGGGTGAAATCAAGTGGGACACTACCAAACCCAACGGTACGCCACGCAAGTTACTAGATGTGAGCAAAGCAACAGCCCTCGGCTGGACATACAAAACCGAATTGGAAGACGGCATCCGTTTGGCGTATGATGACTTTTTGAATAACCCAATGCGCGCTGAAAGATGAGCAAAAAGGTCTTTGTAAGCGGCTGTTACGACCTTTTGCACAGCGGTCACGTTGAGTTCTTCCGACAGGCGGCGCAGTTTGGCGACTTGTATGTCGGCATTGGCTCCGATGCGACCATCTTGCACTATAAAAACCATAAAACATTATACCCTGAACAGGAACGACTCTTCATGGTGAAGGCCATCCGTTATGTGAAGGACGCTTTCATCAACGATGGCGATGGCGTGATGGATTTCGTTGGCACGGTTAACCGCCTAAAACCCAATATTTTTGTGGTTAACGAGGACGGTGCCTCAGAAGAAAAACGTCGTTTCTGTGAAGAGCGTGGCATCGAATATGTCGTGCTGCAACGCACACCATCGGAAGGCTTGGAAGCCCGTTCGTCGACTTCGTTGAAACAAGATATTTGTCAGATTCCCACCCGCTTGGACTTGGCTGGCACTTGGATCGACCAACCCTACGTTTCGTGTTTTGCCCCTGGATGGGCCATCACCATTTCGTTGGAGCCCACCTTTGAAGTGCGTGAGCGTTGCGGTCTCTCCACTTCGACGCGCAATATGATTCGTAAAATCTGGCCCATGAAATTGCCCGACATGGACCCTGAAACCCTCGCCAAACTCGTCTTTTGCTTTGAGAACGACCCCGAGCGCAGCGATGGTATCGTCAGTGGGGCGCAGGACAGCATCGGCATCTGTATGCCTGGCTTAGTGAGGCATTATTACGACAAACTCTATTGGCCTCTGAAGATAGAAACTTGTCAGGACGAAGCTATCTTACAATGGCTTGAAAACCACCTTATTATGATTCCCATGGAGCCACGTCGACCAGGGTGTTCTGTGGTGGAAGACAAAGACATCACTGAGCCGAAAGTCAAGGCGCTGACCAAAGCTGCCGATGATTGCTGGAGCGCCATCATGAACAAAGACTTACCTGCTTTCGCAACGGCCTACAAAGCCTCTTTCAATGCCCAAACTGCCATGTTCCCCGCCATGATTCAAGGTTCGGTGCAAAGTTATATTGACCAATATTCCGCTTTGGACGATGTGTTAGCATGGAAAATGCCAGGTGCTGGCGGCGGTGGCTATTTGGCCTGTGTGGTTGAAGAAGCCGAGGCTTTTTGTGAAGCACATCCCGAAGCTATTCCTCTCACAATCAGAAGAAAATGAACAAATTAGTCGAGAAACAATACCTCCTACCTTTCATAGCCATAACAACGCTCTTCGCGCTATGGGGCTTCGCCAACGACATCACCAACCCGATGGTGGCGGCGTTTCAGACGCTGATGGAGTTGCCAGCAGCCAAAGCATCACTCATACAATTCGCTTTCTACGGCGGCTATGCCACGATGGCTTTACCAGCGGCTTTGTTTATTCGACGTTTCAGCTACAAAAAAGGCATCTTATTAGGGCTGGCCCTCTATGCCATCGGCGCGTTCCTCTTCATCCCTGCTGCGGCACGGCAGAGTTTCACCTTTTTCTGTTTCAGCCTGTATATTCTGACCTTTGGCTTGGCTTTCTTGGAGACGACCGCCAATCCTTTCATCCTCTCGCTGGGCAGCAAAGAGAACGCTACACGCCGTTTGAACCTGGCGCAGGCTTTCAATCCCATGGGGTCGTTGGCGGGCATGGCAGTGGCTTCATTGGTAGTGCTACCCAACCTGTTGAGTGACCAGCGCGATGCGGCTGGCAATATCATTTTTTCGACATTGAGTGAGGCCGAAAAAGCCGACATCCGCTTGCACGATTTGGCTGTCATCCGTGACCCCTATGTGGCCTTGGGAATCGTGGTACTTGTGATGCTAGTATTAATCGCTCTGGTAAAAGTCCCTAACACTAACAACTCTAAACTTAACAACTCTCAACTGACTCTAAACTCTAAACCCTCAACTCTAAACACAATAAAGCGCCTCTGGCGCAACCGAGTCTACCGCGAAGGCGTAATAGCCCAAGTCTTTTATGTGGCGGCCCAAATCATGGTATGGACTTTCATCATACAATATGCCGACAACCTAGGTATCAACAAGGCCACGGCGCAGAACTACAACATCTTGGCCATGTGTCTCTTCCTGACGGGACGGTTCGTCTCAACTTTCCTAATGAAATATGTTGACGGCCGCAAACTGCTGACCATGTTTGGTGTGTGTGCCGCCCTATGTTCGCTGGGAGCCATACTCATAGTGGGCAAAGCGGGACTTTATTGTTTAGTGGGCATCAGCCTTTTTATGAGCTTGATGTTTCCTACCATCTACGGTACGGCATTGGAAAAGGTATCGTTGGATGATGCCTCTCTTGGTGCGGCGTTTTTGGTGATGGCCATCGTAGGTGGCGCCTTGATGCCCCCACTCCAAGGCATGATTATCGACTGCGGCTCTGTTTTTGGCCATCCAGCCGTGAATGTGAGTTATGTTCTTCCGTTGTTGTGCTTTATTATCGTAGCGTTTTATGGATTTAGAAGTAGAAAAATATGAAAAGATATTGTCAAACCTTAGAACTCGTCAACGACCCAGAACTCATCGAAAAATATTGTGAACTTCACGCCCACGTGTGGCCCAAAGTGATAGAAGGCCAACGTGCCGTTGGTATCCTCGATA
>Ga0265298_10011251_pt1 | contig 10497 bp, 10 predicted proteins | sample AusTroGonzalo_MG_3_FD_193486 | JGI IMG/M metagenome (GOLD analysis project Ga0265298, IMG submission 193486) | Bovine rumen microbial communities from tropical cattle in Woodstock, Queensland, Australia - Gonzalo_01 | ecosystem: Host-associated > Mammals > Digestive system > Stomach > Rumen ... | reverse complement strand
CAGATAAGGATAGCATTGAACTTTCAAACCTTAATCGGCAAATAATTCATAACACAAAAAAAATAGGAATACAAAAAACTCAGTCTGCAAAAGAATATATAAACAAATTAAATCCTGATACAAAAGTAAATATTTACGACGGAATTATATCCGAAGAAAATATTACGGATTTAATTTTAAAGTATGATTTTATTATAGATGCAACCGATAATTTTGAAACAAAATTTTTAATAAACGATACCTGTGTAAAAGCTAAAAAGCCGTTTTCACATGCCGGGGTTGTAGGTTTTCAAGGACAACTTATGACTTATGTTCCGGATAAAGGCTGTTGTTACAGATGTGTTTTTAAAGAGCCTCCGCCGAAAGATTGTGTTCTTACTTGTAGCCAAACCGGTATATTGGGGGCTGTTGCAGGTGTTATCGGAACTTTACAAGCAACAGAAACTGTAAAATATATTTTAGGTATTGGGGAACTTCTTACAGGATATTTGCTTACTTATAACGGTTTAACTTGTGAATTTAGGAAAGTTAAATTACCTGCTCCCGATAAAAACTGCATTTGTAATTCTCAACTCTAAGCTCTAAGCTGTTTTAAAGTTTGTAAATCTTTTCCGGACGGATTTTGAAATATTGATAATTCAAATTCACCTATTACGGATAACAGATGGTCAAAAATATCTGCCTGATGTGCTTCGTACACCAACCAATCTGCAGTATTTGTAAAGCAATATACTTCAAGAGGAATTCCGTTAGGTGTAGGGTCAAGCTGACGAACAAAAGCGGAAAAATTCAAATTAATAAAAGTTCTTGTCCGTATATATTGCTGGCAGTACATTCTAAACAAACCTATATTTGTTAAATATCTGCCGTTATACATTGTGTCGGTAATGTTATGTGCTTTGTTATATTCGGAAATTTCTTTTTCTTTACTATCAATATAATCTTTTAATAATTCAAATTTTTGAAATTTTTTAAGCATTTGTTCGTCTAAAAATTTTATACTTTGCATATCAATATAAAAACTTCTTTTAATTCTTCTTGCACCGGCTTTTTGCATTTCCCGCCAGTTTTGGAACGATTTTGATATTAAATCGTAAGCGGGAATTGTAACTATTTTATTATCCCAATTTTTAACATAAACCGTTGTCAGTGAAATATCTGTAACATTACCGTCAGCTCCGTAAGAAGGCATTTCAATCCAGTCGCCAAGCCTAACCATTTTATTCATTGAAAGTTGCCAACCGGCAGTAAGCCCGACGATAGTATCTTTAAATACTATCATAAGAACAGAAGCCATTATTCCCAAAGATGAAATAAAATAAGTTGGTTGTTTACCGATACTGTAAGCAAAAATAATTAAAAAACCGAAAAAGTTTATGAATATTTTTATAAATTGAATAAAACCTTTAATGGGAATATCGTTTTTCGAATCGTGAACTATTCTTATAACGGTTAAAGCTTTGTTTACAATAACTAAAATACATAATAAAAAGTAAATGTTAATTATTTTATTTGCAAGGTGTTTTATTTCAGCATACTGTTCGGGCGGGAAAATAAAACCGGAAATAATATTTGCAATAAAACCTGCCATAATATAACCTATTACGGCAAAAACATTTGCTTCTTTTAATGCATAATTCCAAATTCTTTTTAGTTTAAAAAGTTTGCTGTTTAAAAGTTTTCTTGAAAGATATGTTGATAAATACCATGTTAAATATAAAAATAAAACAAGAAACAACAATGTAATTATCATTGCTATAAGGTCTATATAAGCATTTGGAATTCCGAAATTGGTTAATAAAAATTTTACATAATGCATAACCGATATTATAATATAAAAAAATTTGATTGTAAATTTTTTATTTGGTAAAATCTCTGTAATTTGTGAATATTTTGATGATAAATTTATAATGAGGTGGCAAAATGAGTTGTATGTGTTCGGAAGAAGTTAAAAAAATGTGTCCGGTTGCAAAAGGTGCAAAACACGGACCGGCACCTATACCTGAAGAAGGTAAATGGGTAAAAGCAAAAGAAATTAAAGACATCAGCGGTTTAACACACGGAGTAGGTTGGTGTGCACCGCAACAAGGGGCTTGTAAACTTACACTTAATGTAAAAAACGGAATTATTGAAGAGGCCCTTGTTGAAACTTTAGGTTGCTCGGGAATGACACACTCCGCTGCTATGGCTGCAGAAGTTTTATCAGGCAAAACATTGCTTGAAGCATTAAATTCCGATTTGGTTTGTGATGCAATTAACACTGCAATGAGAGAACTTTTCTTGCAAATAGTTTACGGAAGAACACAAACCGCATTTTCCGAAAACGGGCTTCCCGTCGGTGCAGGGCTTGAAGATTTAGGTAAAGGTTTAAGATCTCAAGTCGGAACAATGTATAGCACAAAAGAAAAAGGTGTTCGTTATTTGGAAATGGCAGAAGGTTATGTTTTGGAAATCGGTCTTGATAAAAATTCCGAAGTTATCGGATATAAATATGTTCATATCGGTAAGATGATGGAAGCTATAAGAAAAGGTATGGATCCGAAAGAAGCACTTGAAAAAAATACGGGTACTTACGGAAGATTTAACGAAGCTGTTAAAAAAATAAATCCAAGACACGAATAGAAGTAAAGTTCTTTTAAAAATATTTTCTCTTTTGTTATTTTAAAAATTCTCTTTTTCGCACTCAGTGTCGCCATTCGTTTGAAATTTTTAAAGCCGTCCGTTAACTTGAATTTTTTGGACATCAAAAGGTAACCAAAAAATTCTTCAAACAGTAACGCACTAAAAAACTAATAAAATTTATAGTTTTTTACTCTAAAAATTTCTGCACTCATAAGCGGCTCCAAGTCGTGCTTCAAAAGAAATTTTTAAAAGTGTAGTTGTTAAGTAAAATATATGATATATCATTAATAAACTATCAGCTCTAAGCTTTAAGCTTTAAGCTAAAAAATGGAGTAAAAATATGGTTAAATTTGAAGGTTATGAAAGAAGGATAGACAAAATAAACGGCTGTATGAAAAAATACGGCATAAAAGATTTGGAAGATGCAAAAGCAATTTGCACTTCAAAAGGTATTGATGTTGAAGCAATAGTTAAAGGTGTTCAACAAATAGCATTTGAAAATGCCGTTTGGGCATATACACTCGGTGCTGCAATTGCAATAAAAGAAGGTGCAAAAACTGCATCTAAAGCTGCAGAACTTATAGGTATAGGGCTTCAGGCTTTTTGTATTCCGGGTTCTGTTGCAGACCAAAGAGCAGTAGGTTTGGGGCATGGAAATTTGGCTGCAATGTTACTTAGAGAAGAAACAAAATGTTTTTGCTTTTTGGCAGGGCATGAATCTTTTGCAGCTGCGGAAGGTGCAATAGGTATTGCAAGAACGGCCAACAAAGTAAGAAAAGAACCTTTAAGAGTTATACTTAACGGGCTCGGTAAAGATGCAGCTTATATTATTTCAAGAATAAACGGTTTTACAGCTGTTGAAACCGAATATGATTATCATACCGGAAAATTAAATATAGTAAGCGAAAAGGCATTTTCCGACGGGGATAAAGCAAAAGTTAAATGCTACGGTGCAGATGATGTTAGTGAAGGTGTGGCGATAATGATACATGAAGGTGTGGATGTTTCAATTACCGGAAATTCAACAAACCCTACAAGGTTCCAACACCCTGTTGCCGGAACTTATAAAAAATGGGCAATTGAAAACGGTAAAAAATATTTCTCCGTAGCTTCAGGCGGCGGAACGGGAAGAACATTACATCCCGATAATATGGCTGCAGGTCCTGCTTCTTACGGTATGACAGATACTATGGGAAGAATGCACGGTGATGCACAATTTGCAGGTTCATCTTCTGTTCCTGCACATGTTGAAATGATGGGGCTTATCGGTATGGGTAATAACCCTATGGTAGGTGCATCGGTTGCAGTTGCTGTTGCAGTTGAACAAGCAGCAAAATAATATTTGTTCAAATTTTTGAAAAGTTAAATAAAAAAAGGTTGAGGATTTTATTAATACAAATCTTCAACCTTTTTTATTTTGATAATAAATTATATGTTTTTAAGTAATGAATTTATTTGTCAATTTGTAGGACTGCAACAAATGCTTCAGGGGGAAGTTCAACTTTACCGAACTGTCTCATTTTCTTTTTACCTTCTTTTTGTTTCTCAAGAAGTTTTCTCTTTCTTGTGATATCACCGCCGTAACATTTTGCAAGAACATCTTTCCTCATGGCAGAAATAGTCTCTCTTGCTATAATCTTATTATTTATTCTTGCCTGTATAGGTATTTCGAACATGTGGCGGGGGATAATTCCTCTTAATTTTTCCGTTAAAAAATGAGCAGCTGTTTGTGCTTTATCTTTATGAACTATTACAGAAAAAGCATCGACAACTTCACCGTTAACAAGTATTTCAAGTTTTACTAAATCACCTAACTGTGGTGCAATATGTTCATAATCAAATGATGCATAACCTTTTGAAACGGATTTCAATGCATCATAAAAACCTACGATAATTTCGGCCAACGGTATTTCGTATTTCAATATTGCTATTTTCATATTGACATATTTCATGTCAACTTGTTTACCTCTTTTCTTTTGGCATAAATCCATTAACGAACCGAGATATTCAGTAGGGGATACTATTGTTGCCAAAACATAAGGTTCCCAAATTTCCTGGATTTCGGCATTATTCGGAAATTTTGCGGGATTATCTATTGTTATCATCTGATTTTTTGTTTTTATTTTATATATAACATTTGGAGCGGTAACCAAAAGATTAAGCCCGAATTCTCTTTCGAGCCTTTCACGGACGATTTCCAAATGTAAATGCCCTAAAAATCCGCACCTGTAACCGAAACCTAAAGCAACGGATGTTTCAGGAATATAAGTGAGTGATGCATCCGACAGTTGTAATTTTTCAAGTGCAACTTTTAAGCTGTCATAATCCGATGTGCTATAGGGATAAAGTCCGGCAAACACAAACGGATTTACTTCTTTATATCCTGCATGCGGATGTGTTGTGGGTCTTGAACTTTCTGTTATTGTATCACCTATTTTTACATCTTGTATTGTTTTTATGCCTGCAACAACAAAACCAACTTCACCGGCAGAAAGCCCATCCGATTCAACAGGTTTTATTTTCATGTATCCTACTTCAAGTACTTCGTACTCGGCACATGAAGCCATAAAAGTTACTTTCATTCCTTTTTTTATCTTTCCGTCAAATACTCTTATTATAATAACAACACCTTTATAAGAATCGTAAAAAGAATCGAATATCAATGCCGATAACGGTTCTTCTTTTTTGCCTGTAGGGGCAGGAATATTTGCAATAACGGAATCGACTATTTCTGATATTCCAATTCCTTCTTTTGCACTTGCAAGTATAGGCTCTCCGTCAACTTCAAGACCTTCTTTCATTTGTTCATAAGCCGAATCGATATCGGCTGTAGGTAAATCTATTTTATTTATTACCGGAATTATTTTAAGGTTTGCATTTTTTGCAAGCATTGTATTTGCAAGTGTTTGTGCTTCAACACCTTGGGAAGCATCTATAACAAGTAATGCTCCTTCACATGCTTCCAATGCTCTTGAAACTTCATAAGTAAAATCGACATGCCCTGGAGTATCGACAAGGTTTAAAATATATTCTTTGCCGTCTTTATCTTTATATTGCATTCTAACGGCTTTGGCTTTTATTGTGATACCTCTTTCTCTTTCAAGTTCCATCCCGTCAAGAATTTGGTCTTTCATTTCTCTTTTTGAAATTGTGCCGGTATATTCCAAAAGCCTGTCTGCAAGTGTGCTTTTACCGTGGTCAATATGTGCTATTATGCAAAAATTTCTTATGTTGTTCATCTTTCTTCCTTACAATAAATAATTTACATATTATATCAATTAAAAAATTTTTAAAGCAAATTTTGTGTATAGGATATTATTAATATGATGTGTTTATGATGTTATACATTAAAAAAGAACAAAAATAAAAAAAGCAGAAATTAAAAAAATTTCCTGCTTTTTCTTTTTGTTTAAAACTTATAACTCTATAACCTAATTAACTAATAAGCTTTTGTTGGTGCCGAGGGCGGGACTTGAACCCGCACGTCGCCGGAGCAACTTGAGATTTTGAGTCTCACGTGTCTGCCAATTCCACCACCTCGGCTTTATAAAAAACATGGTGCTGAGGGGCAGAATCGAACTGCCGACACAAGGTTTTTCAGACCTTTGCTCTACCGACTGAGCTACCTCAGCACCACCAAGACTATTCTTCTATTGGTTCACCGTCAATTTCTTCTAATTCGTCTGTCTCTTCGGATACTTCTTCTTTTTTCTTTGGTTTTACCGCTGTTTTTATTTTGTTAACTACTTCAACCACTTTACCTTTGTTTTCTTCAACAACAACTTTGCTTTTTTCTTTTATTTTTTCCGCTATATCATCACTGAATTCTTTTAAATCTTCCCTTGTTTCTTTACCGGATTTTGGTGCAAATAAAATACCTATTGCTGCACCTATAATTGCACCGGCCAAAAATACACCTAAAGAATCTTTGTTATCCATTATGTTCCTCCGAATTTTTGTTTTTTTTACAAACCAAACCTTTAAACTTCGGAATAATATTTAACAACACTTGCAAAGTTTTAGAAGGAATTAAATTTCCAACCGTAACTACACTTTGATAAAAAGACCTAATGGTTTCTATATCATTGTCAACTTCAGACAAAATTTTATCTGCTTTTTTTGTAGTATTTAAAATTTGGATCATAGTTATAACAAAAAAAACAGTTGCCACTATAACAGATATTGTAAATAAAATTATACATACAATAATTACTGTGTTCATATTTTTATTATTCTATTAAAAAAAAATTTTTTTTTCAAGTTAAAATTTAATAAATACAAACTATTGTCTTTGTTGTGGCATTTTTAAGAATTGTAATCATACTTTCTTCATCTACAGCTATACAACCTGCAGTATAATTTTTTTTACCTTTTACATGAATAAAAATATTTGAACCTTTAGGATAAATGTTTTTCGAATTGAAATCAATACATAAACCATAATTGTATTGAGGGGAATAATCTATTAAATGTTCTCCTTTACATTGGTGTTTTGTTTTTTTTGAGTCAATTATTTGGTTGTAGTATTTACAGTTTTCATCACATGCATAAAGGTTTTTTGTAACTTTAATGTATTTTAATTTTGTTCCCGGATTTTCTTTAATACCGAAAGCTTTTGTAATATTAAAAGTTCCTATGGGTGTTTTTAAATCGCCCTCTTTTTGTTTTACTATACCATTTTTTCCGACGAATACAACTGTTGTTAAAATAAGGTTCCAGCTATTTTTTTGTTTTTTGTTTTTAATATACATATTTAAAATTGCATTAGAATTAGAAATATAGTTTACACATATTAACTGATCAACTTTTTTATTGTTTTGATATTTAGTTAATATCTTATCTTCGCTTGCAGCAGTTGCATCTTGTGCATATACATTCAATAAAACTATAAACATAATAGAGATAATAAAAAATAATTTCTTTATATTTTTCATAATTAATTCTTTAAATAATTTATTCTACATCAAAATCAAAGTAGGTATCAGGATAAGGTTCATCTTTTAATGTAAAGTGCCACCATTCGGAATCAATAGGTTTAAAACCTGCTTTTAACATAGCATCTCTTAAAATTTGTCTGTTTTTCTTTTGTTTCTTTGATATTTTTTTGTAGTCTGGATGAGACTGCTCTCCGAAGAAGTCAAATGTTCCGCCCATATCAACAAATTCGCCGTTTTGTTTTATTATGGTCAAATCTATTGTGCTTCCTCTTGAATGCCCTGATTTTGCTGCAACATAATTGCCTGCAAGAAGATCCGGTTTGCTTATATCAGGATAAAAAGATTTGTTCCCCGGATCTTTTGGATCATTTATCCAAGTAACAAAATCCGTAACGGCTTTTTGCGGTCTGTAAGTATCCCAAATAAGAATTCTATAACCTTGTTTTCTTAAATCGTCTGCTGCAATAACCAATGCAGCAAGAGCTTCTTTTGTCATATAAGCAACGGGTGCTTTATATCCGTCTATTCTGTGCCCGGTAAAATTATAGTCGGAATAGTATCTCATATCATAAACGGCATCATAAATTTTGGAAGAAATTTTTTCAAAACCGCTTTTATCGGTTGAAATTTTGTCTGCAAAAATAAATGGTATAATTGTTAAGCATAAAATTAAACTTAAAATAATCTTTTTCATTTTATTACCTCTTCTTTATAGCACTTATAATTGAAAATTATATAAAATTCTTAATAAAAATACACTTTTTATGATAAAATAATAAAAATGAGAAAACAAATATTTTATAAAACCAAATATGAATCTTCTATGGGAAATATTACAATTTGTTGTGATGAATATGCTGAAAATATTGTCGGAATATGGTTTGAAAACCAAAAATATTTTGCGGATAATATTGACGGCGAAATAACAGAATATAATAATTTAAAAATATTTATCAAAACAAAAAATTGGTTAGACAGATATTTTATGTGTAAAAAACCGAATATAAAAGAAATTTCTATTAAATTTATCGGAAACGAATTTAGAAAGTCGGTTTGGAAAATTCTTTGTAAAATTCCTTATGGGAAAACAATAACTTATGATGATATTGCGAAGCAAATTGCTAAACAAAAAGGTATAATAAAAATGTCTGCACAAGCTATAGGCGGTGCTGTGGCTCATAATCCTATATCAATAATTGTTCCATGTCACAGAGTAGTAGGTAAAAATGGTAATTTGACTGGTTATGCTGCCGGAATTGATAAGAAGAAAAAACTTCTTCAGCTTGAAAAAATAAATATGGTAAAATACAAGATATAATTTAAACAAGGATATTATATGACTTCGTTGAAACATAAAATAATTAAAGTTAAAGCTGAAAAAATAGTTTTTCCCGGTAATGTTTTATGCAGATGTGAGGATGGTATTGCCCTTTTTACCGAAGGATTACTTCCCGGTGAAGAAGCTGAAGTTTTTGTTACAAGAGATAAAAAAACTTATAGAGAAGCCAAACTTGAAAAGATATTAACCCCGTCACCTTTAAGAATAGAACCGAAATGTCCTTCGTTCAGTAAATGCGGCGGATGCTCGTTTGAACATACCGATTATTCAAACCAAATAAAATTTAAAACTGATTGTGTAAAAGAATTATTAAATTTTACCGGTATTGAAATCCCGCAAGCAAAACAAAGCCCTGTTTGCTGGAACTACAGAAATAAAATGGAATTCAGTTTCTACAATGAACTTTTAAACTCTTCAACCGTTCAACTATTCAACCGTCTTTCATTAGGGTTACATTGTAAGGGCAGTTTTTATAAATATTCCGAAGTGCCGCCATGCCATATTGCACACGAAGATATTATAAAAGCAGCAGAAATTGTAAAAAAGTTTGCAGTAAATACGGGCTTAAAAGCATACAACAATAAAACTCATGAAGGTTTTTTTAGGCATTTGGTTTTAAGAAAAGGTGTTAATACCGGTGATTTACTTGTAAACATTGTTACTAACAAACAAGAAAATATAACAAAAAATTTTTTTGATTCTGTTGTAAAACAATTATCTTCTTTTTGTTCAAGTGTTTATTGGACGGAAAATTCAAAATTTTCAGATACAGTTAATGCAGAAAATATAACATTGTTATACGGTAATGAAAATATTACCGAAACATTAACCGTTGCAAACAAAAAGTTCAAATTTTCCGTTGCACCGTTTTCGTTTTTCCAAACTAATACTAAGGCAACGGAAGTTTTATATAACACGGTAATAGAACTTTTACAGCCCGATAAACAAGATACATTACTTGATATGTATTGCGGAACAGGGGCTATAGGAATATGTTTGTCTCCGCATGTAAAATCCGTTGTCGGTGTAGAACAAGTAGAAGAATCTATTGAAAGTGCTAAACATAATGCAAAAATAAATAGTATTAATAACATAGAATTTTTCGCACAACCCGCACAAGATTGGGTAAAACAAAATGATAAAAAATTTGATTCGGTTATTATTGACCCGCCAAGAGCAGGACTTTTTGAAACTGTTATAGAACATCTTTTATTTTTAAATCCTAAAAAGATAGTTTATGTTTCTTGTAACCCGTCAACACTTGCAAGAGATTTAAAACTTATTACAAAAGATGAAAAGTATAAAGTTATAAAAGTTTGTCCGGTGGATATGTTCCCGCAAACTTACCATATTGAAACGGTAGTTCTATTGGAGAAGATATAAATGGTTAATTACGGATTAAAAGATAAAGTAGCAATAATTACCGGAGCAAATAATCCGCAAGGAATCGGAGCAACAACAGCACTTGCTTTTGCTCGTGAAGGAGCAAAAGTTGTTTTAGTATATAAGAAAATATTCAGACAATTTGATAAAAATAAGACTGACAAAAACGGGGCAGACAAATATTTCAAAGCAAATGCGGAAAATGCGGATATTGTA
>Ga0265298_10011247_pt1 | contig 10499 bp, 10 predicted proteins | sample AusTroGonzalo_MG_3_FD_193486 | JGI IMG/M metagenome (GOLD analysis project Ga0265298, IMG submission 193486) | Bovine rumen microbial communities from tropical cattle in Woodstock, Queensland, Australia - Gonzalo_01 | ecosystem: Host-associated > Mammals > Digestive system > Stomach > Rumen ... | reverse complement strand
ACACTGTTGTGACGAGTCTTGTACTGTCCTGCATGTACGGTGTAGCTCGTCTGCACACCTCCGGGAAGATTACGATAAACGGTGTAATATTCGCGCAGAAGAGTTTTGTGCAAAGTGCGTATAAAGTTCTGTGTAAGAGGTATGTCGCGGAAATTTGCTTCCTCGCTTGCCATACGCAAAGCAACGTTGCTGGCGGCCATATCCTGAACGTCTTTCACATCGGCCTCTCCTATCACCTTGCCGAACAGCAGCAATATTTCAGTCTGTCCGTATGTGAGCGTGTTGCCCTCGATATGGTTGCTGTTGTAGTTGAAATCTATTGTGAACCTGCGGCTCAGACGATTTCTGTCATCTTCCGACAAAGGCTGTATGTTATACCATTTGTCCAAAGCTGTTTTTAATTTCTTGTTATCCATATATTTGTCGATTTACCACCAAGTTTAGTGGTAAACTTACCACCAAATTCGGTGCAAAGATACGCTTTTTTTCTGTTGCAAAAGTAATTTTTTTGAAAAAATTATTCCCTCAGCACCCGAGCATTTTCCTTGTCTGCTGATTTTCAGAAATATATGTTTCACACATTTTGTTTGTGCATACGTATGATTGAATGTTTGGCAATGTTTTCATTGCGACATGCCATCGTATAAATTTGAAATTACGGATGGAAAACCTTAGCGACCTATTAAAATGTCGAATATAGCGTAACTGTTATTATAATGTGTTTTGCTTCGTTTCTCGTTTTTCGCAAAAAAAACACCACTTATTCCATTTTTTTCACTTCACGGCTATCGCATCCAGCCTTCCACGCGGTATGTCTTTTCCAAAAGTTTATGTTCTTTTTTCGTAGCCTTGTCCCTGTGCCACACCTCTATGCGAGCGGCATAATAATCGCCCCATTCTCCTTCGTAAGCGGATATGCACACCCCTAACGAAAACCTCGAGCAGTTCCATCAACGACGACCGCCCGCCCAAGGAGATGGAAGCCACGGTGCGGGCACAGGGCTACGACCTTATCTACAATGACCGGGAGCGTGGAATGAACTAAAATCTTTCAATACGTAAAATAAGATGTCTGGCTAATTTAAAATATCTCATCTTTAGGCGATCTAACATCTATGCCTAAATACGAGTGGTTGCGGGTGAAGCGAAAAAATAATGCCCTCAGTTTTTTAATACAACAAAAAAAATCAATCATAAAATACTAATATTGTAACTTTTACGTTTTATCAAACGTTAAAGCACTTGACAAAGGCCGTTTTTTTTCGTATCTTTGTAAAAAAACAGTGCCAAGACAAACGTTTTTCAGAAAAATATAACAAAATAACCATATAATGAAGTTACACGATTTCAAGTACACTCTACCCAAAGATTTGTTTGCCGAACATCCCTCCAAGGAGCGCGACCAAGCTCGTTTGATGGTGGTAAACCGCAAAACCGGAAAAATAGAGCACAAGGTATTTAAAGACCTTATCAACTACCTGAATCCCGAAGACGTGCTTGTGATGAACAACACAAAGGTATTTCCCGCCTTGTTGGAAGGTGTGAAGGAAAAAACCGACGCAAAAATCACCGTTTACATGTTGCGCGAACTCAACCACGAAACCCTTTTGTGGGATGTGCTTGTAGACCCAGCTCGTAAGATACGCATAGGCAATAAACTCTATTTCGGCAACGACAGCCTTGTGGCCGAAGTTATAGACAACACCACATCGCGCGGACGCACAGTGCGTTTTATGTTCGACGGCTCCCACGAGGAATTCATAAGCCTTGTACGCAGTCTCGGCAAAACTCCACTGCCCGATTTTCTGCTTCAGACACGCTCCGGCAACAATGCCAAAGAAGAGAAAGAAGACCGCGAATACTACCAAACCGAATACGCCAAAAACGAAGGTGCCGTAGCTGCTCCTGCGGCAGGACTACATTTCAGCAAAATGCTACTCAAACGTCTCGAACTCAAGGATGTACGTTTTGCCGAGGTAACACTTCACGCTGGTTTCAGCAATTTCAAACCCCTCGAAGTGGAAGACCTATCCAAACACCGCATGGACTCCGAAGAGATGTTCATCGACGAAAAAGCCTGCGAGACTATCAACAACGCCAAGGCCGGCGGACACAAAGTTTGCGTGGTTGGTACAACCTCCATGAAAGCCGTGGAAACCGCCGTTACAGTCCCGGGCACCGTAAGTCCTTTCACTGGTTGGACAAACAAGTTCATCTACGCCCCCTACAATTTTTCCATTGCCGATATGATGATAACCAATTTCCATCCGCCAATGACATCCATGATGATAATGGCCGCCACCTTTGCCGGTTACGACCTGCTTATGGAAGCCTATCGCGTGGCAATGAAAGAAAAATACAAGTTCTACACCTACGGCGATGCAATGCTGATATTGTAAAAGCCGCAATACCCTCAGCTTGCAAAAGGAAGGTTTCAGTCCATTCCGTACTTAAACTCATCTATATCGCGTCGCTCACGCTTGGTGGGACGGCCTGTGCCACGGTCGCGACGTTCGAAGTTGTATTGACGTATCATCTGTATGCGCTCGTACTCTTCGGCAGGCGTTAGGTCGATAAGGTAGTCGGGGACTAATTTTGCCCCTACCCTATTACAGAGTAAAGCCTTAACTTCCACAACCTTATGCAACTGCTCTATAGTAAGTTCATAAACGTCGCCAACTTTCACGGTATGCGACGATTTTATGGGCATTCCGTTGTGTTTCACCTTGCCTGCCCTGCAAGCCTCGGTAGCCAACGAACGGGTTTTGTACAGCCGCACCGCCCACAGCCATTTATCTATACGCACTTCTTCGCTCATGCTCATATATTTTTCGCATTCAAATCTTATATTTCTGATAATTAGCCTATTGTCAAGGTTCCCTCTATGAGTTTATTCAGTGTGGCATGTGTAGGTACACGATTGCATAGTATGTCAAAGACTACTCACATTGCACATTGTCCGCCACGCTATTTGCCGAATATAGCAGTGCCTTTGGTTACAGATTTATGAAATATGGCAGTCGTGCCTGCAAAGGATCGGAGTCGCACATTCTCTCTATATCACTGAAAAAGCGGTATTTGCCATATTGTGTGGGCAAAAGCACTTTGGCACGTGCCTCCTCGTCGGTCATATTTATCAGTTCAATAATGCCACTTGGAGCTTCGGGATACACTTTCACCGAATAGTTGGTTATTCCCGCTTTAACAGCGGCTATGCCAAGCGCCACTTCAATTCCGCCAAGAGTGTCCACCAAGCCAAGTTTCAAAGCGTCGCGGCCTGTCCACACGCGTCCACGTGCTATGCTGTCCACAAAAGCCTCGTCGAGGTGGCGACCTTCTGCCACATGAGCCACAAAACCTTTGTAGAAAGTCTCAACGTTTTTCTGCATCATAGCCCTTGCTTCTGACGACAGCGGACGAGTAACTGACAATGCCGAGGAATTCCGGTTGGTATTTACTGTGTCGAAAGTGATTCCTATCTTGTTTTTCAACATTGTGCCAATTTCTGGCAACATGCCGAAAACACCTATGGAACCCGTGATAGTGGTAGGCTGGGCAACTATCTTGGTGGCGTGGCACGAAATCTCGTATCCTGCCGAAGCTGCAAGGTCGCCCATAGAAACAATGACGGGTTTCTGCTGCTTGGCACGAATCACCGCATCGGTAATAACTTCGGAGGCGGTGGCCACACCTCCCGGGGAATTCACACGCAATACTATGGCTTTTACATCATCGTCATCGGCGGCTTCATCCAAGGCTTTGGTGATGTTGTGCGAATACACTGCCACATCGTAGCCCTTGCCTTGCTGCACCTCGCCTTCGGCGTAGATGACAGCAATTTGGTTACCAGAAATTTTTGCTTTATTCTTCAGCGGATATTCCGAAACGTTTACAAATTGCAGGTCGGAAACAGAGGAAACCTTGTCGATTCTCCTCACAATCTGCTCCTTCACATTGTTTTCGAAACCAAGCACATCCACAAGATCGAGTTCAAATGCGTCCATAGCGAGAAAAGCGGAGAGGTTGTCGGCCATCATATTGAGCGAATCCACGGAAATGCCACGCGCTTCCGACATCTGCGGCAACACCTCGTCCCAAATGCTTTTTATGTAGGTACGTATCTGTTCGCGGTTGGCTTCGCTCATCTTATTCATGGTGTACATTTCGCCGGCACTTTTATATGCGTTGCTGTTCGGACGTATCAGATCTATCTTTACATCAAGTTTGTCGAGCAAATCTTTTACAAACATCGTTTCGGCAGAAATACCCGCAAACTCCACCATTCCCGAAGGATTGAGGAAAATCCTGTTTGCTACGGTAGCCAGATAATAGGTCTTTTGCGTGTAATAATCAGCGTATGCGTAAACAAACTTGCCGCTCTCTTTGAATTTTTCAAGTGCGTCGCGTATCTCCTGCGTTGTAGCCCAGCCTCCAGTGTATGTAACATCGGATTTAAGATATATACCTTTGATTTTATTGTCGGTGGCGGCATTTTCTATGGCCGAGAGTATGGTGCTTAGTCCGACATTTTTTTTGTTGAAAATCAGGGTTTCAACAGTTGTAATTTCCCGCTCGTTGATTGGTTTCGAGAGGTCGATGGTAAGCACCGAGTTTTCCTCTACAATTTTATCCTGACTTGTAGCAAGAGAAATGATGAGCGAAAACACTATTATCCCCGATAGTATGGACAACACCACCGATGCCAGTATCACTCCAAGTCCGGAAGCAAGCACCATCTTAAAAAAATTGTTTTTCATATCGGTTTCAATTACGGTTTAACATAATAATACACATTCAGTTACAACTTCGCCAAAAACGAAGTTACATTTGCCTCTATCCTTTTGGCTGTGTCGTCGGACTCTGACTTTTGGAATTTTTCGCCTACAATTTTTTCATAAAGTTCGACATATCTGTCTGTTACTTGATTTACGAACTCCGGTGTCATAGCAGGCACTTTTTGTCCTTCTTTGCCTTGGAAACCGTTTTCCATAAGCCATTCGCGAACGAACTCCTTGGACAACTGACGCTGTTTTTCGCCATTTTTCAAGCGTTCTTCGTAACCTTCGGCGTAGAAATAGCGCGACGAATCGGGTGTATGTATCTCGTCGATAAGGTAAATCCGGCCGTCCTTTTTACCGAACTCATATTTGGTATCAACAAGTATAAGTCCCTGTTTTGCAGCCATTTCTGTACCACGTTGGAAAAGGGCGTAGGTATATTTCTCCAATTGTTCGTAATCCTCTTTGCTCACAAGTCCCTGACGGATAATTTCTTCCTTTGAAATATTTTCGTCGTGGCCTTCGTCGGCTTTGGTGGTAGGAGTGATTATTGGGCTGGGGAATTTCTGATTTTCCACCATGCCTTCGGGCAACGGAAGTCCGCAAAGGGTGCGTTTTCCTGCCTTGTATTCACGCCACGAACTACCGGCAAGATAGCCGCGTATCACCATTTCCACCTTGAAAGGCTCGCAACGGTAGCCCACTGTTACCATTGGGTCGGGTGTGGCTATTTTCCAATTGGGAAGTATGTCGGAAGTAGCGTCGAGGAATTTAGCGGCTATCTGATTGAGTACCTGACCTTTGTAGGGTATTCCTTCGGGCAAAACCACATCAAATGCCGAAATGCGGTCGCTAACAACCATAGCAAGATATTTGTCGTCGATATTGTAAACATCCCTTACTTTTCCTTCGTAGAGACTTTTCTGTTTCGGAAACCGGAAATTAGTTTTTACTACTGCTTTCATCGTTATTTAAAGTATTGTGTTTGTGCTTATTCTGTTTCTAAATTCTTTGCAAAGAAAGTAAAGTTCACTTTACCATACTTGCGGTGCTGCCAAAAATGTGGATGACTTTCAAATACGTGTTCCTTAGGATGTTCGAGTATAAATATGCCGTTGTCGTTGAGCAAGTCCTTTTCAAAAACAAGGTCGGGAAGTTTCGGCAGGTCTGGCGACTGGTAGGGTGGGTCGGCAAAAACCACGTCGAATTTTTTGTATGCCCGTTTAAGCAAGTCAAAAACGTCGGCACGTACCACGTGAAGATTGGAGACAACGAATTTTTCGGCACTTTTGCGGATAAAATCCACGCATTTGTTGTTGATTTCCACCGCTGTAACCTCTTTGGCTCCCCGCGAAACGAACTCGAATGCCACAGCCCCGGTTCCGGAGAACAAGTCCATAACCGATATTTCTTCGTAATCCACGTAGTTGTTCAGAATATTGAACAGGCTTTCACGTGCCATATCCGTAGTGGGACGCACAGGAAGTTCCTCGGTAGGGTTCAACCTACGACCTTTGAGGGAACCGCTAATAATACGCATTGTTTAGCTTAGGGTTAAGGCGTATTTGTATATATGCACTCTGCGTAGGCCGTCGTCTTCAATTTTCAGTGGCCGACCGGTGTTGAGGGTCGTTTTTACGAAATAAGGACTCATATACTGGTACCAATCCCTATCAACGGCACCCGAAAGGCATACTTCGGCCTGTTCCTTACGCAGTTGCAGGTTACGCATTACGCTTAGTATTATGTAAACGGCCTCGGCTTTGGTGGCACAATCGTAAGTGTTGCCCATAAGCAGTTTCTGTTCGCCGAACACCGCCATATCCAAATAGCCCTCCCTAACATTTACAGCCACTATCGGTTTATTTTTGCTTTTGTCGGCCAAATGCGAGCTTTCGGCAAGGACAGTGTGCTGGCAACGATGCCTTATTTTGGGAGAAAGTATTTTAATGGCGGGTATTATGGGACTTTCCGACACAAAAATGCAATAAGCCTGCATCTTTTCGGAATATTCCACCACAATATCATCTTTCGGATTTACAGTGCATACGAGATGCAGGTACTGGCGTTCGCTGCCTTTTTTGTAAAGATGTTCGGGTATCCACGTAAATTTCTCCACCGGCTCTATTATCTCCGTTTCGGCAAATGATGGCAAACGCAACGACAGTTTACCGAAAATATCGCGCAACTGCATAAGCATGGTGGCGACTGATTTTGGCATATCGCATTCCACTTCGCCTGTTGCAAGCAGCCTACCGCTTAACGAAACCTCCGAAAAAGAAAATCCATTTGCTGATATACAAATGGATAATTTCTTGTCGCCGTCTTGGATACGAGTATCCGCAGTTATAAAACTTTTTATTGTGTACGACATAATTTGTTTTTTTTATTCGAAATTACCGTCGGTAACGGGATTGTCCATATCACCCACTTTCCATCCGGCATATTTGTTGGAAACACGTTCGATACCAGCAATTTTGTTTATCACATCCTGTTCGTCGAGGTCCCAAAGCAGGTCTTTGAGATCAACCTTTACTTCGAACACCGGCACATTGAAACCACCGCGTTCGATAAAACCGGCATCGGATGTGAACTGCAAACGTTCCTTGCCTTCCTGTTGTTTTACAGGCACATATTTAAGTTCGAAAAGTTTCTCGTTTGTCATCGAAGGATCGAGTTTCTTTTCTTCTCTCAATTTCTCAATAGGGTTCATAAATACCGTATCACGACGGATGTATCCCTGTTTCAGAGCTTCGGACTCCGTCATATCTTCGGGAACCTTCTTTAGGACTTCTTTTTTTACAACAGGTTGTTTGCCCTGTTGAAGATTGATTACAAGGGAGTCCAAATCGGCTGCATAGCAGTTGTAAACCATTTTGTGGGCTTCCTGCAAGGTACGGATAACTTTCAACTTTTCTACCACAGCATCGCGACGGCGGTTGCATTCGTCCTCGAAACGCATGGGGGTAACAATACTTCTGTAAACAAATACTCCTAAAACGATGATAATCGCTATCAATCCAACATGAAGGATTATTTTTCCTGTTTTCATTGTGTTATAGTTAGTTTTATAATTATTTTTGTTTATTAAATATTGTGCAAATATACGCAGTTTTTTTCAAATTACGGACAGCTATTTGTTTTTTTTTATATTTTTTATTTCAACATAATGATTTACAACATTATCCCTTCATCGTCCTTCTTGTTCAAGATGGTGCACCTCTACTCTACAAATACCCTGTTCGGTTATTTTTTTCGCCATTTGCTCGGCACAATAAACCGAGCGGTGCTGTCCGCCGGTGCAGCCAAAATTCACCTGAAGACTTGCAAAACCTCTTTTGACGTAGCGGCGCACCGAAGCGAGCACCATATCAGCCGCCTTTTGTATGAATGCATCCACTTCCGGCTCTTTTTGCAGAAAATCTATCACCGGCTGGTCTTTGCCTGTAAAAGTGCGATATTGCGGATAACGCCCCGGATTGGGCAGAGCCCGACAGTCGAACACAAAGCCTCCGCCATTGCCGGTTTTGTCGTAGGGATAGCCCCGTTTGTACGAAAAACTGTTCACAGTTACAGTAAGTTGTGTACTTTTCGAAACATCTGCCACCCTGCTCTGCAGCTCCTCGTTTTGCGACAGCGAGTTCAAGACCCGACGCATTTCCGGATAACCAGATAGTAAACCACTGTCTTTCAAAAGATTGTCTATATTGCCAAGTGCGGGTTTTATGCTTCTTACGAAATGTTCTTTGCCATCGTACAAACCGCGGTAGCCATATGCTCCCATAGCCTGCATTATACGCAGAAGAACAAATTTGCGGAAAATGGTATAGAACTCGTTGATACTCTGTTTTTTTTCCAAACCAGAGGCCTCGTAAAAATATCCAGCCAAACGCTGACGCACTTCCTCCGGTATTTCGGCCTTGGCATCGTAAAGAAGCGAGGCTAGGTCGTAATACATAGCTCCTTGCCGTCCACCCTGATAATCAATAAAGTATAGCTTCTCGCCACAAAGCATTATGTTGCGCGACTGGAAATCGCGATACAGGAAAAACGAGTTTTCGCAATCCGAAAGTTCGTCGGCAAAACACTGAAAATCATCTTCTAACGACTGCTCATCAAAAGGTACGTGGGCGAGTTTCAGAAAATCGTATTTGAAATAATTGAGGTCCCAAAGCATGGACTGTCTGTCGAAAGCGGCACGGGGATAGGCGTTTGAAAAATTCATCTGCCGCCCGAGTTTCTGCATACGCACAAGCCCATCTATAGCACGGCGGTAAAGGCTTTCCGTTTCCTCGTCGAAAACTATTCCACCGGCACGTTTTTTCTCCAAACGCCCATAAAGTGTTTCATCGCCCAAATCCTGTTGCAGATAGGTGGTGCGGTCGGCGGATATGAGATACACTTCGGGGACGTTGATGCCGTTTTTTCGAAAAAAGTCGGAATAATAGAAAAAGGCCTCGTTTTCGCGCACGTCGCCGTTGATGGCGGCCACGCAACCATAATTTGCACCTTTAAGCCTGAAATAGCTTCTTGCCGAACCATGTGCCGATACAGTTTCTTTTTCGAGGCACGGCTCGTTGGCCCATTGTTCGAAAAGTTTTTCCATAATGAGTTATTTTTTCGTCCGTCTCACGAGCGCCACTATGGAGCCTGTAAGCCCTATAGCCGTAAAAAGCAACGTAAACAGGGGCAATTCAAGTGGCGCCCATTCGTCGAGTTTTACGCCGATAAATACGCATACGAGTACTATTACAACCATTTCCATGCCAAGGGCGGAATACTCGGCATAGCCGCGCAGAGGATTGCGTTTGTCGTCGTTTTCCGACATGGTTATTCCTTACCTTCTTCGACTGGTGGTTTTATGGATTCCGGACGGGTGCTGTACGAAGGTGTCTTCTGCTCCTGATACATCTTGCAGGTGCCAATAAACTGTGCTCCGGGTTCTATGGACAGTTTGTTGATTACTATATCGCCATTCACCAGTGCAGAGGCGTGCAGGCATAGCAGTTCCTTGGCGGTAACGTTGCCCCACACCTTGCCGATAATATTGGCGTTCTGGCACTGTACGTTGCCTTTCACACAACCGTACTCTCCCACAACGAGTTTGCCGTCCAAAATAATGCTCCCTTCGAGAGTTCCATCCAAGCGAAAATCTCCCGACGCCTTGACATTTCCCTTTATTTCAGTGCCTTGCGAAATAGTATTGATAGCACTAACGCCTACAATTTCCGAAATTTTTGCCATGCTTTTACGTTTTTTTTATCTATACAGAAAATCCTTTTTTGAAAATGCAAATTTACAAAATTTTCCTTTATTTTGCAAAAAAATATTTCACTTCAATTAGCATAGGGTCATTCCTCCCATGAAACACAGGATTTTGCAAGAAATGAACTCACATATTTAGTCGAAGAAACGCCACACCACACCCCATTGCACGGTAAGGTCTTGTCCCGGATAGTGCGGTATCATGAAATAGGATGGGCTCTTCTCGAACAAAGTATTGAGATGCAACACCTTAGCATAGATAACAGCGTGTTTTATCTGTCCCGACACAAAGAAATCCGTCCACAATGTATTACCTACCTTATACTCCTGTTGCTGGTAGAAAGCACCGATGGCAGGCATATAAGCATCGGCATAGAAAAGGGTGTTGTAGCGCAGGTCGAACCCCGTTTGCAAAAGTAATGCCTTACGGAAAATATTAAGTTCCACGTAGATAGA
>Ga0265298_10011245_pt1 | contig 10499 bp, 8 predicted proteins | sample AusTroGonzalo_MG_3_FD_193486 | JGI IMG/M metagenome (GOLD analysis project Ga0265298, IMG submission 193486) | Bovine rumen microbial communities from tropical cattle in Woodstock, Queensland, Australia - Gonzalo_01 | ecosystem: Host-associated > Mammals > Digestive system > Stomach > Rumen ... | reverse complement strand
AGTCTGACGCCCGCCAAGGAGGTGGGTGGCGACCTCTACGACTTCTTCATCCGCGACGAGAAGCTGTTCCTTTGTGTGGGCGATGTATCGGGTAAGGGTATTCCCGCCTCACTGGTGATGGCTGTTACACGCGCCCTATTCCGCACCGTGTCAGCCCACGAGAGCAATCCCGCCAAGATAGTAGGTCATGTCAACGATATTATCTCAGAAGAGAACGAGTCGAATATGTTCGTCACCTTCTGGGTAGGCGTTCTCGACCTGCCAACAGGTCGTCTGCGCTACTGTAATGCAGGCCACTGTGCTCCACTACTCATTGGTTCAGGCATGGGCGAACTACCTATCTTCCCCAATATCCCGTTGGGCATTATGCAGGGCTTTAAGTTTGAAGTTCAGGAGGCCACCATCTGTTACGGCACCACGCTCTTCCTCTATACTGACGGACTGACCGAAGCTACCAACAGCAGCGACCAGCTCTTTGACGATCAACGCATGCTGGAAACTGCCCAACAGTTATATGATGAAGGTCGTTTCGAGCCCACCCTGATTGTAGAGAGAATGGAGCAGGCTGTCAAGCAGTTTGTGGGCGACGCTGAGCAGAGCGACGACCTCACCATGATGGCCGTACAATACAGAAAGAAACAGAAAAACATACGTATGCAACACAGCATTACCCTCACCAACGACATCGAACAGGTGCCACAACTGGCAGACTTCGTTGACATGGTGTGCGAAGAGGTTGGCTTCGACCCCACGATGACCATTCAGATGAATCTCGCCATTGAGGAGGCCGTCGTCAATGTGATGACCTATGCCTACCCCACAGGCACTGTCGGCAACGTCAACATCGAGGCACAGGCCAACGACGAGCGTCTGAAGTTTATCATCACCGATAGCGGTATTCCTTTCGACCCCACAGCCAAGGCTGAGGTTGACACCACGCTCAGTGCCGAGGAGCGTCCTATCGGTGGCTTGGGCATCCATCTGGTTCGACAACTGATGGACAGCATCAACTACGAGCGCATCGATGGTAAAAACGTACTGACACTACGCAAGAAATTCGACAAGCCGTCTGTAATAGATGGATAATTGCGCCGTATTAATGTTTTTTAACTGCGGTGAATAGACCGCAGTGTGAGATTTTTAATAATTTTGCAAACAATATATATATGGCATCATGACAGCATGAGCCGCCAAGAGAGAGATGACAGATATCATACTATCTAGTTTCATTAGCTTATTTGCCCTTTTCGGCAAAGAGGAACAGGTGGATGAACGACGGGCAAAAGACATGCTCGTCAGCTATCTTCGTCGTCATTTTGGAATCCGTAACATCGACCTCTATCTCGACCTCTACAGCGATATGCGTATGGCCTATGAGATGAGCGATGATTTGGATACAGCGGCTACTGTCAGCGGTATCTGTTCCACGCTTCATGGCAACATCCGTTCTACGGAAGAGGCGTTGCTATTGCTGCGTCTCATGGAGTTCTGCAGCGATGACGGTCTTCAGGCAGAGGCTATCTTCAAGACGATGGCTCAGATTTTCGGCATCTCTGAAGCTCACTACAACTGCTATCTGGACTATGTCAACAACCAGCCCTCTGAGTATGTCATCCTCCATCATCTCAGCCAATTCGGCGGTGTACTGAAGACGCTTCTCGACCCTGCTACAGGCCTGCTACTCTTCACCTATATGGGTAAGGACACCGTATTACTCAACGATATCCCCGTGCTTTCCGGCACCTATCAGGTATGGTTGCAGAGTAGCGTACTGAAGGGCACAAGCGGCAAACCCGTCTATTACTCATCCATTGTCAGCAGTTACGGACAGGGCGACGATGCCACACAGGCCGTCACCTTCTGCGGTCGCGATATCAATTTCCGCTTCCCCAACAGTGACAATGGCATGCACGACCTCAACTTCACGTTGCATAATGGTGAGTTGCTGGCCATCATGGGAGGCTCAGGAACTGGTAAGACCACCCTCTTGTCACTGCTCAACGGCACACTGACACCCCAGGAGGGCACCATTACCATCAATGGTCACAATATCACAGAACCTGCCGCCAAGGCGCTCATCGGTTTTGTACCACAAGACGACCTGCTCATCGAGGAGCTCACCGTCTATCAGAACCTCTGGTACACTGCCAAGCTGTGCTTCGAGGGCATGAGCGATGCCGACATTGACCGTCGTGTCATGAAGACGCTGAAGGCACTTGGTCTCGATGCCGCCAAGGATTTGAAAGTAGGCTCACCTATCCATAAATATATCTCCGGTGGTCAGCGCAAACGTCTGAACATCGCACTGGAACTCATTCGTGAGCCTGCCGTATTGTTCCTCGACGAGCCCACCAGCGGCTTGTCGTCGGCCGATACCGAGAAGGTCATCAACCTCTTAAAGGAGCAGACACTGAAGGGTAAGCTCATCGTAGTCAACATCCACCAGCCGTCGAGCGATGTCTATAAGCTCTTCGACCGCTTGTGGCTGCTTGACAAAGGAGGCTATCCAGTCTTCGATGGCAACCCCATCGATGCCGTTACCTATTTCAAAGAGGCTGCCAACTATGCTGATGCAGAGACCAGCGCCTGTCCTACGTGTGGTAACGTCAACCCAGAGATTGTGCTCAATATCATTGACGAGAAAGCCCTCAACAGCAGTGGTGAGCTCTCTGACGAGCGCAAGACGACACCACAGGAGTGGCATGAGCTCTACCTGAAAGCCCAAGAGAAGAAGGGATTGGGCAACGTGCATGTCAGTGCCGTTCCCACCTCAGACCAAAAGAAGCCTGGGGCACTCAAGCAGTTCTTCATCTTCCTGCGTCGTACCATCCATACAAAGATTACCAATACGCAGTATATGGCCATTGCCCTGCTGCAGGCTCCCCTGCTGGCATTGGTATGCGGCTATCTCACACGCTTTGCACCACCCGAGGGCTATAGCGTCATGAACAATAAGAACCTTGTGAGCTATTTCTTCATGGCTGTCATCGTAGCCACCTTTACGGGTATGAGCGGTAGTGCTGAGGAGATTATCAAGGATCGTGCGCTGCTCAAGCGTGAGCGCTTCCTGCACCTGTCGTATGGCAGCTATATATGGTCAAAGATTGTCTTTATGGCAGTCCTCTCCCTGATACAGACCCTGCTGTTCATTCTGGTGGGCAACACCATGATGGGCATTCACGGCCTGTTCCTCACCTGGTGGGGCATCCTGTTTACCACAGCCTTCCTCGCCAACCTCACTGGTCTGCTGCTCTCACAGTGTCTTAACAGCATCGTGGCCATATATATCAGCATTCCTATGCTGCTCATACCGCAGATACTACTCTGCGGACTCGTGGTCAGCTTCTCAGACCTCACTCCTAAGAGCACCACAGGCAACGTACCCTTGGTGGGCAATCTCATTCCCTCACGCTGGGCTTATGAGGCATTGGCCGTCACGTCGTTTACTGATAATGACTACGAGAAGAACTTCTTTGAGGTTGACCGCCAGAAGTATGAGAACCAGTTCTACAATATGGGCTATCTCTACGAGTTGCAGTCACAGCTACAGACACTACGCGACGAGCAGAAGAATGGCAAGGTCGTTGATGCTAACCACCTGGAGATTATACGCACCAATCTGCCTCGACTCACAGACTTCTGTGGCATGCAGCCCTATCAGGGCGATTACAGTTACCAGTCGCTCTACGACTACATGCAGGATGCTGAGCAGTTGCTTACCAAGCGTAGCAACAAGCTGGCGCTGGAGAAAGAGGCTATCACAAGCCGTCTGCTGCGCAGCATCGGCAAGGAAGGACTACAACAGCTGAAGCGTGACAACTACAACCTCAAGTTGGAGGACTGCGTGATAGGCGCCGACCAGCACGCTATGGTCGATGTCGTTGACAACATCCTCGTGCCACGTACAGGACTCGTCTTCCTGACGCCCTTCAGCACCTGCGGTAGTGCACCGTTCTACGCCAGTCAGAAGGTGGTAGGCTCATGGCACATCAAGACACTGTGGTTCAACATCTCCGTCCTGCTGTTGATGAGCCTCATAGCAATCATCCTGCTACTCACCGACTGTCCAGGCAAATACGTTAGAAAGTAAAAGAAATAAAACAACAAACATTATTAATAACTTAAAATTTTAACAAGAAATGAAAAAGTTAACTATCTTGGCTCTCGCAGCCATCGTTTTCGCAGCATGCGGAGGAAACAAAAGTGCTAACAACGAAGCAGAGGCTGATACCCTGAAGAGCTTCGAGCAGGAGCAGATTGAGGCTAGCATCAAGATGCACTTCGACAGCATCGCTGCTGAATTCAGCAAGATGGAGCAGCCTGGCTTTGTAAAGGAGACTAAGGACGGCATCTCTCTCACCAAGGAGGAGAAGCAGGTAAAGCCAACCTATCTGCTCAATGCCGCTGTTGCTGACGATGCTACTACCCTCGCAGAGAAGTATCGCGTACTCAGCGCCCTCAACGTTGACAAGCGCATCGCTGCCCTCTATGAGATGCCTACTGAAGACTATGACAAGGCCATCACCAAGCTGGCTGCCGACATCGACGATCCTTCTTTCAAGGCTATCGATGACGCAAGCACTATCTTCGAGACCTCTGCAGCACTCTATGATGCTATGGACAAGAACGGTCGCATCAACTACTTCTGGCAGATTGCTTCTGCTGCCCTCGTTGAGCAGCTCTACATCGTTAGCCAGAACAAGGACAAGTTCCTGAGCTCTTTCACCGACGAGAATGCAGCTAATGTAACCTTCCGTATCATCCTCATCCTCGACGCTACCAACCGTCTGTCACAGTACGACACTGAGATTCAGGTTGTAGCTGCTGCCATGACTCCTCTGGAGCACCTCAACGCTACTACCGTTGAAGAGCTGAAGGCCCAGATGGACGACATGAAGGCTGAGATTGAGGCTGCTCGCAAGGCCCTCGTAAAGTAATCCAAAACACTGAGAAACATGATATTTGAGATTAAAGAGCAGCCCCAAGGCATGTACGCCACCGTCAGCGGACGCTTAGACACCCCTGCAGCCGTCAAGGCCCAACAGGAGATTACCCCGCTGCTGGAGAATGCCCAAAAGGCCATCACCCTCGACTGCAAAGACCTGGAGTACATCAGTTCGTCAGGTCTACGCCTCTTCCTCACCATCCGTAAGGAAGCTGCTGCCAAGGGTGGAACCATTACTATTGAAAACATCAACGAAGACATCAAGAAGGTGTTTATGATGACTGGTTTCTTCAACCTCTTTGATATCCGTTGATTTATCCGCTCTATAGCATAAATAAAGCTTTGAGACCACCTCATTTTTATACTGAGGTGGTCTCGTTGTTTTTACCGTTTTTTTCGTGCCTTTGCGATGAAATCGCGAAGGCACTACGTCTCGGCAATAAAAACAAATGAATTTGTTTTGTATTGCACTCAACTTTTCGTACCTTTGCACGCTGAATGGAAATGCAGATGAAGGGACGACCTAAGGTTGTCGTTGTAGCAAGCAATACGCTGGCACTGATAGGACTCAGGCAGCTGTTGCAGAGCGTGATGCCTATGATAGAGGTAGACACGCTGGGCTCCTTTGCAGAACTCACAGCCAACAATCCCGACCAGTATTTCCACTATTTTGTATCTATGGAGATTGTCGTCAGTGAGCGCACCTTCTTCCAGGAGCGCCATCGCAAGACCATCGTGCTCACCACCACCCAGCAAGAGACGGCACAGCTCACAGATTTCCACTGCCTCTACATCAATCAGTCCGAGCAGCAACTGCTGCATGCCCTACTCCAGTTGGAACAGCATGCCCACCGAGGTGGTCGCAATCTGCCACCGATGATGACAGAAGAGCAGCCCCGTCAGCTCCTGTCACGTCGCGAGATAGAGGTCATGTCGCTCATCGTGCAGGGCTATATTAATAAAGAGGTGGCTGAGCAGCTCCATATCGGCTTATCGACAGTCATCACCCACCGCAAGAACATTATGGAGAAGCTGGGCCTCAAGAGCGTCTCTGCCCTGACCATCTACGCCGTCACCCATGGCTACGTAGATATCGATAAAGTCAAAAACTAACCAGTCGGGGTACCGTAAGGGGGAATATAATAAGACTATGCTATTCCTGCACACGAGGCAGTCCCTGTGTATGGAGAGCTATTTCATATTTTGTTCATGACAGGCATCATGAATCGTAATGGTATTCCCATCTATTGAATATGCGTAATACCAATGTCCAGCATGTGCCATATGCCAGTTTTTCCAGCGTTCTATTATCGGTTTCCGGCGTAATACGGTCTGCTCAATGCAATAGATAGCATCAACAGTATTGTTGACATATCTTAGCATATCGTAATAGGAATATGTGTTCGGGTATTTCAGATACACATTTCTATAAAAAGACCTTACCTTTCTGACGGCAAGAGGCTTGACGATGTAATTATACTGCATCTCTCACTCCATATAATGAGTTAAGATCACTGATCAGCAACGTCCTGAGTTCCTCTGGCGTATAATCTTTCTCATCAGAAAGCCCTATAAGGTTATCCTCATAAAGCGATTGATCAGAATAGTCTACGTCTAAATCTCCTGGAGCGTCAAGCTGAGTAAACAGGCCAGTTGCCAGCAAGGCTGCGAGGTTTTCATTAGCCACGCTGTCATTCTCATTATATGATAGTGTTATAGTACACATTATAATCACATTTTTATATTTCTGCTGCAAAGATACATCGTTTTTATGAAAGATGCAAGTTTTTAGCAGGAAATCTTCCGTTTCCCTTACGGCATCGTGTATCAAATGGAAGGACATAAAAAAAGAGAATCGCCGCTTCACAGCGTCGACTCCCGAAAACCTAAAATTTTATATAATTATTAACTAAAAATCCTGCAACGCTTTGCAGGGGTGTGTATCTGCATTTTTAAGTTTTTCTTTGTTATCCCCACCGCCTGTCACACGGTGGGGATGATGAGTTTATTGAAAACGGAAACCGCCAGAACTCAAGAAGAGTTCTGGCGGATATTTTTCTTTTGATTATCTATAAAGAGACGAATACTTGCTATTCCATTCGTTTTAGCAAGTCACGTAAATAAGAGTCACTGATGTTTTCTAGATCAGATTTATCATAGATGTAGAGCAGTTGCAATTCGTCATCAACGATGCGAACACGAATGATAACACGTGCCCCACCACTTTTTCCACGACCTTTTGAGGTAATGGCTAAACGAATCTTACGAGCTCCACCAGTAAGTTCTACACCTTGTAGTGGATTATCCAACAATGAGACGAGCAACTGTTCAAAGTCAGCCTCTAGAGACTTATGACGTTTTTTCAGTTGTTTGTATGAAGCCTTAAAGTCTTCAGAGATTTTGATTTTCATAATGCTCTAAGAGTTTTTATTGCTTCATCTGGAGTCATGCTCGGTTCTGCTTCCACCTGTACCATACTACGCTTTATAATGCTGGCCAACTTATAGGTACGTTCCAACTCCAACATTTTATTCCAGCGTCGAGTACTCATACGTACTGTGATGCTTCTAGGTGTTCTCTCTAATATTGCAGTCATAATCTAATGTATTATTTGTTTACGCTGCAAAGATACACATTTTTCTAATTATATGTATCATTTCTCAGAAAAATATCCGTTTCAGTAAGTTAAAGATCGCTTTTTATGTTATCCCCACCGCCTGTCACACGGTGGGGATTGTATTTTCATCGCACAGGGAATTCGCACAGGGGGACTGTCCCCGCGTGTTATATTTTCCACCAATGCAGTTCACCTAAGGGCATAAAAAAAGAGAATCGCCGCTTCACAGCGTCGACTCCCGAAAACCTAAAATATTAATAAATTATTAACTAAAAATCCTGCAACGCTTTGCAGGGGTGTGTATCTGCATTTTTTAGTTTTTTCTTTGTTATCCCCACCGCCTGTCACACGGTGGGGATTGTATTTTCAAGTGTCACACTTATCGCACTATTTTTCAGTAGTTTTCGCGTGACAGTGACACCAGTTTTCTCACTTGCTTCACACGGAGGGGGCAATTCCCCTCCGAGTGTTACAAGATAGGTCCCGTGTATCATTTACTTAGTACCGCACGCACAGAGAATCCCCAGTAGCGGTAGGCGCCAGTGGTGTAGAAGGATCTTGCGCCAGTATCATTGAAACCTAATTGCCACGGATAGCTTCCACTCCAACTCGATGTCTGATAGTCACCAATCCCATTTACTGCCTGATAGGCCCCATCACATTTGTAGCCTGAAGCAGGCATGAAAATGGATTTAGAAGTGTAACCATTTATCTTACTGTAAAGTCTGAAGCCATAGCGTCCACCAGAGCTTGTCCATGTCCAAGTACAGTTATCCAGCAGCCATTGGAACTCAGCCTTCGTAGGCAAACGCCATGTACCACCCCAGTTCTGACGTGCTGCATCCTGAGAGGCAGACAAGTTAGATGATATCTTGGAGCCTGTATAGTTAGCCGAGGTATAGTTAGACTTCGGAGAGGTCTCACCCCAGGCGAAATAATAGCCATCACCACCTTCGCTGCTGGCACCAACATTCATCGTCGCATAGTAGCAAGACGGATTACCCAGGTCAACATAAGCATGACCATTGCTGATACCAGCACCACTCACTGTAAATGACTTATTAGAAGGAGCAGTATGATTACCATCAGGCGTTACGCTAACAGTAATGGTGACACCACTGAAGGCATCAAGCGACTTACGAGTTACTGTAATAACACCTGTCGAGGTATTGATAGAGGCGGTAGCATAACCACTACTGCTACTTGATACACTTACAGATCCACCGCTCCAAGTTGCAGTATGACTTGTATTCGTCGAATTAACACCTTGACTTGTAGAGAAGCTTACTGCCGTAGTATTGTTCAGTGACAATGTCGCTGCCACCTTATTAATAGTGAGCTTACCATTTTTATAGGTAATACTATAGTTGCTAGTCACAGTGTTATTGCTGCCATCCTTGATAGTGGCGGCAGACGGTGTAATGGTACCATTGGTCGTAGCATTTGTAGTACTTTGCGTCAGCGTAATAGCCGATACGCTATGACCACTGAGAAGGCCTGATTGCGAAATCTTACCCGTTCCCGTGGTGATTGTCGTACCATAGTTTACAGTCTGATCGCTAGCCGTGATGGTGACAGACTTCTTAGCAATAGTTACATTAAAGTTACTACCACTATTATCATTGTGGTTAGCATCACCTACTACCTTATAGTAGACAGTATAGCTACCAGCATTTGTAGCAGTAGGAACTGTTGTGCTCCATGAGCCACTACCTACCTTATACTGCATCGTACCATGATTGGTAGAACCAGCAGTAACCAAAGCCTGAGCTGAGCCAGAATAGGTCAAGTTGGTCTTGGCTGTTGGAGCAGTGAGAGTCGATGCAGCCTTAGCAATAGTTACATTAAAGTTACTACCACTATTATCATTGTGGTTAGCATCACCTACTACCCTATAGTAAACGGTGTATGTAGATGCATTAGTAGCAGATGGTACAGTTGTGCTCCATGAACCACTACCTACCTTATACTGCAAAGTACCACCAACTACAGAACCATTATTAACCAAAACCTGAGCAGAACCAGAATAGGTCAAGTTGGTCTTGCCTGTCGGAGCTGTGAGGGTAACATTAGCCTTAGCAACCGTCAGGGTGTATGAAGCCGTATTCGTTTCATAGTGATCGTACTGGCTGTCTTGTACAGTAGCCGTAATGGTAGCTGAGCCTGCTGCCTTGATGGTAACCTGACCAGTAGATGAGTTAACAGTAGCCACATCAGTATTGCCTGACGAATAGGTAACAGTACCAGTACCAGTCTTCGTGACAGCTTGTGTAAACGCAGCATCGCCATAAGTCTTGTTAACTTGGGTATTACCAAAGGTAATCGTCTTACCAGCCTTGTTCACCGTAAAGGCAAGCGACACGTCATCGCCCCAATAGATGCCCTTAGGTGTAAAGATGGCGGTATAGTTGCCTGCCACAGTTGGGGCAGTAACCGACTGGTTTGACGCGTTCTTGAAGCTGACAGTATAGTGAGTACCCTTAGTCAGTGCAGAATTGTTGAGAAGCACCTCTACAGGCACTGTCACATTACCGCCATTAGCCGTCAAAGCGGCAATCGGAGTAAACACCAACTTATCTGTATAAACGGTATTCTTACCTTCATCAGCACTGATAGCCGTGTGTGTCAGCGTCTTACCACGATCCGTACTCTTCATCTCCCACGACCAGTCAACCGTTGTTCCGTCAAGGCCTTTCAGCAAAGTTCCTGCGTCGCTGGTCGACTCTACTGGTGCAAAGATAAAGTAGTAATTGCCATCGCTATGGAGATAGGGCTTGTTGGTAGAGAAGTTGTTAGAAGCCGTCACATCTCTCTTAGCGGGGTGATAGTACCACTTATGGTCATTGTCTACTTGGTAAATATATGTATCGGTAGCTTGGCTCTTACCCAGTAGTAGCTTACCGATACTCATCTGGTGAGCCATCTCGGCATTCACAG
>Ga0265298_10011244_pt1 | contig 10500 bp, 16 predicted proteins | sample AusTroGonzalo_MG_3_FD_193486 | JGI IMG/M metagenome (GOLD analysis project Ga0265298, IMG submission 193486) | Bovine rumen microbial communities from tropical cattle in Woodstock, Queensland, Australia - Gonzalo_01 | ecosystem: Host-associated > Mammals > Digestive system > Stomach > Rumen ... | reverse complement strand
CATAACGAGGCGCAGGGCCGGGAACTGGAGTTCGCGGTCCGGGGCTGGTTCCGACACTTCCGCGAGACGTTCAAACTCGTCGTGATCGGCGATGTCTGTCCCTTCGTGATAGAGAACCAAGACCGCATCGACTTCATCCCCAAGAGCAGGGTGCAGGACGTGCCGGGCCAGTACCGCCCGCATCTGGACCACGTGGCGAAGATGCTGCACGTCGGCAGGCTGTTCGACACCAAGTTCGACGGCTTCATCCAAGCCGCTGACGACTGCTACCCGGTGCAGGACTTCCACTTCTCGGACGTGCTGCTGCCGAAATACTTCGAGCCTGAAATCCCGGAATGCAGCGAGGAGGAAGGGTTCTGGCACGATATGGAGAAAACCCGGATCCGCCTGCAGAAACTGGGCCTCGGCAGTCGAAACTGGGAGACGCACTGTCCCCGCTACTACGACTTCCAGCGATATTACGCCGTCGTGAACAGCCACGACTTGCGGCATCAGTCCTTCGTCGTGGAGAACCTGTACTTCAACACGTACTTCAAGGATGCCGACGCTCTGCACATCACTCCAGACAGTCGCTTCATTCAAAGGCTGGAGACGCTGAACACGATTCCTGATCCGACTCGCATCTGGCTGTCGAACGGTGTTTATGGCTGGAGTCGGCAACTCGAATCCTATCTCGAAAACCATTTCGGAGTATGAGCCAGCCCAGATTGATAGGCGAAATCATCGCCGAGATAATGGCAGACCTCCGCGAACTCCAGCAGCGATATGATAAGGACTGCGGCAACGACATCCTGTCTTGCAAGGAGGCTGCAGCCTACCTCGGCAAAACGCCGCAGACCATCAGCCGCTACATCAGCGAAGGCCGTCTGCATAAAGTCAGTGACGGGGTAATGGTTGGCATCAGCCGCCACGAACTCCGTAAGTTTGAGGGAGAACGTCCTTCTTCTTCATAGAGACGTGAAAAGCCCTTCAGGGGTTGGATGGTGACATCCGGCGGTGCAACTCCGCACAGCTTGTGGAACGGATGTGAATATGGCTTGGACGCAGCCCCATTCTGAATCAGGTGTACCTGTGGCCTTGCCGGATCAAAGCGGACCATCCGTCAATTTTTGCCGCAATTCACATCAGGAGTAACCACGGCCCGGGGGTTTCCGGGCCTTTTTCTTTGACACATCAAATATCAATAGATATGGGTAACAACAATCCTTCTGCTCCGGCAACGCCGGAGAATCCGAATCTCAAAATCTTCAACTACGCAAGGACGGTTCCCGCCCACTGCAAGAAGGAAATCAAGGGTGGCCCCCTCAAAGGCTACACCAACATTTCTCCGCAGTGGAGACTGGAGAAACTGACCGAACTCTTTGGCCCTGTCGGTTTCGGCTGGGTGATCGACAACATCAAGTACTGGACCAGCGAAGGTGCTGGTGAATGCGTGATGTGGTGCAGCCTCGATTTGAAGGTGTTCTGGAACGGCGCGTGGTCGCAGCCCATCAATGGCATCGGCGGCAGTAAGCTGTATGGCAAGGGTAAGGGCGACGGCATCAACGATGAAGCCTGCAAGATGGCCCAGACCGATGCCCTCTCCGTAGCCTGTAAGAATCTCGGCTTCGCCTCTGACGTTTACTATGGCCTCGACGACACCAAGTATCGCGATGGTAAGGACGACTTCCAGTGGGGTGTCCCGCCGCAGCCGCCGCCACCTCCCGGCCAGCCCGTTGCTCCGGCTCCGCCGCAGCCCCTGCCTGCGTACCAACAGCCTGCACCGCCTCCGGCCCCGGCACAGCCCGCTCTCGCTCCTGCACCCGCTCCCCAGCCTCCTGTTCAGCAGCCTCAACCCCAACAGCAGGAAGCCCTGTTCCCGGCACAGCCCGCTGCCCCCGCCGCAGCTCCGGCTCCGGCCCCTGTGCAGCAGCAAGGCCCGGTTCAGGTGACACTGGAGCAGGCGATCCAACTCGCCACCAACGCCCAGAGTCGCGAAGAACTGGTCAAGCTCTGGAACGACTTCAAGAAGTTGTACGGAACGAACACCGCCTTCAAGAAGGCTATTGCAGATAACCCCAACAACCCGTCGAAGAAATGAGAACCTACCGCATCTACCGATTCGGCCGTCTCGTGAGAGAAATCAACGGGGACGAAGTTGCGCTGCTGACGTGGATCCAGAACAATGTTCCGGCCCGGAGCAACGCCGGGATGAGGTCGGGGGATGTGCGGTTGAATCGCGAGCATCTGTACGAGGATGCCCGGGAAATGGGATATAGCATCAATTCCAAGAAGTGATATGATCAAGCTAAAAGAAAACAAGAAGGTCCATTTCGACGACTTGACCCATTCCTATTTTTGTGGGGATGTTGAACTCGTCGGCGTGACGACCCTAATGAAGCATCAGGGATTAAGCCCTGACTACTCCGGCATCGACGAACACGTGCTGGCCCACGCCGCCGCTCGCGGCTCTGCCATCCATCAGACGCTGGAGGACTACGACAACGGCGTGCCTGTTGTCCAGCCCCGCGTCGTGGACGACAACGAAGGTGGCACTCTGACCATCGACACCAGCAAGGACCTGAAAGCCTACAACGGCCTCGGCCTGAAAGTAATCGCGTCCGAGTATCTGGTGTCCGATAACAAGACCGTTGCCTCCAGTATTGACAAGGTGCTGGAGACCGATGAGGTTGACACCGTTGACCTCGGCGATGTCAAGACGACATCTACTCTGCATACGGATGCCCTCACGTGGCAGCTCTCGATTTACGCCTTCCTGTTTGAACTGCAGAACAAAGGACTGCGGGTTCGCAACCTGTACGGCATCCACGTCAGGGACGGCAAGGCAAGAATGCAGCAGGTCCGCCGCATCGAGGCCGAGGTGATCAAGAAACTCATCAAATGCGAGGCGAAGGGCGAGAAGTTCGAGGCCGATGAGACTGTACCCGAACTGTCCCTCATTCTGCAGCAGGAGGAGATTTCGACGCTGGTTGCCGATGAGGTCGAGCTGGCAAAATTTGAGGCGGCGGTCAAAGCCATCAAGGAGCGTATCGACGAGCGCAAGAACCGCATCTACACCTATATGCTGGACAACGGCATCAAGGAGTTGAGGTGCGAGGGCGGCAGCTACAAGTTGAAGGCTCCTACGACGAGGGCCGGACTCAACACCAGCCTGTTCAAAGCCGAGCATCCCGATCTCGCGGAGAAGTACGCCACCTCGACCGTCGTCAAGGGCAGCGTCTCCTTCTACCCCGATAAGCCGAAGGCATAACTTTCAAAAACATATCAGATATGGCATTTCAAATGAAAGATTTCACGGGTTCCATCTTCAACAACGACTACAAGAACCCACAGGACCCCAACGACAAGAGTCCGCATTTCAAAGGCCGCTGCGTTATTAACGGGCAGGAATGGTCCGTTGCCGCGTGGTGGTCCTATCCCCAGAACGGTGGCAACGCCTTCCTCTCGTTGAAGTTCGAGCCGCCGCGTCAGCAGCAGCCCGCGCAGGGTGGTGGTTATCCCCAGCAGGGCTACCCCCAGCAGCAGGGTTATCCCCAGCAGCCGCAGGGTGGTTACGCGCCCCAGCAGGGTTATCCCCAGCAGGGTGGCTATCCTCCGCAGCAGCAGGGCTACGCCCAGCCGCAGTACCAGCAGCCTGTCCAGCCCGGTTATCCGGGCCAGCCCCAACCCCAGCCCCAGTATCAGCAGCCCGCCCCCGTTCAGCCCGGCTATTACCCGTCGCAACCTGCTCCCGGTCCCGGCCCGGTTGATGATCTGCCGCAGGGTTAATTATCCTTTCAGCTAACCAAAATCCGTGTGGCCCGGTCCTGAAATATGGCCGGGCCATTTATTCGCCAAGATGAAGATATTTCTGCTCAACACGCCTTCGGGCCTGAAACCGCTATACGACGACGACTTCTCCGAGAAGAAGAAACTCAAAATCGGGGAAACCTACGTCGCCGAAATCAAACTGGTCCGTAATCCAAAGTTCCACGCCCTGTTTATGGCACTTGTCAACCTGTCGTGGGAGTATCTGGATGAGAGGAACCAGAAGGGGTTCAAGAACAATAAGGAGTTGTGGCGGAAGTACCTCATCTGCACTGCTGGATTTGTTGACGTGTTCTGGTCGCCAAAGCTCCACGAATACGTTGAATATCCGAAGTCGATTAGCTGGGACAAGATGGACGAGGCCGAGTTCCACGACCTCTACGATCGGGTGCGAGACATCGTGTTCTCTATCATCGGCAACAAGGTCAGCAGGGAGGAGTTCGAGGCCATCTTGACCACATTCTCATAGCGGTGTAGAGATTCAATTCTCATCCAGTCCATTTGTCCTCGCTGGTAGGACGCGGGTTGAAATCCCGCCACCGCTTCCAATATGCGGGGTAGCGCAGACGGTAGCGCACGAGGCCCATATCCTCGGGGTCGCAGGTTCGAGTCCTGCCCCCGCACCAAAGTATCTTTAATCATCATCCCTATGTCAAACAAAGCTATCGCTATCGAACTCCTGCAGGAACGATTCGTCTCCAAGTACGAATTGATGGAGATTCTGCACCTTCCCAACAGGCAGGTGCGCAAACTCGTGCAGGACATCAAGAAGGACTACCCCGTGATTTCCACCTCGAATCACGAAGGCTACAAGATTGCTACTGCGCCCGAGGACCTGCCGCTTGTCCTTGACTCGATCAAGAACAACCGCAGCAAGGCGATCAGCATCTTCGTCGGCATTAAGCAACTGAAAATGTTCGCGGCCAAGTACGGCGAGGATGGTTCCGAACAACTCACCCTCGAATTTTGATGCGCTATGGAGAACAAGATTCTGTACCTGCTGGCGGTGATCGCCGCCAACCTGACCCTCCGCAGTGAGACTGACATTCTGGCCGAGGCCGAAGCCTTTGCCAGCGAGAACAAGCCCGTCAAGAAGAAGCACAGTGAGCCGACGGCGGAAGAAGCCGCCATCATCGACGCACTCTACGACCTGTACCCGACAAAGACGTGGCGCGACAATAAAGAGGTTTCTACGGGCAAAAGCGCGAAGGATAAGACCAGACTCCTCCAACTCATTCGGAAGCGGCCTGTGGCCGAAGTAGAGGCCATTATCAAGGCGTATGTCGAGGAGCGGCAAGGCTCCTACCTCAAAAACTTCTCAACCTTCCTCAACAACTTCCCCGATGGCGAAGCCTTCTTCAAGGAAAGGCCGCAGCTTAACCAACAAATTTATCAGTAGGCAATGTTCAACGAGAGTACGATTCGCTGGTTCTGGTCCGTTATCAAGGGCGATGGCGAATTGACCGAGATCCGCCTGATTGACAAGAAGGGCAAGAACAAGACCTATAGCGGCTACTTCACCGACATCGAGACGCTGCTGCAGGCCCTCCGCCCGTTCGCCAACTCCGGCCTCGGCGTGTACTACACCCTGAACAAGATCAATGATGCCTGCTATGGTCGGTCCCAGCACGACTGCTTCCTGCTGAATCCGACGACAACCTCCGACACTGACATTACGGCGAGGGAGTATGTCCTGATAGATATTGACCCGGAGCGGCCCAGCGAGACCAATGCCAGCGACGAGGAGGTGGCCTATGCTTGGACTACGGCCCAGAGGGTGCATAACTACCTGCGGGATCAGGGCTTCTACGCCCCGGTGATTGCGATGTCCGGCAACGGCATCCACTTGCTGTACAGGGTCCGATTCCAGAACACGAAGGAGCGCGAGGAGCTGGTGAAGAACTTCCTCCTCGCACTGGATATGATGTTCGGCGACAACCGCGCCCACGTCGATACCAGCGTGTCCAACGCCAGCCGCATTTCCAAGCTGATAGGCACTGTCTCCAACAAAGGAGCCAACACCGAGGAGAGGCCGCAGCGCGAGAGCTACATCATTCAGGTCCCGGACAATTTCGAGTGTACGGACATCACCTACTTCGAGAAGGTCGCTGCCACCATCCCCACGAAGGAGAAGCCGAGCCGGAGCAACCGCTACGCGCCGCAGGAGGACTTCGACTTGGAGCAGTTCTTCCGCGACCACGACATCGCCATTCATTCGCAGTCGAAGTTCAGTGGTGGCATCAAGTACATCTTGGAGGAGTGCCCGTTCAATAGCAGCCACAAGCATCCCGATGCTGCAGTGTTCAAGATGAGCAACGGCGCACTGGGGTTCAAGTGCTTGCACAACAGCTGCCAGCAATATACGTGGCGCGACTTCCGCCTGCACTTCGACCCGGAGGCATACGACAAGAAAGAGTACTACGCCCACCTGCAGCGGCAGCAGTACTACGCACCACCGCCGCCACCTCCTCCGATTCCTGCTGACTTGCCTACACCAGAGGATCCGGCAAAGGGCAAGAAATGGCTGCAGATGTCCGACATCAAGTACATCAATCCGGCCAAGATTCCGTATATCCCGTCTGGCATCATCGCCCTCGACAAGAAGATAATGGGCCTGATGATGGGCGACGTGACGATACTGACGGGCCTACCTTCTTGCGGCAAGACATCGTTGATTGGTAATTTGGTCCTCAACGTGGCGCAGCGTGGTGAGAAGGCCGCGCTCTGGTCCGGCGAAATGCAGGATTTCAGGGTGCAGTCGTGGATCGACCAGATGGCAGCAGGTAAGAACTACGTGCGGGCGAAAGAGGGCTACGACAACCTCTACTTTGCGCCGAAGGATGTCTGCGACCGCGTGAATGAATGGCTCGACGGCAAGTTGTTCCTCTACAACAATGAGTACGGCTGCAAGTGGAACCAGCTGTTCCAAGACATTCAGGAGGTCGTCGATTCCGAGAATATCAAGCTGGTGATTCTGGACAACCTGATGGCCCTCGACCTCACGTTTCAAGGTGAGAAAAACGACAAGCAGACCCAGTTCATCAAGGAGATTAAGGACTACGCCAAGCGCAAGAACATACACATCTTGCTGGTGGCCCATCCCCGCAAGGAGACCTCCTTCCAACTGTTGAGGCCGGACAGCATCGCCGGAACCTCGGACCTCGGCAACCTCTGCGACAACCTGTTCATTATGCACAGGGTTGGCCGCGACTTCGAGAAGCGAGCCAAAGGTTTCTTCGAGCAGTGGCAGATTGAGGACTGGAAGCGGTTCAGCGTGGTGATTGAGATCTGCAAGAACCGCAGCTTCGGTGTATCGGACTTCATCGTTGGTATGTACTACGAGAAGGAGAGCCGCCGCCTGAAAAACGAGATTGCCGAGCACATCGTGTACGGCTGGCAGGATGAGGCCCGGGTGCAGCAAACGCTGCCGCTGGACGACCTGCCGCCCGACAATGACGAGTTCGACAAGGCGCAGGAGCTGGACGATCTCCCGTTCTGATGTTTAACTTATAAGTTTAATTTCGTGCCGAAATCGGAAGTATTTCTTGGGGATTGTATGGAGTATATGGCCACAATCCCCGACAAGTTTTTTGACTTGGCCGTCGTGGATCCGCCGTATGGCATCAATGCTCCAGCAATGGATATGGGAAGCGCGAAGGGCAATGTCAGCACCGCTACGAAGCTCCGTAAAGGGCGGCTGAATGGTGGCGCAGGCAAGCTGAAAAATCGCGTCCTTAACACGATGTCGTGCGACTGGGACTTCAACCCGCCGGGCGAGGACTACTTCCGCGAATTGTTTCGCGTCAGTAAGAACCAGATCATCTGGGGCGGCAACTACTTTCCACTGCCGCCGACGCGGGGCATCATCTGCTGGGACAAGATGCAGCCGTGGGAGAATTTCAGTCAGGTAGAGCTGGCGTGGACCTCCTTCGACTGCCCGGCCAAGCTGGTCCGAATCTCCACGACTGGAGGCAACAACCGCGAGGAGAAGATTCACCCGACGCAGAAGCCAGTGGCTCTGTATCAGTGGATTTTCAAAAAATTTGCGGGGGGGGGGTACGCAAGTGCTTGATACTCACCTCGGTAGCCAATCTTCAAGAATTGCTGCTTATCACGCAGGGCTTGATTTCTATGGCTGCGAGATTGACCCCGGCTACTTCAAGTCTGGCTGCGCACGCTTCGACCGTGAGTGTCGCGGCATAGAGGTGATCAACGGCCACGAAGTTCAGCAACTGAATCTATTTGACCTCTGATGTTACCCCGCCCCAACGACAAAACCCGGCTCTGCCTCGACACCAAGTGTGCAAAACGAGAGACGTGCTGGCGGTATGTGAGGGGCGGGAACATCACAGTCGGAGAGTTCTTTGACCACGAATGGCTGCAGGACTGTACCGACTTCAACCACTACATTGACATTCGATTCTGTAGGCTATGAAAGTTTACACTCACAAATGGAGAGACCACGACACTGTGTATATCAACGATGCTGCGGGCTTCTGCAAGGTCAGCATCTTTCAGGAAACTGGACGCAGAGTTGGGGTCCTTAACGACCTCATTGTTTATCCAGAGGTACGTGGCACTGGCTTCGGCGACAAACTGATGCGGAGGGCTATTGCTACGGCAAAGATGCGCGACTGTGACATCCTCCTGTTGTGGCCGGACTGCGAGGACTGGGTAAAGAACTGGTATAGCAGGAACGGCTTCTCGCCGGATCCGGCATTCGTTGACCACGACTTCAACATTGGCTGGGTCAAGAAACTGAAATAGTATGGAAATTATTCAATTCTTTTTCGGGAACTTCTGGCACTTCTGCGGGCTGGTAGTCCTGCTTTTCTTCATCTGCAATCCTTCCGTTACGATTTATTATAGAAACAAAAACGAAAATGAAAGCAACACTCGTTCACAAGACTGACCGCCAGCGGTGGTACGAACTCTCTGAACCGCTGGTCAAGGGCATCAGCGACTGGGTAGGAGAAGTTGACATCGTGGAGGACATCAAACGCTACTGCAGCCTGCGGATCAAGCCAGATTTCCGCAACCTCATTCTGGAGAAGTTCAAGGACGGTTGCCGTATGGTGGTCGTCAGCGACGCTCACACCCACATCGAGAGGCTGGTGTTCCCCGGCTTCTGCATTGATGGCAAATGGGGCGGTGGCGGCAACGAAATCGACGGCAAGCACACGTTTATGATTGATGGCGGCGACCCCGCTTCCGTGTACGCGGATGAGGTCTATCTTCGTCACCTCTGTATCATCAACAAGTTGAAGTGGGAGGGTTTATGTTCTACCCAAGAGTTTATTAGAAAAGATGAACGTATCTGAACTCATACAACTACTGCAGAGTAAGCCGCAAGACCTTCCTGTGTATCTGCACGAGAATGTAGGGACCGTTCCCGGAGAGCGTAGGTACGTGACGAGTTCCTTGTTCGATTGCAATGTGGCTGTTATGAAGAATGTTGATACTCCTTATCTTGCCATTGGTACAACCGCAAATGGTGTTGCAGATGCTGATGGAAGTAGCATTATCAACGTTGAAACGGCGACTGATGCAAGATGAGAAAGCCGTGTACCGATTGCCCGGAGTATAAGAAAACCCAGATAACGTCAGTCATAACTGGCCGAAAGTCAACGAGCGGAACCTGTATGGCTGGGCGAGATAAGTATTTCCCGAGCGTCCGCGTCTCGCTCGGCTACTACGAAATGATTGCGTACTGTGTTGACTATGCCGAATGGCTGGCGTGGCAACGAGAACACCGAAAAAAGCGAAAGAATGGCACAATCAAGAAAAAAGCGTCAGATTGACGGCCGTCTCGAAATCTTGCAGAATTGCGACAGGGGCACGATTGAGTCCCTGCTTCCTATATTCCTGAACTTCATCTGGGACGTGGAGCAGTACCTTCGCGTTACGGATTCCTTCTTAACGGCTCCGTACAACGACTTTAACCTCTATTTCAAGGAGAAGGATGCCCGCAAAAAACGGCTGGTAGCTCACCTCAATACCTTCTACAAAATCTTCTGTGATGGCAATGACGGAAAAAGACAAGGCCCTCGTTGAGACGGCCCGGCATCAGTGTTGGGAGGACATCGACGAGGATGCTGCCGAGACCGAGGAAGGCCGGGCCGCACTCCACTCAATCATTATGCGGAAGTATCACTACGACGAGTATAAAGCAGGAATACTATGAGACTGAAAGAAAAATACACGAGTTTTGGAATCTTTCTATGGGCTTTTATCGTCATTTTGACCGTTTTCGGACTTACTATTTGTGTTGCCGCTGCTATCAAGGCAAAGCAGGAAGGAAACGATTTTGCTTTTTTGGGATTCCTTTCCGCGTCTCTCTGGTGCTTTAATTTTCTTTCCGACAAACTCCACGATTTATAACAGAACGAGAATGAAACCAATCCTTATGACAGAGGAGTACTGGGCCAACTCCCAGTTCTCCGTTGCACGCTATACTGGAGCAATCAAGCTGGACGGCGTGCGCTACGTAATTGTTGACAAGACGGGCCGCGACATCTTCGAGTTGTCGGCACTTGCCGAGAAGGAGGGCCGCGAGAAGGCCATCGAACCCGGCGAGCCTTGCGACCTCATCCGTGAGGACTTCATCCCTCTGTACAAGAAGCACGGCAGGGACAAGTTCATCGAGGTGCTGAAAGCGCATCCTGAACTGGAGACACCGAAACAAATGAAGCC
>Ga0265298_10011242_pt1 | contig 10502 bp, 8 predicted proteins | sample AusTroGonzalo_MG_3_FD_193486 | JGI IMG/M metagenome (GOLD analysis project Ga0265298, IMG submission 193486) | Bovine rumen microbial communities from tropical cattle in Woodstock, Queensland, Australia - Gonzalo_01 | ecosystem: Host-associated > Mammals > Digestive system > Stomach > Rumen ... | reverse complement strand
CATTCCCTGTCAATACTCGCTTTCTTGATCTTCAAGACTCGCCGGCTGTCAACTATAAGTTTCATCAGATAACGGAATGGGCGTAAGGACCTGAATACTATGGCCTGTTTGGTCTCAGTAAGTAATACTTTCAGCCAAGCCCGCCATACTCGCTCCTGAGGGTTGCTTAACAACCGAATGCAACTGGAATAGCCCATATACATCATTTTTGCGGGACTGTCTTCCCTCCATTCACGGTCATGAACAACACGAAGCGATGGTACTACTCCAACCTTTAGGCCCCAGTAGTGTACACGATCAATATAGTTGCAGTCCTCACCATAGTGGTAGAACGAGGGTGAGAAACCGCCGACTTTACGGATACACTCCCTTGTCATCAGCCAGTGGGCTGCCATGACCTCCATGACAGGATAGACCTCCTTCAACTGCTGGTTATACAGGTCGTTCATAATGTCTGGATTAGACTGCCACGCTAATGTCTGCACGATAAAATGTTTGTCTATATGGTTTTGACAATCATTCATTTGGAATGGTCCAAGAATGCCATAGTCTGGTTGTGATTTACTGAAGGCAATTAAACGTTCTAAAGTCTCAGGCATAACCCAAGCGTCCTGGTTCAACAGATATACATAGTTATAATCGTGATCAAGGGCGTACTGTAGCCCCAGGTTGTTGGCTCTACCGAAGCCCAAATTCTCCTCACTCTGTTGGAACAGTGCGTCTGGATAACGTTCCCGGATATATGATTGAGTTCCGTCCGTCGAACCGTTATCCACCACAAACACATCAGGAATAACCGTTGATTTACGAAGGCTATTCATACAACGCTCCAGCCACGGCATGGCATTGTAAGTGACGATAATAACCAATATATTGTTCTGCACTAAACAAAATATTTATAATAAATCCACAATTTCAACACTTTTCTGCTCCAGGCATTTCTTAACATTCCTTTTTTAATTATCGTCTTTATTCTATCGGTATCCTTTCTTGTAACAAAGCGTTTTATTTGCGATATATCATGAGAGTCATTATTAATAAGTAGGTAAGGATAATTCCTACTGTAATAATTTTCAGTTATCGTATTAATTGTATCTCGACTGTTACTATATTTCCTCGCATAATATAATTGTATGGCAAAAACATTCTTTATGTAATTGATCTTTTTATAAATACATTTCGACTGACTGGCACTTTCCCCAATAACTCTGCGCACGCATGTATCTCTCATCATACAGTGAACATTTGTGGACAAAAATACTTCTAAAGCAAAAGCATAAGAAGTGTCAATGAAATCCAGCTCGCTATATTTTTCCTGTAATATCTGTAATTCTGACCTATAAAACCATGAAGGCGGTGCAATATAGCCTGCAAGAACCAAATGTTGTTCAAAGTTTTCTATCTTAGGACCCTCTCCTCGGGCTATCATTGAAGGTCGGAGAAGCCCATTTTCCTGATAATAGAAACTGTAGTCCGAATAAACAAATCCATAATTGGGATTATCTTCCAAAAAATCAAATTGAATCTGCAGCTTTCTGGAATCTGTCCAATAGTCATCTCCTTCACACATGGCTATATACTTTACGGCATTCCATCTGCTATAGTACTGGCTTTTCTCCTTATTTTTGCTGTAATGGTTATATTTAAGATAAAATACAGCAAAGTAGCAGTTTGTGTTCTCACGATGTTGTGCATATGTCATCACATAATCCTCAGATTCCTCATTTTTAGCCAAACTCTTGTCGTCAAGGCAAAAGTGAGTATTCAGATAGTCTCTGATAACCGTCTGTTCTCCGTCTGTACTTGCATCATCCATTATGATACATATATAGGGGAAATCTGTGATTTGCATACAGAAGCCATCCAATGCGTCAATAATATACGCAGACTGGTTGAATGTATGACAGATTACATATACAGGAAAATCCATTAATTTATTTAAAACTATATATTGTCAAATCGGTTTATTTTTCTTCACAATAAGCATTACCATTAATTTAAGCTCTTGATATTCCGTTATCTTTGTCATTCTACAGATACCTATAAAGACAAGTAGGCCAACAGCCATTTGGCATGGGAGAATTATCCAATAAGACAATGAAAGATATTTCAGGAAATAGACGGATGCTGCAGTCAATAAAGCCACGCCATACGATGGTGCCACGTCCTTCACCTGCATCCACGAACTATAACCGATGAGTCGACCTGAATAGTGGGAATTCAGAAAAAAGGAGATGACGGCAACCAAGATATTAACGTATAGCATAGGCAGGATGCCCACAAGCGCACCGATAGCCAGCGGGGCAATTGCTACCGTCTTCTTGACTACCTCCAAACCCAGAAACAGGTCGCTACGACCTAAAACCTCCAGCATGTTCAAGTTGACAGCCTGCAGGGGGTAGGTAGAGCCGCTGATGCAGATCAGGGGCAGGTAGAGGGCGGCCTCATACCATTGTGGGCCTATCAGACAATACAATAGAGGCTCTGCTGTCGCTCCGAGAAAGAACATGCCTACAGCCGACACAAACATGCTTGTGCGAATAATGCGTCGATAGGCTGAAACCATGCGCGGCTTGTCATCCTGAATATTGCTCAGAACTGGATAGGTCACACGCTGTATTACATTCGTCATGTTGTTGGAGAAAAGCTGAGCAAACTGAGAGCTACGCGTGAACTGTCCGAGCGTAGCTGGATTGTAGAACTTACTCACCACCACTTGGCTCATTTGTCCCCATATAGTATCGAGTAGGGCACTTGCTAGCATCTTCCACCCATAGCCGAATAACTCATAAAAACTGGCAGCAGAGAAGCGCAGTCGCGGAAGCCAACGATTATAAAATGTTAGCAAAAGGGTGTGCATAACCCGTCCGAAAACTGATTGAGCTACCAAGGCCCAGACTCCAAATCCTACCCATGCCATGCTTATGCCGATGATACCACTGATAACGGATGCCACCAGCGTCACCTTCGTCTGTGTTTTGAAGTCTATCCGTTTGGTTAAACGTGCCCGTTGCACAAGCGAGAAAGAGCCGATGATAATGCTAAGTGATGACACACGTGTGAGCCACACCAGCTCCTCCCGCAAAAAAAAACCAGCTATCCATGGCGAGGCAGCAAAGAGCACACCATAGAGGATAACGGCGGCAAAGAGGTTTATGAAAAATACGGTGTTATAGTCATCGTCCGATGCATCTTTTTTTCGAATGAGTGAGGTATAAAATCCTCCATCAATCACCGTTTCGCATATGGCTGTGAAGATAGCGACAATGCCAATCAGCCCGTAATCATCGGGTGATAGCAACCGTGCCAAGACAATGCCTATTAGGAACTTCACGCCGTACTGCACCACATTGTCGATACCGCTCCAGAAAGTTCCCTTCACTGTTTTATCTTTCAGTGTCTCCACAAGGCATTAACTGTTCATTTAAGATTCTGAAATGGCGACTGCCAGTAAGCCATTTAAAGAACGGCTTTTCTATCAAGCCAATTCGTATTTGGTCAATTACAGTACATACGATATAAATGCCAACCACACTAAGAATACTGTGCAGAACAAAAGTATCTGTATAATAATGGTCTGCTACATCAAGCATATCCCTCCATAGCCATTGGCGCATGCCATCGCTATTGGCATGAATGAGCAGCACACCGAAACACGACTGGGCAACGCGGTTAATAATCTTCGATTGTGGTATCCTTAGTTCTTTAAAGTACATGAACATGGAGACAGCAGAGGCTACGGCCAATATTTTATTAGCATCATTCAGGAAAAAGTATTGTGGCAGACTTTTATCTAATATATCCCCTAAAAACAGCAATCCTACAATACTGGCCATTGAAAGAAAAATCATCCCCACCATCACGCGGCCCCAGCGTACATTCTTAATGTGCTGATATAAACGTATATAGGAAGAAATCAAATAGAGCACGCAGAACCATACTACATAGTTCATCTCGACTTTGCCCAACATCAGTGAGCTTACTCCTGTGAATACGGTCAGACAGAGAATAATCAGGCAGAGGTGCTGCTCGCGCGTCATATTACGGATAAGAATATTCAGAAATGGGATAAACAAATAAAAGATTATGAAACATGAGGTGAAACATGATGACACATCCGTCATTAATTGCATGTCGCTCCAAATCGCCCCAACCGACAATGGCTCCACTCCCGATATAATCAGAATGGCATTAACCACCACCATATAGAAAAGTACTTCAAAAAGTAATTTTAGAAACTTCTGCAATGTAATATCTGACTTGCACATAAAGTAGCCCGTGATGAGTATAAAACAATTAATTCCGACTTTGCCCCAGGCGCCGAACACATAATAGTAAATACTACGTAATGAAGTAGGATCCTCCTTGGCAATGTCCAAAACTCCGGAATTAACCACATAGTGATGAGCAACTATGGATAGCATCACGATGATGCGATACAGTTCTATGTTACTCGAACGTTCCATAGCAATAATGTTTACATCTCTGCTAAGGCCATCGGTTCTACCTCATTAATAGGGAAAGGAGATATTTTTCTGTTCGATTCTCCTTTATAGAAAAGCCATTATTCAAATAGAACCTCAATGCAGGATTATTTTTCGTCACTTCCACAAGAATTTCCTGATAATAATCTCCATTTATGGATACAAGTTCTTGCAACATTCGGCTCCCATAATGCAGGCGTTGCAAGTCAGTATCAACCCAGTAGTGGGAAATATAGACAAATCGTCCTTCTTCATTCAGATAATAAGCAATACAGCCACGAAGCTGAAGGTGTTCTTTTAAAAGAATAAAATGGGCGAATTCTGACAGCTTGCGAGCGTACTTTTCAATATCCAGCACTGCCGACAATGGCGGGTCAAAATCAGCGTCTCCCTTCTGTAGTATTTCATAGGTTTCCTCAAAAGAGAGTTTTGACTGGCGAATCCTAATATTTGTCATTTAACTATTACATGAACAAAACGGTCCATTTGCTCGATGATTTCATCCATCTGCTTATGAGATTCAAATCTTAGAATCAATTCTCCGACACAATCCTGCGCATCCCGGTATTTATGAACAGGATCGCCAATTTTGATGTCAGTTACGAAGTCGACGAGATTGTTCTGCCTGAAGTCTTCATCGTATTCGATAGCTGCATACCTGCCTGTTTCATTGGCATGGACCATATAGTTCGACCAGAATCCTTTAACTGGAGCCATCTTCAGGTCAGAGCAATCCTCACCCAAGGCGGCTTTGATGACGTATGGTACCATATCCACACCTGTTGCCAACGCCGTGACTTGGGGAATCAGGCTGCCCCCACTACGTGCACCAAGTTCCAAGATATATACCTTTCCGTCTTCACCATAGATGGCCTCGACATTATAGGCATTGCTTCTCATACCAAGCAAGGTGATAAGTCGTTGCAGGTCTCCTACTAAGGTGTCGATAACAGTCTGTGGCATGACCGTTGGCCAGCATTCGCCAAGCGGGGCAAAATCCTTGTCTACCTTCTTGCTGTAGAATTCATTGCCCAAGCAGTGGAAGACAAATTTCCCATCTACGGAGAATGCGTCTCCGGAAATCTGAGGACCTTTCTTGACGATAAACTCCTCTATCAGGAATATCTTTTCGCGGGAATAAGAGAGGGCATCCTCGACAAAGGCTCTCAGTTGAGATCTGTCTGTGAGTTTATTGATGCCCTTGCTGCCTGAAGAATCGACAGGCTTCACCATCACTGGCAACTTAAATGAGGTTATGTCAGCATCAGCTTCCTCAAAGGTCTTGTAACTCCTGGCCTTTGGAACGTTGAAACCGTGCTCAGCCAGATATTGCCGGAACAGATGTTTCTTGGATAAGATCTCTACCGACTTATACGGGCTGGTAGGCAGGCCAAGCTTCTCACACACGTATGCCGCAGTAGGTGCTGCGGGATCAGAAGCGTATGCGACCACCCCATCCACCTTCAATCTTTTTGCAAGTGCCAGCACAGCTTCCTTGTCGGTCGTGCTGACATTGTGGTACTCGTGGGCAAACTGATGGCCAGGATTGTCTGGCAGATAGTCACACGTAATGACATAGTGTCCCTGACGGACAGCCTCCTTGATTGCGTACGTCTGGTAGACACTACCACCGAGCATCAGCACCCTCTTCATAGCGACTCCATGAATTGACGGATCCGGCTAATGCCCTCCTTGATTCTCTCCTCATCAATGGTGAAGGCAATGCGCACATACTTATCACAATTTCTCCCGTAAGTTATTCCCGGGACCAGAGCAACATGAACGGTCTTCAGCAGTTCTATGGCGAACTGCTCCGAGGTCATGCCCGTCGCAGAGATGTCCATCATCAGATAGAAGGTCGCCTCCGGCGTATTACATGAAAGCCCCGGGATAGCTTGTATTCCCTTGACCAGGAGGTCCCGCCTGCGACGGAATGTTTCCACCATGTGTGATGAATAATCCCCTTTCCCGCTCAATGCCTCAATAGCGGCATATTGGGAAGGAAGCGGGGCGCAGGCACACACGTTCTCCTGTAACTTCGTCATAGTGGCAACGACTATCTCAGGTGCCAGCACATAACCAATACGCCAGCCTGTCATGCAGAACTCCTTCGACAGGCTGTTGATCAATATGGTACGCTCACGCATGCCCTCGATTGTAGCGATGCTACGGAATGGCTCATTGCCATAGATAAGGCATTTATAGACCTCGTCACTGATGATGACAAGGTCATGACGCTTGGCAATCTCAGCCAGCTTTTCTATCTTGTTCCATGGAATAAGCCTGGCAGAAGGATTAGCTGGTGTGTTAATGATGATGACCTTGGTCTTGGTAGTGATAGATGCCTCGACATCCATAATATTGAAACTGAGATCTTCTGCTTCTGGATTGTCAACTATTACAGGTACGCCATGACAAAGACAGACCATCTGCACATAGTTAACGTAATAGGGTGCAGGAATGATGACCTCATCACCTGGGTTGATCAATGAAAGCAGCGAGAGGAAAAGGCCTTCCATGGCTCCCACCGTAACAATCACTTCCCCATCTGCCATATATCTTAAACCTTCCTTTCGCTCGTAGTAGTTGCTGATGGTCTGGCGTAGGGCCAGCAAGCCTGCATTCTGTGAGTAGCGGGTCCTACCAGCCTGGATGGCAGTACATCCAGCATCCTTTATGGCTTGGTGTGGCTGCAGGTCAGGGTCGCCAAGGGTAAAGTCGATGACATCATCATAATCCTTGGCCATATTGAACAGCTTACGCGTCAGTGATGGCTTCACGTACTGCGATACAATCGATGGTTGAATCATAAGTTTATTTTGAATGCTTTGGTATGACTGACAATCCAGACAACTTTTTTCAGATGTCTAAAGTAAAAATGGAATAATGAATATGGGAAAGGGGATACAAGAATCAAGTAGGACAGCTTATTATAGATTCCCAATATATTACATAGTTTTATGTCGTTCTCAGCATACTTATTCTTTAGACTTCTAAGAAGATCCTTTTTCTCCTTTACTGTCACTTCAGCATAAAGGGCTTGCCTTAGTTTCCCATCGGTTAAAACTATATAACATAACAGATATATCATTCCATCTGGTATTAGAACATTTTTAGAATTTTGCTTTAGTCTTGCATATAGATCAAGAGTGCTTTCTAACCCTTTTTGGGCTAAAACAAACTGATTTTTATTCGGATGCTTCTGATGAGAGATAGATTGCGGATGCTGTATCCAGTTGTAAGTGATTTCGTTGACAAATGCAATATTCTTGGCCCTCCACGCAATCTGTAATGAAAAGACACCGGCTTCATCGCAGTGAGTCAAATCTGGATTACATCGAATATTGTTTTTCTTAAGAAATTCCATTTTGTATAGCTTAGTTGTCATGTGAATCGGAGCAAATCCTCTGACATGTTTTTCTATGTAACGAGCCAATGCGAAGTCTCCTTCCATGACATCTTCCGGATAATGATACACTTTCATTACCCTGCCGTCTAAATCCATGGCTCTGAAGGATGAACCCACAAAATCAACATCAGCTTCCTTCGTTTTATTATAAAGAACTGATATTGCAAAAGGTTCTATGGTATCGTCACCATCAATAAAAAAAATGTATTCACCTTTGGATGCATCAATAGCTGTATTCCGACTTTGGTTTATACCCATATTTCTTTCGTGAGAAATAATCCGTATATCCTTTTCTGGATGACTATCTGAAAAATGAGTGATGACTCCTAAGCTATTGTCTGTAGAATGGTCATCTACAATCAGGACTTCAAGATTCTCATAGTCTTGCCTAATTACAGACTCGAGACACTTCTCAATCTTGTCTTCTTGGTTATAGCAGGCTACTGCAACCGTCATTTTCATCTCGTGCGTCTGTATATGATTGTAATTATTTTATCGACCTCTTCTTTTGTCAAGTTATGGTGTATGGGCAGACAGATGACTTCCTCTGCTATCTTAGTGGCTACAGGCAGATTCTCAGATGTAGCACTGGGTAAATCGCGATAAGGGGCAAAATGGCTAATAAGCGGGTAAAAGTAACGTCGCCCATAAACTCCTAGCTCTTTCATCCTATAATATAGTTCGTCACGGGTCATGCCGTATCTCTCTGAATTGACAAAGATGGGGAAATATCCGAAGTTGTGTCTGACATCTGGGATATCGTCCCAAAAGCCTATGCCCTTAACATTGCGAAGAGCCTCGCGGTACCAGACGGCCACCTGATGACGGGCTTCTATGGCCGCATTCACCTGTTTCAGGTTGAGGAGTCCGTATGCAGCCCGTATCTCGTCCATCTTGCCGTTGATACCAGGAGCAACCACCTCTGTCTCACTGGCAAAACCGAAGTTCTTGAGATAGTCAATATGCTTCTTAGTTTCTTTGTCATGCATCACCATTACTCCTCCCTCGATGGTATTGAAGACCTTGGTAGCATGAAAACTCAGGGTACTCATGTCACCGGCATTCAATATGCTTTCCCCATTGACTTCCACACCAAATGCATGGGCGGCATCGTAGATGACTTTCAGTCCATGGCGGTCAGCTATATCCTGAATGGCCTTGGTGTCACAAGGCTTTCCGTAGACGTGTACAGGCATGATAGCTGTTGTCTTTGAAGTAATGGCAGCTTCTATCCTATTAGGGTCGATGCAGCCCGTATTCCTATCAATATCCACGAATACAGGCTTGATGCCGTTCCACCACAAGGCATGGGTCGTGGCTACAAAAGAATAGGGAGTCGTGATGACTTCCCCTTTAATATTCAATGCCTGCAAAGCAGTTATCAGTGGTAGCGTGCCGTTTGTAAAAAGGCTCACGTATGGCACTTTCAGATAATCTGCCAATGCATCCTCCAACAACTGATGATAATGACCGTTATTAGTAATCCACTTACGCTGCCAGATATCCTTGAGCATTTCATGGAACTCATTTAAAGCTGGCAATAATGGCGAGGTAACTGTAACAATATTCTTATCCAAGTGATTATAATGATGTTCTGACTGCCTCAGAGATTATTTTCAATTCACTTTCTATCAGATACGGATGCATAGGCAAAGATAATACAGTTTCGCACAACGAGACCGAAGTGAAAAGCATAGAGTGAAAAGTGAAAAGTGACTGGAAGGCGGTCTGGAGGTGCATGGGTTTGGGGTAATAGACCATAGAAGGAATACCCTGTGACTTCAGTAATGCCTGAAGACGATCGCGTATTTCGCAGTCAGGCAATTGGATAGTGTATTGGGCCCAACTGGAGGCGAAACCTTCGGGGATGACAGGTGTCTTGATACCCGGTATGTCTTTCAGAAGCTCGGTGTATCTTGTAGCAACCTTGTTGACAGCCTCCAGCTCATATTCACAGAATGCCTTGAATTTGACTTGCAGGATAGCAGCTTGAATGGTGTCGAGGCGGGAATTCATACCGATACGCACGTTATCATACTTGAACGAGCCCTTACCGTGGACACGGTAGGAGTCGATCAGTGCAGCCCAATCGTCGTTGTCGGTGAAAACCGCTCCGCCGTCGCCATAGCAGCCGAGAGGCTTGGCAGGAAAGAATGAGGTCGTGGCAATATCGCCAAATGAGCAGGCACGCCTTCCGTTGATACTGCCTCCAAAGCCTTGGGCGCCGTCTTCTAATATATATAGGTGATATTTGTCTGCTATCTGCCGGATAGTAGGATAATGGGCAGGCAGGCCGAACAGGTCGACGGCGATGATGACTCTTGGTGTCAGCTTGCCTTCCCTAATGACTACCTCGATGGCACGCTCAAGGTCGATGGGGGAGATGTTGAAGGTGTCGGCATCCACGTCGACGAAGACGGGTGTGGCGCCTTCAAGGGCAACCACCTCCGCTGAGGCGAAGAACGTGAAGTCGGGCACGAAGACGGCATCGCCTTCTCCGATGCCCCAGGCCTTCAGGGCGAGCGTCAGGGCATCCGTACCGTTGGCACAGGTGAGACAGTGACGCACGCCCACATAGTCGCACAGCTGGGCCTCGAGGTCACGCACGG
>Ga0265298_10011241_pt1 | contig 10502 bp, 4 predicted proteins | sample AusTroGonzalo_MG_3_FD_193486 | JGI IMG/M metagenome (GOLD analysis project Ga0265298, IMG submission 193486) | Bovine rumen microbial communities from tropical cattle in Woodstock, Queensland, Australia - Gonzalo_01 | ecosystem: Host-associated > Mammals > Digestive system > Stomach > Rumen ... | reverse complement strand
CGAGGTGGAGCAGCTAATCCGTTCCTTCAAAATCGGCAACGTACTCAAAACCGGCATACCGGTTGCCATCGTCGGGCAGCCCAACGTGGGCAAGTCCACACTGCTGAACGCCATCCTGCAGCAAGACCGCGCCATCGTCTCCCCTATCCCGGGCACCACCCGCGACACGGTGGAGGACACCTTCAACATCGACGGCACACTGTTCCGGTTCATCGACACTGCCGGCATCCGCCAGTCGGACGACACGCTGGAGAGCATCGGCATTGAGCGCACCTACCAGGCTATCAACCAGGCGGCCATAATCCTTTACATGGTGGACGTGACCATGACGAATCCTGAAGACATCCGGATGGAGATAGCCAATCTGGACAAGGAGCTGGATCTTACTGGAAAGCAGTTGGTGGTCATCGCCAACAAAATCGACGAGCTTGAAGCCTTGCCAGAGCACTACCGTGACTGGCACGACTTAGACATCCTTTTCATCTCGGCCAAGCGGAAGGTCAACTTAGGAGAGGTGGAAGACCGGCTCCGTCAATTCATCCAACAGCATAAAGTGCAGGATGCCACGCTGCTCACCAACGAGCGGCATTACTCGGTGCTTCTGGACATCCAGACTGCCATCGGCCGCATCCAGCAAGGGCTTTCCAGCCAAATTCCGACCGACCTGCTGGCAGAGGACGTGCGCGTGGCCCTGTACGACATCGGCTGCCTTACCGGCACCGTGACCACCGACGAGCTGTTGGACAATATTTTCGGCAAATTCTGCATCGGAAAATAGACGCTGGAAAACATGACCCTCTACATTTTCAATCCGGAGCACGACTACGCGTTGGCCAACAACGAGCCGCACTTTGTGCCGCCCGCTTCGGCGGTCAAGTTCGCGCACGACTGCGCCCCTTTTCTCCGACACATCGTCCCGGATGACGGGTTCATCTACCTACCCTACTCTGATGCGGAACCGTTCCTGACGCTCCGAGGCGACAAACTGACAACCTTGCCCGGGCCCGTCACCCGCCTGCAGCCCTGGGGCTGGGATCCGCTCGTGCTGCGGCAGTGCAAAGAGCTGCTGGGTGACCACTGTCCAACCGACCATGACAATCTCTCCAATATACGGAAACTGGCGCACCGACGCAAGACCATCGAAGCCCATCGGTTCCTGCAACAAAACATGCCCGACCTGACACTGCCCGAGTCTGCCCAAGAATTGTTTTCCGTTGAAGAGATGCAGCAATACGTGGAAGAGCATCACGATGTCATCTTCAAATCGCCCTATTCGGGCAACGGGCGCGGGCACCTGTATGCGCACGGGGAGTGCTCCCCCACTCTGCTGCGGCAAGGCGGTGGCGTCATCCGCCGCCAAGGCTCCATCATGGCAGAACCACTGCTCGAAGTGGTGCAGGACTTCGCCATGGAATTCAAATGCGATAGCGGAGAGGCAGCCTTTAGCGGCTACTCGCTCTTCAGCACCCGCCATTACGGTTACGCCGGCAATCTCCTGATGAAAGACGACAAGATTGAAAAGATGCTAACCCAATGGGTTTCCCAAAACGATTTACATCTTCTGCAAAACACTCTCACACAATATATTGAACAATACATCGCGCCCCAATACGACGGATATCTCGGTGTAGATATGTTCATCTACCGGCAGCAACAAAAGTACAAGCTGAATCCGATGGTGGAGATGAACCTGCGCATGACCATGGGCATGGCGGCGCACATCATCCACGAGCGCTACGTGCATCCCGACGCGCAAGGGACCTTGCAGTTGGAATATGCTCCGGAGGCCGGCGCCCTGCATGAATATGCGATCCACCAACCGCCATTGAACCTGAAAGACGGCCGTTGGCACAGCGGTTTCATTGCTCTAACCCCCATCGAAAAAGAAACTCAATACGCTATCACTGTACATATCAACCCTTTATAAAAATTCAAATATGGAAAATCTCATCATTCGCCTGATGACGGCGGAAGACTATCAGCCAGTGTATCATCTATGGACCATCACAGAAGGCATGGCCCTGCGCAGTTATGACGACTCCGAAGAGGGCATCACCAAATTCCTCCGCAAAAACCCGACATCCAACTTCGTGGCCGTTTTGGACGGCGAAATTGTCGGTGTGCTGTTATGCGGCATCGACGGACGGCGGGCATACATTTACCACACGGTGGTGCGGACCGACCTGCGCAACAAGGGCATCGGCAAGAAGTTGCTGGCGGAAGCCTATAAAGCCATCGAAGCTGAAGGCATCAAGAAAAACGGGCTGCTGGTAATGAACACCAACGAGTTGGGACAGGCGTTTTGGGCTTCGCAGGGCTGGGACAAACGTACCGACGTGACTTATTACAGCAAGAACAACTAACCGGAAGCCAACGCCATCCAACTATTTTTGTATTTTTGCGGCATAAAATTCCCGAACAGATTGAGACGGATATCCCTATACATATTACTAATGCTGCTGCTGGAAGGCTGTGCCAAAATCGTCATGCCTACCGGTGGTGAGAAGGATGCGAATCCTCCCCAATTGGTTGGCGAGGTACCTGCCAGCGGGAGCGTGCGCATGCGCAATCCCGTAGTCAAAATCACATTCGACGAATATTTCACACTGAACAACCCGACGGAGAACGTCCTCATTTCACCGCCCATGGAGCAGGAACCAAACTATTCCATCCAAGGCAAGACGCTGGTCATCAAGTTCAAAGACACCCTGAAAGAGAACACCACCTATAACATGGTGTTTTCCAACTGCATACAGGATTTCCATGAGAACAACAAACTCGGCTATTACCACTACAGTTTCTCCACCGGCGACGAAATAGACTCCTTCTCGCTGGCGGGCAGCGTGATCGACGCACAGACGCTGAAGCCATGCGACAACATGTTCGTGTTTCTCTACGACCAGGACATCGACTCGCTACCGATAACCTCCAAGCCATCCTACCTCACCAAGACACTCTCCGACGGTTCATTTAATTTTCACAACATCCGAAGCGGCGACTACAAGATTTTCGCTTTGAAGGACTTGAATGGGAATCTGCTCTACGACCTGCCCAACGAGACTGTTGCCTTTGCCAGTCACACTTTCACCGCATTTTACGAAGCACCGAAAGACACGTCCGACCAAACCGCGCCACTGCCGGACACCCTGCCCAAGGTCAAGTTGTCCGCCTTTTTGATCCAAGATACAGTCCCTGTGCTCTTGCGCTACGAGAACCCTGCCGCCGGGATTTATATCTTCCCATACAAAGCCCCTGTCGAAGAGTTCTCCACTGTCGCCATGCAACATGATGTGCCACACTTCGAGACCTGGAATGCAAAAAGAGACACGGTCACCTGGCATCTGAAAGAAGCTCTCACAGACACGGTCTCCTATATATTCACCACAGACGGACGGACAGACACCGTGCAACTCACGCCCTACAAAAGCAAGAAGGTTCAGCCAAGGGGCAACAAGAACGCGCCCGTTGAACGACTTTCCGTGGGCGTACTCAACCAAGGTCACCGGTACAAGCCCCTCACTTTGCTATTCGGATATCCGATCAAGCCCAGCGACTCCATCACCGTGACCGTCTGCACTCACCAGAAAAGCGGCAACGACACGGCCTTCTACAAGATTTCCGTACCGGACACTTTCATCACGCGATTGCCATTGCCCATTGTTTTTGAAGACAAAAAGAATTACACCGTCACCATCCCGGACTCCGTGTTTTTCGGGTACAACGGCCTCTGCAACGATTCCATCAAGGCATCATTTGGAACCCAGTCGGAAAAAGACTACGGTTCTTTATCCATTGAGTACATGGTGCCGGAGAGCGGTTTCCAGTACATTGCACAGCTTTGGAGTGGCAACCAGTTGCAACAAGAAGACCTGCTGACAGCATCTCGCGCCATAGCCTACAAGCACCTATTGCCAGGCAATTACAGTATCTTTGTCATTGAGGACCGCAACCGCAACGGGCGTTGGGACGCGGGCGACTACCACAACATGAGACAGCCCGAAAACATCTATCAATATCCAAAGGCCATCAGCATCAGAGCCTATTGGGACAATGTGGAAACTTTTGAGATTCCAGTCTCGCAGCCGTAACCGGAATTTTTTTTCATAACTTCGCATTTACGACTCATATTTCGGATTTTTTTATATCTTTGCGGCTTTAATAGAGATAGTTATCACTTTCACCACCTCCATTTTGTCGTTATGAAAAGATCCCTGCTGCCATTCTTCGTCCTGTTATTGGCACAATTTGCCATACAGGCCCAGACCGATACTGTATTCTGGTTCGCACCTCCGGATTTGGAAATCAGTCACCAGCAGACCCCCATCCGGTTCTGCTTTACAACATACGAACATCCGGCAACTGTTACGCTGAGCCAGCCGGCCAACAGCGGCTTCACGCCAATCACAATCAATATCGCAGCTGACAGTTTTTTCATCTACGACGTATCCAGCATGGTGGACATCATGGAGACCAAGCCCGTCAACACCATAATCAACCGAGGGATGCACATCTCTTCCACGACGCCAGTGTCCTGTTATTATGAAAGTGTGGGCAACAACAGCGAGATATACACCCTCAAGGGCAAAAACGCGTTAGGCACCGACTTTCTGGTGCCCATGCAGACACAGCTCTACAATTACTACAGCAGCTCGACCAGCAGCATTGAGCTGATTGCGACAGAGGACAGCACTATAGTGCAAATCACCGCCCCTGTTGGGTTGCAGGGCGGTATCGCCCCTGGCAGCACCATCACAATCGTACTTCAGCGGGGGCAAAGTTATGCCATCCGGTCCAACAGCACTAATGCGGCCTACCATCTTCAGAACACATACATCCACGCCAGCAAACCCATTGCGGTCAACACCACCGACGACAGCGTTTATGCGTCAGGATGCTTCGATCTCATAGGCGACCAATTGGTGCCCGTCTCTATGGTGGGTAACCGATATGTGGCATTGCGCAACAACTCCAGCTACGAGCACATATTTATCTACCCTGTCGAGAACCAAACCTCCGTCTCCATCAATGGGGTTCAACAGACAATGCTGAATATAGGCCAGGGGTTGAACTACGCTATTCCTTCCAACAGTGTAGCCAACCTGATTGAGTCCGACAAGCCCGTAGTCGTGTTTCAGATGACCGCCATCGGATGCGAGTTAGGTGGAACCATGCTTCCGCAGATTGAATGCACCGGTTCGCACAAGGTGACGCACCTGCGTCCAAGCTCTTCAACGGCGATTTTCACCATTCTGGTCGGAACTGCGCACACATCCAACTTCGTTCTCAACGGCAACGCCAACGCCATCACCGCCAGCGATTTCTCGCCGGTACCGGGAGACTCATCTCTTTCATACTGCGTCAAGAATGTCAGCAACTTTGTGCCTGAGGGCCACGTCATGACTCTTCAGAACGACGCGGGCCGTTTCCATTTGGGAATCATGGACGGCACTCAGGGCGGAGACTGTTCATACGGCTATTTCAGCGACTACAGCAGTGCCTCGTATCTCTATTTCGACATGGATTCGCTGTATTGCAAGGGTGACACCGTCACATTCAACTTTCTGGCACCCAACGTCAGCAATGTGGTACTGACTTGTCCTAATGGCCAACAGCTCACCAACCCTCCTTTCGTTTTCACCGACGCAGACACCAGCCTGAACGGCCGTTATTTCATTGACGGCGTGGACACATCGAGTTGTTTCGTGTCATTTGCAGACTCCATTTATATACGCATCAAGGGAGAACCTTCAACAGACACCTTGGTGGTTGTAGTGAACGATCAGTCTCTTCCATATACGCTGAATGGAACAAGCTACGCAGAAGCCGGTGTCTATTCGCAGCACCTCACCAACAGCTCCGGTTGCGACAGCCTGTTGGTCCTGTATCTTTATCAGCGTTATGAGATTGATTTGGACAGTGTCGTATGCGAAAACCTACTGCCCATAACATGGCACAACAGGCAAATCACAGCGGCGGGGTCCTATCCTGACACCCTGACATCTGTAAGCGGCACAGACAGTATCGTCACGTTGAACCTGCAGTTGCTCCCATTGCCTGATGCGACCATTGTCGGCTCGCCTTATCTGTGCGTCGATTCCACCATTACAATCTCTACTGCCAACGCGGTATCTTACCATTGGAGTACCGGAGCTGCCACACAAAGCATCTCCGTCAACACCTCCGGCAACTACAGCGTCACCATCACCGACGAGCACGGTTGTAAGGGCATTGCTTCCCACGTAGTGTCGTCATCAAGGAATCCCATATTGACTGTCAACGCCCCCACTTTCTGCACCGGAGGGTCCTACTCCATTTCGGTGGGCCACGAGGACACCAACACCGTGGTCTTGGGCGCTGGGCAGACCACCCTGTCCCTGACAGACACCGTCTTCCTGCCTGACGGTGTACCCTGTGACCCCCACGGATGCTCCTACCGCTCGCCACTCACATTCTCTGCCTACGGGGAGAACGATGTAGTTCAGAGCGAGGAGGACATCTACTATGTAAGATTGAACCTGGAGCACTCATGGGTCGGCGACATTTACATCAACATCACCTGTCCCAACGGGCAGAAAGCCGACATCATGAAATACGGAGGATCTGGAAGTTCAAGCTGCAACGCTCAGATTCTGCCTACATCACGAGGCTGGCAATCCGGGAGCAACGCAGGCGTGGGCAGCTATTTCGGACAGGCTTACAATGTTGAGAACACTTCGCAGCCCTGCAATGCCAATGCGCCAGGGAACCAGCATGGCACTGGCTGGAACTACTGTTGGTCGAACAACACCACCCAAGGCTATGTTTACGCTCCTGGTGTTGGCAGCCTCATTTACCGTAGTGCAAACGAGCACAACGGCATTTTGGACTCCTCCAACGTGGCCGCCGGCACACATTTCTATCATCCGGACCAGTCATTCAGCAGTCTGATCGGCTGCCCGTTGAACGGTTCCTGGTACATCGAGGTAATCGATGGTTGGAATATAGACAACGGGTACATTTTCGGATGGGAGTTAGCTCTGCGCAATGAAGTCTTTTCGGAGGACGATGCGACGTTTACGGACGCCGACGCGTCAGGGCCCTTCCTTACCACAGTGAGCGACTCGCTTTTCACCCTCAACCCGCCTGCCAGCATCCTTCATGACACTACGGTGGTTTACTCCATTACCATCAACGACGATTTCGGGTGCCATTACGACACATCCATCACGGTGACGTACTACGCGCAACCGCACACCTACATCGACACCCTGACCTGCGGGGCTTTTGTCTGGGACAACACCACATACACCGAACCAGGGCAATACGAGCGGACCTTCACCTCCGTGCACGGATGCGATTCCATCGTGACCCTCAACCTGCAAGCCAGAACCGCGCCACACACCTACGACACGCTGGTGCTCGTGCAGAACCAACTCCCCTACACTTTCACGCCGCACGACACGGTGTTCGGCACCAATTCACCGGCACAGTTCTCCTTCGACTACAACCTGCAGGACGGTTATGGCTGCGACTCCACCATCTCTCTCACCGTCATCGTGCATTTCAACACCTCACAATCCTTTGACACCACCGTCTGCGCCGCTCACATGCCCTACGTCTGGCATGGGATCTCCTTCGAGCAGCCCGGTTCTTATACGAGGACCTATATCAATGCCAACGGCAGTGACAATGTGGTCACCTACAACATCCATGCAGACTCCCTCTCTGCCACCATCACCGACACAACGCACATCATCTGTGAGGGTGATTCCACGGGCGCCATCACGGGTGCCGCCCTGAACGGGACACCGCCCTACACTTACCTCTGGCAATATACGGAAGCCGGCGTCAGCACCAACATCGGCACCTCCGCTCAGGTCAGCAACCTGCCTCAGGGCACCTACCAATTCTTCGTCACCGATGCGCTGGGATGCTCAGCAGTGAAGGTAGTCCAGCTCATCACCTTGAACGTGGCACCCGAAGCCGGAACCATTGCCGACGACCAAGCCTTGTGCATCGGCAATGCCCTGGAAACTTTTATCGGCACCGGTGCCTACGGAGGAGGCAACAACGGAAATTACCAGTGGCAAATCTCCACCGATGGCAACAACTTCACCACTGCTCCCGGAACCAGCAACACCCAGAACTACACCTACCCTGACAACGCAGGAGGTGGTTTTCTCTTGCGGAGAGCGTGGATTTCCGAAAGCTGCGGCACCGTGTATAGCGACACGCTGACTGTCACGGTCGGGGAGCCCGCATTCGACACCATCGTGGATGGCATTTGCCTCAACCAATCCTACCACGGACACGGTTTTGACATCCCCGCCGAGGAGATCGACGAACCGGGCATGCACACATTCGAAAGGATAATCCCCACGGCGCTGTGCGACAGCACGGTAACGCTGCAACTCCTGGTCGGCCAGCCCAGCGAGACCTCCGTGCAAGATGAAATCTGCGAGGGAGACGGATACTATAGAAACGGTTTCTCCATCGCAAGGTCCGAGACCATCGGCACCGACGTGCTGGAACGCACAATAACATTGCAGGGATCCAATGGCTGCGACAGCACACTGAACCTCCACTTGGAAATCATAGACACCTCCCTGCACATAGTCGCCTTGACCGACGACTTCTGCGAAGACATGACAGCGGTACTGATTGCGGTATCCAACATGCCCAACTACGTATGGAACACCGGAGATCAGCTTGACCAGATATTCATCACAGAGCCCGGCGTCTATAGCGTGACTGCCTCACAAGGTCCCTGTGCAAGCACCGCTCTAGTAACCGTCAAAGCCTGTGAGGCTGAAATCATACTCCCCAACGCCATCTCTCCGACAAAATTAGACGGCACCAACGACTGCTTCTTCATCCCCGAATATGTCCAAAGATTCATTTCCGAATTTGAAATCACCATATACAATCGCTGGGGCGAGGTGGTCTATCACTCCGATGACAAGGCTTTCAAGTGGTACGGAGACTACAAGGGCAAGGTTTACAGGGATACTGTCTATAGCTACTTCATCCGATACAAAGACCTCAACGGCAAATTGTTCCGGATGAAAGGGGCCGTGACCGTATTATAACAGGACCGCAGCATCTTGCATCATGCTGCAAACAGACATTTTTTTGTACTTTTGCGGCCTGCTATGACAATAGAAGAACTTCAAGCGCAGTTCTGCCCTGCGGAAGTTGCCAAGATACGGCAAATGCTGCAGTCGGCGTCTCCTGCACAGGCCATATTTTTAGATGGTCTGACGGGATCCTCATACCCACTTCTGGCATCCAAGCTCGCGCAGGACACGCGGGCCATCCAGCTGTTTGTGCTCAACTCGCGCGAGCGGGCGGCCTATTTCTACAATGATCTGGAAAAGTTGCTCAACGACCGCAACGTGCCCCTGCCCAACAAAAGGGTGCACTACCTGCCCTCCTCGTTCAAACGGGCCCACACCGCCGACGAAATCGACAACTCCAACGTCAAACTGCGCTCCGAAATCGTCAACAAGATTGCCAACCACCCCGATGGCGACTACCTGATCGTGACATACCCTGAGGCGCTGGCCGAGAAAGTGGTCACCCAGAAGTTCCTCAACAACAACTCCTTCACCATCAGGCAGGGCAGCGAGATTCCCACCGATATTTTTCTCCAGTTCCTCTACGAATTCGAATACCTGCAGGAAGACTTCGTCTTCGAGCCCGGACAATTTGCCTGGCGTGGCAGCATCTTCGACATCTTCTCTTTCTCAGAAGAATATCCATATCGCATAGAACTGGATGGCGACACCATCGAATCCATACGCTTCTTCAATCCCGAGACCCAGCTTTCCATCAGAGAAGAGCAGGAAATCCGCATCATGCCCAAAATCGTGACGGTCAACAAAGAAGAAGAGCGCGTGCCGCTGTTGGAGTTCCTGCCCGCCGACACCATCCTGTGGCTGGAAAACCCGTCCGACATCGGCACCCAAATCGGCCAAGTGCACAAAGCCGTGACCGACGAGTTCGAGGCCAACGCTGACAGCGGAAATATCAGCGTGGATGACCTTTTCATCCGCAAGCGCGACTTCGACAGCGCGTCCGGCCATCATCTGCGCCTGCTGGTCAACAGCAAAGGCGACCACGACGGCCCGACTGTCAACTTCAACCTGAAGCCGCAGAACAACTTCGGCCGCAGTTTCGACTACCTGTTCCTGGAGTGGATCGACAACATGGAGAAGGGCATCCAAAGCATATTCATGGCGGAAAACCAGTCGCAGCTCGACCGCCTCTACAAGATCATGCTGGACTTGCTGGACAAGTACAACAAGCACAACGCCACGGCATACAAGATAGAGCTGCTGTATCATCCCATCCGCTACATTCTGCACGAAGGTTTCCGCGACGAAGACCGGAAACTGGCCCTCTATACCGACCATCAATTCCTGGAAAAGCACGAACGGGTGGTCATCCGCGACCGCTACAAGAAAAGCGAGGCGTTTACCCTGCGAGAGATTTACGACTTGCAGCCTGGCGACTATGTGGTC
>Ga0265298_10011240_pt1 | contig 10502 bp, 11 predicted proteins | sample AusTroGonzalo_MG_3_FD_193486 | JGI IMG/M metagenome (GOLD analysis project Ga0265298, IMG submission 193486) | Bovine rumen microbial communities from tropical cattle in Woodstock, Queensland, Australia - Gonzalo_01 | ecosystem: Host-associated > Mammals > Digestive system > Stomach > Rumen ... | reverse complement strand
ATCATAATTCTGCTTACGGTCGCCATTTGCAGTAATCACATACATATCATTCCCATCAATACCAACCGCCCTAGTAGTAACATAGAACGGTTCGCCTTTCCGCATGTAATAATCCAATACATCTATAATTTTCACATGGTTACCAAGCTTTGCATGAACACCATTACCGTTACTTCGCACTTCAATAATAGTATCATAATCCAATTGTACTTCCTGCCAACTCCAATCGTCAAACTCCTTATCAACCACCACAGTATCATTTTCATTCAACAAAACAGTCACAGTGAAGCTATCATTAATCCCACTATTATTCTTGAAATGTTTAACGCCCTCATTCAAATCAGTTAACTTGAACTTGATGTCTGGAGTAGTTTTAACACCATCTCCTTGAACAACACGCAACGGTATGCCTTTAATATTACAACCAATATACTGTTTACTGCGAGGAGTAACACTCATAAAAACTTCCTTATCCGCCATAAAAAAAACACCTTTTTATATTGTTCTACCAGCAGTCTTGTTATTCCATCTGATAGATTTAGTTACATAATCAACAATACGTTTCATACGATCTTCATTATCAACAACAACATCATTGAAATAAAAATTGTTCACTTGTGAAGGAGTAGATTCATTGTCAATTCTTGAGTTTGCTGTTTCAAAATCAGTATTGAATGTGAAAGGCATATTGTTACCGATAGAGTTTAAATCTAAATTGAATGATAAAGGCAAATTATTCCCAATTCCAATAGATTCCAAGTCTAGATTGAATGATGAAACCATATTGCTTCCAAGTTTTGCAGTTGCACTCGGAAGGTCACTATTGCTAACAGCTTCTTCAGTCCAGTCTAATTCCTGTTGCATAGCTCTCACTATTTTACCAGGACTTCTTTGACCTAAACCAAAAACACTAAAAGCCCAAGCACCCTGTTCACCAAGCCATTTCAATGCTTTACCTAATGGACTATTCATTACAATATTATAAGCCCATTGTAGACATTGTTGCAATGCTTGAGGTATGCTTTGAATAGCATTAACGAAACCTTGAACTGCATTACTTGCCGTACTAATTAATGTTTGCACAAAATTGCCCTTGAAACCTAAAGCTCTTGCTATAGTATTTGCAAGCACCGCTCCTATCTGCAAAGGCATTGTAGCAATAAACACTATGAAACCTAATACGGCCTGTCGCCAGTCATTCGTGTTCAATCCCAATTGTTGTGTGAAATTATTAAACTGGTTCGCTAACATCTGCACTGCATTAATAATAGAATTATACAATATCTGCGCAATATTCATAAATGTTGCACCTAATGCATCTATTGCCGCTCTTACCTGCTCATTGTTAAAGTATAAATAACCTAACACTGCTATCAATGCAATTATTGCGATTACAACCAACATAACAGGATTGGCATCCATTGCAATATTCAATAACCATTGTGCAGCAGCAGCCGCTTTGTCAGCAGCAGCTTTCGCATAAGTAACAATACTTAAACCACGCATAGTATTAGCTAATTGTATTAACCCGTTCAAACCTACTGCGAAACTTCCAGCATTACCAATTAAACCCATAACACTTGTCAAAGGACCTAATACTGGACTTAATGATAATTGCATATCTTCCCATGCAGCATTAATCTGGTCCAAGAATGTTTTATGCTCTGCTTCTTCAGTTGCAAGGTCTTGTAATTGACCGGAATACTGACCAGTTAAATCACTAGCATTAGACAATGCTCCCGCCTGTAAACCGAGACTTTTCTCAACTGCTGCAATGTCTCCGTTATTATCTTTCAAGACTTTAGATAGTTCACTACCCATTTTCATTCCTTGCACACCTTGAGCGGATAAAGCTTGCATCATCACTACGAGTTGATCAACATTCAAACCATACTCATTAATTGTACTGGCTTGTCTTTTCAGGACCATTGAAAGAGTGTCTGCTCCTCCATTTACGTTGGCTTGGGCATATGCAATAGCATTAAATGAACTTGGTAAATTATTGGCAGATACTCCTACGGCTTGTAGTCCTTGTGTTAATTGCATGACTTTTTGATATCCGATACCTGTTGCATCGTTTATTCTGTCCATATTAGTGGCGGATGTTCCGAGTTGGTCAGCAGATACACCCATTTGGTTTAATGCATTGGCGTATGCTAACGCTTCTTCTTGTGGGAATGTGGCGTTACTAATATTATTGATTAATGATACCATTTGTGGTTCTGCAACTCCGACATTGGTTGCTAGTTGGCCTACGCTTATTGCGGCGGCGTTCATTTCTTGTGCCATGCCTTCAGCGCCAGCTCCCATGTTAGCTAGTTCGCTTGATATGCTCATTAATGCGCCTGCTTCTAGGATGTCCATGCTTGATTGTAGTCCGTCAACATTGTTTGTTGCGTCACTTGCGCTGTTGCTTATGTTGTCAAAATCTTCGCTAATGTTGTTTGTGTTTGAGCTATCAATATTGCTTAGGGCATCGGACAGGGCTTCAACCACAGCCTCAGCCTCATTCAATTGAGCCTCCAACTCTTCAACACTACTTGAAGCATCAACCATACTTGAAGCATCAACATTACCAAGAGCATCAGACAAAGCCTCAACCACAGCCTCAGCCTCATTCAATTGAGCCTCCAACTCTTCAACACTACTTGAAGCATCAACCATACTTGAAGCATCAACATTACCAAGAGCATCAGACAAAGCCTCAACTTCAGCTTCTGCTTCAGCTAACTGGGATTCCAACTCTTCCACATCATTAGCAAAGCCCCACTCTTCAGCAAAGTCAAGCTCCTCTTTTAATCTCTCAACCTCAGCAGTAGCCTCCGCAAGCTCTGCCTTCGCATCATTAAATGAAGACGCATCCAAACCCACACCATCACTAGTGAGTTCTTTAATCTCATTAATCTTATCAACAAGTTCTTCAGCATCAGATAAATCAACTTTAGTAACTAACTCAATCTCAATTTGTTTATCTGCCATACTCCCCCATCCATTTTTATATTGTTAGTAATGGTTTGTTCTCAGTCTTCCATTGCCAAATAATCGTATTAATACACACCATAGCCTGCTTCTGCAAGGGAGTCATAGAAGTGATATCACCATTATTGATTTTATAACCCTGCAAACAAGCAACAGTCAAATATGATAATTTACCTTTTTTCTCTAAACTGAAAACCCCATCATTTCTTTAGCCATTTTAAGGTTTTCATCATAATCCACACCAGAGATTTCAGAAACAAGTTTAACTAATTCCAATGCAACACCATTAGGTAATGATTCAACAACTTTGGGATTCATTTGCTCCCCGTTTGTATTGTATAATGCTTTTTTCAATAATTCAACTTCATTACTGGTTTTGCTGTTAGGAGTTCTTTTCATACGAACACAATTGTTCCATTCCACATTTGTTAATGGTCTGATTAATGCTCCAGCATTAACCATTCTAAGACTGCCGTCAGGTTCTTGTTTTGGATATTTGAATTTTACTGGAAATCTTGCGTTCGCTCCATCAGTAACAAGTGATTCTAAATCGTATATTTCCTCTTCCTCTTCTTCAGTTAATTGCATTAACTCTGCTTCTTTTAATTTTTCAATATCTGTCATTGGTAATCCACTCATTCAAAATTTAGTATTAAAATAAAAATTATAATCATGAAAAAAATTTAAAAAAAAAGAAAGAAGACCATAAAATCAAGTCTTCCCCCTAAAATAATAAAACAACCTAATAATAAAATAATTTTATTCTGTGTACTCTTCCATAGCACCACAAATGAAACTAAGACCTTGAGCGGAATGCTCTTCAGGTTTCATTTCATAATCATTACCATCAAGAATAACCCTACTATAATTTTTAACAATAGTGAAAGGTTCACTCTTATTGTAACGAACAATTTCACGTGTAGTGATAAAACCATGTTCATGAGTTAATTTAGCTAATTCATCACGAAGTTTCTCATAATCATCTTTAGTTTCGAAAACCAGACGATCAATTGTCAATTTATATGACACATTTTCAGCACCTTCAGTGATAACTTCATCAAAACAAACAGTTGATGAAACTGAATTGTTAAGAGATTCTTTAACTCCTTTACCATGAACTAAAGTCACACCATTAATAATTACTTCTTTATCAGCCATTCTATTCAACCTCCACAGTCACGTATACGTTGATTTCAGTTATCAAGCCGTCAAAGAGTAATCTTTGAATAATAATATCCACGCATTTTGCAGATTTCTTCTCAACAGTGAATTCAATGTCTTTAAGTAAGTCTAATGTTTTAACACATTCCATTTTTACACGGTCGACTTCTTGTTTGATTTCGTTTAAAGTTGGGTTGCGGTTTCTTTCACCTAAGAAATCGTGTAAGGCTAATTCTTTGATAACATAATCCCTTACACGGTTAACGTATAGGTCGTATCCGTTTGGTTGTTCACTGTTGACCACAACATGTTTTCCAGTGTTACGGTTTTGGCATTTTACAGTTGTCAATCCTGCTTCGAGTAATGCTTTACCGTTTCCACCAGTTTCGAATGACATTTCAGGTGAAACTGCGGTGACACCTGGAATGGTTTTCATTGTCATGGTATTGCCGACTTTCATTCCTGCGATTAAACCACAGTAGTATGCTGCGGTTTTCAATACGCTTAATTGTGTGCCGTTAACTGTCCATTGTTGGTTTGGAATTAATCCGTAACAATGTTCACCAGCTAATCCTGCACTTGTGATGTTATCTGCATCGGTTGAACCAGTTAATGCGCCGATATATCCTGCAGGGAATTTCATTTCAAATGTTGCATCTAAGTATTGGTCGATTAATGTGATGAATGCATCAGTTAATGCACCAGCAACGAATAAGATATCCCAGTCTTCACCTTTGATCTTTGCAAGAGATGCGGCTAGGTTGGTTGCATCAATGGTTTTTGTCCAAGTTCCACTAGATTGAGTAGCCACATTGACACATAAAAGACTAGTTGCTCCATTCATGAACAAGTAAGGTAAACATGCGCAACCGTCAAAAGTATCATCAGTTCCAAATGTAGTTTGAGCATCATCTAAACTAGTGAATAATTTAGGATTAGTTTCAGTAGTTTTGAAAGCACCAATCATTGCGATTTTACCTGCTTCACCATTTCCTGGAGACTTAGCAGATTTTTTCAAAAAGACATGTACTCTAGGTATTTGTGCAGTCATTATTTCATTTCTCCATATTTTTCGAATGCTTTAATTAAATCGGATTTGCTTTTAATAGAAGAGGTGTCCATTGTAATCATGAATGCTTTTTTATACCAATCTGGTTTAGGGCATTCATCAATGGCCTTTTGCAAATCGAATTTAACAGCTTCATTTTTTTCGTTCTTCTTAGCCATAAGACCTCAATTCCTTTAAATTATTAAATCATCAGTATCGAGAGTAACACAACTATAATGCTCTTCATCGATGTTGTGACTTTCATGTTCCAGTAATTGCACTACAAGGTGCATTCCTTTGAGAGTGTAACCACTACCGTATTCATAACTAGTATTTCTGAAAATGATTTTACGAGATTTACAATCGTCATCGTTACGCAATGCATATTTAATATGCTTGATAACAGTACGCAGAAATCTTGAACCAGAAAGATAATCCGTGTCTTTAGTTTTCACATAAATATTCACCAATGCGGTGTACTCAGTTGACTCATATAATTCCTGTCTTAGTTGCAAATCCATATTCGCAATATAAATCGTATCGTCTTCCTGTGCAGGAACACTTTTGTCAATGAATTTCAGATTACATTTGTTTATGAATTCGTCATCAGATTTCTTCAAAACGTTAAAAATAAGAATATCACTTGTCATATCAGTATCCATAAATTATAAACCCCCTATTACGTCGTTGATGATTTCATCAATATCCCATAGTGTGTTTTGGATTGATTCGTCGACAAATGGGTCAGCAGAGATACCTGATACCATGTGTCCTTTACTGAACCTGTCCTTGCCACCTTCAACCCAATGTAAAGCATCATATGTAACTGGAGCAACCCAATGGTCACGACTGCCTTTTTCAATAGCTAATGGATATGGGAATCCATCAACACTTGTGGCAGTGTTCCCGACCAATCGGTCATTACCGTCAAAGCTAATGTCAACACTATTCGCCATCAGCCCATCCTTGTAATGTTTACTGCTGATTATCATTTCCTGATTGGATTGTAATCCTTCAGCCACCGCATCGACTAATGGTTCTTGTAAATCATTAATCTCGTTTTTAGTGTCTTCCAGCTCACTAATCAAACTAGGAATCTCTCCAAGAATAGGGTCATTTTGAATTAGGTCAATGGCCTTGTCCAGTTCATCTGTTTTCATCTTAACAACAACACGTGTTGTTAATTCGGGTATGAAAGCCATAATTTACACTATCCAAATATCATCATCATTATCATCATTGGATTTATTTAAAATACTGGCACTGGTGATTCTTTGATTTATAAATGGTTGAAGTGATTTTAAAGCGGATTTGTAGAGTAATCCACCATATGATTGGATGTAAGTGTCTTCCATGTCTTCGTTGTTGACACGGATATTGTACTTATTCCATAAGTTACTTGCAGTCCATTTGCAAACTGCACGAATGAACATTCTCGCTTCAACACTAGTTAAATCATCAATATTCAAACGGTTAGTGTGCATGTATACCAAATCTAAAGCTTCTTCGTAGAATAACTTACATTCATCGCGAGTGATGACTTTGTTAGCTTTCTCAGTAACTTCAGATGATGTCATGAATGGGTCAACATCACTAGATTCTTCACTTGTGGTGTTTCCTTCATCAACACACCAACCATCTAAATTTGCAATGATCATGTTTTGAATATCAGATGTGTAGGTTACATCATTCGCCAAGAAAAATCACCTTTTTTTTAGAAAATCGATTATTGTTGTGTTAAAAAAAATTTAAAAAAAAATAAAAAGGAAAGGAAAATTTAATCTTCCTCTCTTTTCTTTATGCAGATGTTAAGCTAATTGTAAAGCTTGCATGTGTACTATCTGTTGTGATAGTTTCAGTTTTACTGGTGTATCCTTCAGCTTCCACCAGTATAGTGTGTTCACCGTCTGCAAGGGTTGCTGTGCATCCGCCTCCTGAACCTGTTGGTCCTCTTTTACCAGCGGTGTCACCATCAATTGTGATGTATGCTCCTTGAATTGCAGCGGGTTCATCTTCACTATCTTGGATTGTGAAACTGATTGTTCTTGTTGGAGTTAATTCAATATCAACTTCAACATCTTCACCAGCAACAACTACAGTTTCGGTTTCAGTGGTGTAATTTGATTTGGAAACGGTCACAGTGTATGTGCCGTTGTCAATATCATCATAAGTTACTGAACCATCATCACCAGTTGTTTTACTGGAGGATAACTCATCATCATCAGTTAGTACAACGGTAGCTCCACTAATAGCATCAGCACCGTCGGTCACATTAACGGTTATGTCACCAGAATTAGCCACTGGGTTTAGCAGTGTAATCTACATCTCCATATAAGACATCTTCTGCGAAGATTAATCCTACATCGAACATCCAATCAACTGAAGTGAGGTATGCTTTGGATTCGATTTTGTATTCAGCTTCAGATTCGGCTTCCATAACAGGACCATAAGCGATTGAATCTGGGTTTGCGATGATGATTACATCACCGTAACTGTTTACTGGAGTGTCAAGTACATCTAATGGGATGATTTCGATTCCTCTGAAGACCATGTTTCCATTGTCGTTGAAGAATAATTTGTCACCGCCGTCAGTTTCTCTTTTAGAAGCTTCAGCAATACAAATTGCAGATAATTCACTGGAAACAAAGATTTTAGCGAATTTCCTTTTACCGCCTTGTTTGACGTATGCGTTCATCATTTTGTCAATTTGTGGTAATACTTCGTAACCGTCACCAGCGTTTAATGCTTTCCATGCTGGGGTGTGACTGCCGCCGGTGGTGTCGTCGTAGTATCCGTATTTACCTAATGCGTAACCATCTTTTAAATCGTGGGAGGTGGTGTCTACGGAAGCGGTTGCTACGTCATCTAATTGTGCAAGGATACCTTTCAAGTTGTGGATACCTGCTGCATCTGCACCGGTAGCTTTACCGAATACTGCAACTTGTTCAGCACTGAAAGCACATGCAGGTGCTAATAATGCTTCATATTTTGCGATGAAACCTTCTTTTTCAATGTTGGTTTTTAAGAATACTTTACTGATTTTAGTAAATGCAGTGAAAGCGTGAGCTACTAAGGTCTTTTTAAGAATGGTTGGAGTGGTTTCAGTTAAGCTGGTGATTGGGTCAACTTGAGCACCGGTAACACCAGATAATTTTTCCATAGACATTAAATTAGACCTTACTCTTAAGGTTTGGAGGTCTTGGGTTTCTCCTTCCATTTCAACATATCTTAACATGCCTAATAATTCAGATTCTTTTTCAATACGGGTAATGAATTCACTAGCTTGACCAGCCATTACACCGTCAGTTGCTACGCCAGATGATTGTAATGGTTTATCCCATTTTACAACAACTGGCTGGTTTGCGTCAATATCAGCTTCAGTTATCATATAAATTCAGCTCCTTTTTGGTTTGGTTTAAAATTTTAATAAAAATTAGTTTCTAATCTTTTTACCAGTGAGTGGGTCTCTTCCGCTCATTTGGTAGTAGTTAAGGGTTTCAGGAATAGTTTTGTCTGTAATAACCACTTTTTCGGATTTAGTGATTTTTGGAGTGTCTTCATCTTCAGGTTCGATTTCAGGGTCTGGAGTTTCAGATTCCTCTTCCACTTCTTCTTCTGTGGTTAATGCAGCCACTATTTCTTCAAGTTTAGCTACTCTTGCTTCAAGGTCAGTTTCACCAGCAACTTCTTCGTCTTCTTTGGTGATTTCTGCCTCATCAGTTTCTTCATCTTCAGATTCAGCAGTTTCATCGGTTTCTTCTTCATTGTCTTCTTTTTCGATGGCGGGTGCTTCTTCTTCAGACTCTTCTTCTTCAGCAGTAGTGTCTTCTTTTTCAACTGCTGGTTCTTCTTCAGTTTCGGTTTCATCCGCTGCTTCTTCAGTTTCTTCTTCAGTAGCAGTAGCTTCAACTTCAACCTCTTCCTCAGTCTCTTCATCCTCTTTTTCAATGGCAGGTGCTTCCTCTTCAGGGGCTTCTACCTCTTCAATCAAAGATTTAAGACTTTTCCAGAACTCTTTGAAGTCCATTCTTTTTCCTCCATTTTCTTCTTCAAATTCAACATCTTTGCTTTTCAAGATGTAGGCATCATAATCATAGACATGCAACCCATATCCATTAGCCCCACGTTCAACGAGACTAATCCATTTAGGGACGATACATTCCGCATCAGCAATATCCTTGTAACGAATAATACCTTTTAAATTGCCTTTACATCTTGGAGCAACTCTGTTAGAGAGGCTTAAGCCTCCTAGTTCACCATTCAACAATCCAGCTTGAACTTCCGGATTGTCAACACGTATTACAACATTCCAGCTTCCAGCAGGTACTATCATATTACCTATGCTTTCATTAGCAGTGGAAATATAATTCTCGAGCAACGAGACCTCAGGCAAGGCCAAATCGTTATGAAGTATCTCGAAATTATCTTGATTGTTAAAACTAGTGAAAATCTTTTTTATGTCTTCAGAATACAAAGTGTCACCTTGAGAGTCCTGTATTCCATTAGGAATCACACATCCTTTGACATACAATGCTTTTTGCTTACATAGTAACACCATCTAAAATAACTCCTATTTTGGGTTGATTAATAAAAAAAATAAAGAATGATAGCTCTCGCTAACAAGATTAAAAAAAATAATAATAAAAATGAAAAAAATTTTAATGATTGGTTTTAACCTTGATTGATGTCATAAGTACATCCACAATTGCAGATATTACTGCAGTTGTTATGATCATTATCAACATCTCCAGGAAACCTGAGATAATCAACATCACCAGTAACTTCATTAGTCACTTCAAATTTTTCAGTTAATGGGATAGTTTCACCATCCATTTCCGCATGTCTAGTCTTTTCAAGTTGACTCCATATCCAAGATTTAGTCTCGTTAATCTTACCATAACCCTCACGGTCAGCTTGCTTGTTTTCCATGATGGCAGTTTCATAATCCAACCTATGAGCCTTATATCTTTCAAGGTCTCTTGAAAGTTGGTTCAATTCTTTGTAAGTGTACTTTTTATTGTAAGATTCACCACGAGCCAAGTTACGTTCAAGCCATCTCTGCCTTTGGGTCTGTGGTAACTCTTCACCTTCAACAATGCATCTTTCAAGAACATTTTTACGAGAAACATGCTTTGGCAACTTCTCAATCAATGCCTTATATTTCTCAATATTAACATTACTGGTTTCAAGCACATTCTCAACATAATCCAAGTTTTTAATAACTCGTTCTGTTTCAAGCTTGCTTAAACTATCACTAACAGAATTAATAACTTTCATCGCTTCCAATTCAGTTTGAGGATTACGAGTAACAACA
>Ga0265298_10011237_pt1 | contig 10503 bp, 6 predicted proteins | sample AusTroGonzalo_MG_3_FD_193486 | JGI IMG/M metagenome (GOLD analysis project Ga0265298, IMG submission 193486) | Bovine rumen microbial communities from tropical cattle in Woodstock, Queensland, Australia - Gonzalo_01 | ecosystem: Host-associated > Mammals > Digestive system > Stomach > Rumen ... | reverse complement strand
TTCGGGGATTTCCTTTTCTTCGAGAACATCACGGAAGATCCGTAACATTTCGGCCCTATCGGACTGTTCTCGCTTTTCGGGCGGAGTACGGTCCTCAATGGCAAAGAATTTCTCAATTTCGACCAGGTAGATGTCAAGTTTTTCGTAGAAAATGTGACGGTTCCGGACCAATTGCGCGTGGTGCAGGTAGGTATCGATTTCCGTCGGGAACTGGTTTTCGGTCAATAGGGAGAGCACGTAGATGTGCGGTAGGTTGTAGTCCTGCGACTTCTTGACAGTGCGCGAGACGACGCGTGCGGTATAGTAGATGAGCCTATCTACGAACAGCGTGTTGAAGTTCTGCTGTACCTCAATGAGCACAGGCTCTCCCGCTTGTGTGGTGCCGTAAATGTCGAAGATGGCGGTTTTGTCATTGAGAACGCCGGGGTTCTCGGGCACACCCAATGTATAGTTTTTGATTGCTTTTTCGCCGGTGAGTCCGAGCATCGCGTTAAGAAATTTCACGGTCCGTTCGGGCTTTGCCTCATTCGCCATGAGCATCTTGAAAATGCCGTCACTGAAAGGGTAGACATTCTTGTAGATTTTTCTGTAATCCGCCAGGTGCTCAGGATGTTCGGCGACATCCTTGACAAAGGCAATGAATTCGCTTCGGGTCATATCTTCTCCGTTTGGATTGAGACGTCCCGGAATTGGGACGCTCCTATCCTTAAAACGGATTAGGCCCTTAAAATGAGCCGAAAAAGTTTGTTAACACGATATTTTTTACAAATGGGAAACGATCGTTTCCTATATTTCCGACAAACGATTTGGGGTATTATGAAACATTTTTCTTTGACCTGCATTTTTGCGCTTGCCTTGGCATTTTTCTTTGTTGCATGCGGGGACAACGAGAGCAGTTTTGCCCCGCGTGACGAGGATTCTTCGTCAAGTGTCTGCGAGGACTGCGACGATGCCAGTAGCAGCTCCGTGCGTTCGTCATCCTCGGCGGAGCCTGCCCTGAGCTCTGCCGAAGGGGGCGAGGATCTGTCCAGCAGTAGCGAGACAAGCGTGTCCAGTAGCAGTGCAAAGTCTTCCAGCAGCGTCACACCGAAGTCGAGCAGTAGCGAAAAATCGAGCAGCAGCGCAAAATCCAGCAGCAGTTCTGCGAAGTCGTCTTCATCGAGTGCGAAGTCGTCTAGCAGTTTTGTGAAAGGTGATTATACCAATCCGAGTCTTTCGTATGGTGAATTTGAAGATGTGAGAAATCATAGAACATATAAGTATTTGACTATTGCAGGAAAAAACAAGAATGATGAAAATGATACTGTAACAGTTATGGCTGAAAACCTCAATGTTGGGGATATGGTTGATGGCTCGATGGATCAATCAGATGACGAAAAAATAGAGAGATACTGTTACAATAATGATACAGCAATTTGCTTGACATATGGTGGACTTTATCAGTGGGCAGAAACAATGCAGCTGCCGAGCGAATGCAATACCAAGAGCTGTGCTGACCAGATTCAACCGAACCATCAGGGAATCTGCCCCGACGGCTGGCGCTTGCTGACGTATGACGACTTCTACATCGTAGTTCATGCCGATAGAAATAAAAATGGCGTGGAGGATGTTCGGGCGACATATTTCGGCGGTTACAATTATAGCGGATACAGCTTGATAGGGGCCGGATATAATTGGAATTATAAATTCAAAAATTTAAACGAGGCGACATGCTGGTTTTATCCAGAAGAGTCTGCTGAGAATACTGATGTGGCGACATATTCGACTAATCAGAATAAGCAGTCTTCCGGTTTTTCACGAAATGAAGTTTATAAAACGCATGGCTTTTCAGTTCGCTGCGTAAAGTTGGATTAATCTAAACAAACGATTTTAACAAAAAACATCTTCCTGCAGTTTAATACGGACCCGCAATTCGCGAAGGCCGAAGTGTCTAACAGCCACGAGGCTTTCGCAGGACCCGCTTCGAAACGTTCCTGCGATAAACAGTCTTATTCCGGAGCCACACTCGTGTTTCTTTGCGGAGAGAGGGCGTTTTGCAAAGCAAACACTCGAACGAAGTGAATGTGTTTGCGTGCGAAATGCCCCTCGAAGCAAACATTTTTACAAAGAGCGGTCTTGGACCCTATCGCTTCGCTCCAGGGTGACACCGGCATGAGAAGCCGGGGCGTTGCGGGGCGGCGAGCGCCCGCTAGAGAGGGTAGCGGAAGATGCGAGGAGATGGCGGCTCGAGGCCGCCATGACGTTCTTACTGCAGATGGGCCTCGAAGCCGCTACGACGATGCGGCTGTAGCGAGGGGGAGACTTCCCCCGCATGGGTATATTTTTCTATCTTTGTGCCCATGAAAGTTTTTTTATATGACACCACCCTCCGCGACGGTAACCAAGACCGTAAGATAAGCCTTTCTCTAGCCGACAAGTTGCAGATTGCGCGAATTCTTGACCATTTCGGTTTTGACTACATCGAAGGGGGCTGGCCCAATCCGAGCAACCCGACCGACGAGGAATTCTTCCAGAAGATCAAGGAAGTCAAGCTGAAGCACGCGAAGATTGCGGCTTTCGGTTCTACGCGCCGTCCGAAGGTGCTCCCCGAGAAGGACCCGCTGCTGCAGGCGCTCGTGAAGTCGGGCGCTCCGGTCAAGACGATTTTTGGAAAGAGCTGGGATTTGCACGTCACGGACGTCATCCGCACGACGCTCGAAGAGAACCTCGACATGATCGAGTCTTCCATTGACTACCTCAAGGACCATTCCGAAGAGGTGATTTACGATGCGGAACATTTCTTTGACGGCTACAAGGCGAACCCGCAGTACGCTCTCGAGACGCTGAAGGCTGCGGAACGCGGCCGCGCGGACTTTATCGTGCTTTGCGACACGAACGGCGGCACGATGCCGTGGGAACTCGAGAAGATCGTGAAGGACGTGAAGAAGGTCGTTTCGACGCCTATCGGCATCCACGTGCATAACGATGCGGGCCTCGGCGTGTGCAACAGCCTGTTTGCCGTGAAGAGCGGCGCTACGATGGTGCAGGGCGTGGTGAACGGTTACGGCGAGCGCTGCGGAAACGCGAACCTTACGACGATTGCTGCCGACCTGCATTTCAAGATGGGCGCGAAGTTCTTTGCCGCGAAAAAGATTGCAAGGCTCCGCCAGCTGAGCAGCAACGTGGACCAGATTGTGAACTTGCCGAGCGACGTGCATGCCCCGTACGTGGGCGATGCGGCCTTTGCCCACAAGGGCGGTGCCCATATCGACGGCGTGATGAAGGTCAGCCGTAGTTTCGAACATATCGACCCGCACGAAGTCGGCAACGACCGCGTGTTCGTCACGAGCGACCAGGCGGGCGGTTCCCTCGTTGTGGAAAAGCTCAAGGCCATCAAGCCGGGCATCGACAAGAAGGACCCGGTGGTGGGCAAGCTGCTCACGCTCATCAAGGAACGCGAGAATGCCGGCTGGCATTTTGACAGCGCCGAGGCGAGCTTCAAACTGCTCGTGTACCGCCACTTGGGCATGGTGCAGGAGCCGTTCAAGGTTCTGGGCTACCGCGTCATCGAAGACAAGACCCCGCAGGGCGTGTCTGTTTCGCAGGCGACCGTCAAGCTCCAGATTGGTGACAAGATCAGCCATCAGGTGAGCGAAGGCGATGGCCCGGTGAACGCGCTCGATGCGGCGCTGCGCAAGGCGTTGCTCCCGTTCTTCCCGAACATGGCGAAGGTTAAGCTCGACGACTACAAGGTGCGTGTGTTGGGTTCCAAGGTGGCATCTGACGCTACCGTGCGCGTGTGGACGACTTTCGGCGACGAGAAGGGCTACTGGAACGTGGTCGGCGTCTCGAGCAACATCATCGAGGCGAGCTGGATGGCGTTTGTCGACGGCCTTACCTACAAGATTCTTGTCGATAACAAGGTTATCGAGAGCGCGTACAAGCATATCGACGTGAAGCCGGTTGTCGAAACGACCAAGGCGAAGGAAACTCCTGCGCCTGCAAAACCGAAGAAGTTAACCAAGAGGCAAGTGAAGCGCGCCGCTGGAATTTAACACAAATGTCATTCCCGGCTTGACCGGGAATCTCCATTTCTAATTCGGTCATGTTGGATGGATTTGAGTAGAAAGGAGATGCCCGCCTTCGCGGGCATGACAAAGAGAAGAATACTATTATGAAAATCGTAAAAGTCACACCTAAGTCTCAAGAAATCGAACGCATCTGCGGGCGCGAAGTCGCCCCGAGCAAGGAAATTCACGACAAGGTGATGCAGATCCTTGCCGACATCAAGAAGGGTGGCATCGCGAAGGCGACGGAATACGCCCAGAAGTTCGACGGCCTCACGGGCAAGAACATCCGCGTGCCGGTATCGGCCATCGCGAAGTCTGCCGCCAAGTGCCCGAAGGAACTGCAGAAGGCGCTGAAGCAGGCCATCAAGAACGTGCGCGATTTCCATCAGAACCAGATGGAAGAATCCTGGCTCATGGAAGGGAAGGACGGTGTGGTTCTCGGCCAGCGTATCCGCCCGATGAAGCGCGTGGGCCTCTACGTGCCGGGCGGTGCGGGCATCTACCCGAGCACCGTCATCATGAATGCGGTTCCGGCTCTCGTGGCGGGCGTGGAAGACATCGTGGTCGTCACTCCCATCAAGGGCGAAATCAACCGCGCTGTGGCTTTCGTGCTGCAGGAACTCGGCATTACCGAAGTTTACCACATCGGCGGTGCTCAGGCGATTGGCTTGCTCGCTTACGGCGCGAAGGACGCCAAGGGCAAGACGGTCGTGGAACGCGTCGACAAGATCGTGGGCCCGGGTAACGTTTTTGCGGCGATTGCCAAGAAGGAAGTCTTTGGCGTCGTGGATATCGACATGGTGGCGGGTCCCTCCGAAGTGCTCGTGATGGCAGACAACACCTGCGATCCGGACTTTGTTGCGGCTGACTTGCTCTCCCAGGCGGAACACGGTTCCGGCTTCGAGGCTGCCATCTGCATTACCGACAACATGGAAACCGCCCAGATGATTAGCGCCTGCGTGGATATCCAGGTGGAAAATTCCCCGAAGCGCGAACTCCTCGAGAAGGTGCTCGGCAACTTTGGCCGCATCCTTTTGGTGAAGGACTGGTTTGACGGTGTGGAAATCGCGAACCGCATTGCTCCCGAACACTTGGAAGTGATGACCAGCGAAGCCGAATCCATGGCGGCGCAGATCGAGAACGCGGGTGCCGTGTTTATCGGCCCGTGGTCCTCTGAGCCGGTGGGTGACTACTTTGCGGGCCCCAACCACGTGCTGCCCACCAACGGCACGGGCCGCTTCTTCAGCCCGCTCGGCGTGTACGACTTCCTCAAGCGTATGAGCATCATCCGCTACAGCGAGAAGGCCATCAAGAAGAACGCGAAGGCCATTGCCGCCGTCGCGAACGAAGAAGGCTTTATCCACCACGCCGCCGCGGTGCTCAAGAGACTGTAGTTAGGCACGAGGCTCCAGGCTCGAGCAATGAGGTCGTGCCTCAAGATCCTCATCTCTCACTTACACAAGAAAAGCCCCGCAAGCGGGGCTTCTTAAGTTTTTGGTTTGAGGCTCGAGGCGCGAGCAGTGAGCGATGAGCTATGAGCTATGAGCGGTGAGCAGTGAGGTATGGTTTCTGTGGTTTTACTGCTCATCGCTGAATGCACAAAGGGGCTTTAGCCCCGACCTCAAAGCGCAGCGCCCTCGTGCCTCACCGCGACCGAAGGTCGCGACCTCTTGCCTCAAAGGCACGAAGTGCCGACCTCAAAGCGAAGCGACCTCACTACTCTTCTTCAGCGGGGCGCTTCGAGAGCTGCTTTCTCCTGATGGGGTCGAGCTCGGTCTTGCGGAGACGCAGCACTTCCGGCGTAATCTCGATGCATTCGTCTTCGTTGATGAAGGTGACGCATTCTTCGAGGGTCAGGCGGCGGTACGGCGTCAGCTGGATGTTGTCGTCGGAACCGGCGGCACGCATGTTGGTGAGGTGCTTGCCCTTCGTGACGTTCACGGTGATGTCCACGTCGCGGTTGTGTTCGCCCACGATCATGCCCGGATAAACTTCGGCACCCGGGCCAATGATGAGGTAACCACGATCTTCGAGTTTGGAGAGAGCGTAGCTGGCAGCTTCGCCCGGTTCTTTAGCGATGAGCACGCCGTTGACACGGGCTGGAATTTCGCCCTTGTACGGCTGGTATTCCTTGAAGAAGGACTGCGTGACGGCATAACCCTTGGAGAGCGAGAGCAGCTTGGGACGGATGCCGATAAGGCCACGGCTCGGGACGATGAACTCGAGGGAGACGCGGTCGTTGTCGTCGGTGGTCATGTTGACCATTTCGCCCTTGCGCTGCTGGATTTCCTGGATGCAGGCACCGCTGAATTCGCTCGGCACTTCTACCTTGAAGTCTTCGACCGGTTCCAAAAGCTTGCCGTTTTCGTCGTTGTGGAAGATGACCTGCGGAGAGCCAATGGTGAATTCGTAAAGTTCGCGCCTCATGTTCTCGACGAGGATGGTGAGGTGCAGAATGCCGCGGCCGGACACCTTGAATGTGGAAGCGCCGTCGACCTTTTCGACCAACAGGGCGGGGTCTGCCATGTGGGCGCGTTCCAGGCGTTCCTGGAGCTGGTTACCCGTCATAAACTTTCCGCCGTACTTGCCAGCGAGCGGCGAAGTGTTCACCGTGAAGAGCATGGAGATGGTCGGCGGGTCGATATGAATGCGGGGGAGGTGCTGCGGGTTGTTCGTCGCGCTGATAGTATCGCCGATGTCGAATGTGTCGAGGCCGGCAATCAGGACGATGTCGCCCGGACCGGCTTCGTCGACCGGCTTCGGGGTAAGGCCTTCGTAGCGGAGAATCTTCTGCGGGCGGATAGTCTTGACGCTTCCGTCGGTGAAGGTCTGCGCGTAAGTCTGGTTGGGCTTGAACGTTCCCTGCTGGATGCGTCCCACGGCAAGGCGGCCGAGGAACGTGGAGTATTCGAGGGAGGCAATCTGGAGGAGCGGCTCGCCTGCCGGGTCGCCCTTCGGGGCCGGGATGCGCTGGATGATCTTGTCCATGAGGATGCTGAAGTCGCCATCCGGGTCTTCCATCTCGGCGCGGCAGATGCCCTTGCGGCCGCTACCGAACACCTTGTCGAAGTCGAGCTGTTCTTCGCTCGCGTCGAGTTCGCAGAACAGGTCGAACACCTTGTCGAGAGCGCCCTGCGGGTTGCAGCCGTCGCGGTCGATCTTGTTCACCACGACGATCGGGGTGAGCCCGAGTTCCAGGGCCTTCTGGGTCACAAAGCGCGTCTGGGCCATGGGGCCTTCGAACGCGTCGACAACCAGGAGCACACCGTCAACCGTGCCGAGCACGCGTTCCACCTGGCCACCGAAGTCGGCGTGCCCCGGGGTATCGACGATGTTTACGCGATAGCCCTTGTACATGACGCTCGTGTTCTTGGATAGGATGGTGATGCCGCGTTCGCGTTCAAGGTTGTCGGAGTCCATCACGCGCTCGTTGACTTCTTCACCTTCGTGGAAGGTTCCGCACTGCTTGAGAAGTTGGTCCACCAGGGTCGTTTTACCGTGGTCGACGTGGGCGATGATGGCTACGTTTCTGATTTTTGTCTGATCCATATTGCTCTTCTTGAAAGAAAACGTTCAATTTGGGCGCAATTTAGAAATTTTGCGCCACTTTTGCAATATCAAGAAGGGCTGGATTTCTTGCCTTGGCTAGAATCCGAGGCTGATTTGGCCCATATAGATGCGTTCTTCGTCCTGACCGGTGTAGTAGCCGCGTTCTTCGGCCCATGTGGCGAATTCGAGCGTGAGCACGTGCAGAATTTCGACGCCCGCGCCAGCGGTGGGGTAGCCGCCCTTGAAACCGGCTGCCAGGCGACCGGAAAGAGCCCTGAGCTGGTTATTGAGCCCAGGCCAGGCCAATAGAACTTGCTCGATTTCAAGACCGAAGTTGAAGTGGTGCATGATTTTATAGTTGCGGTCACTGTCAAAGGCGTCGGCATAGTCGCAGGCGATATTGAACTTGCGGGCGTAGGCCGTGTTCACGTTGAAAAACCTGGGGCTGTAGTTCACGCCCATCGTGAGGTTCGGCGTAATCTTGTCGCCGGCGAGTTCCTTGAAGTACACGTCGCGGAGCGAAAGGCCGAGGCGCACCTCGCGAGTGGCTTGCCACAACGTACCGAAATCCATACCTACGGAAATGGTTTTTGTGTCGAAAATGTGCTTTTCTGCATCGTCAAAGCGGTCTTGCAGCGTGTCGTTGATCGTCTCGTAGTTCGCGATATCCATGACAATCATTTCGACCTTCTGGCGCTTTGCTCCCTTTATGCCGATACCTAAGGAGAACTCGTTGGTAAAATCGTAAGCAATACCGCCTTGCATCACGGCGTCCACGTAGAACGTGTCGATAGTGAGGTAGGGGAGGACGAGGCCTGCGTCAATATAAGGTGCAACGTTTCCGTCAACCCAGATGGCTCCGCCAAAGTTGTGTAGGGCCAGTTCCGCGTCCATCTTGAGTTTCATGGAAATCGCCTTGTGGTCGTAGCTGTTGAGCGTGTGCACCAGTTCCGGGTGGGCGGCGAGCGTATCGAGAAGCAGGTTCGTTTGCGAGAGCCCTGTTTCTTCGGCAGCCTTGTTCACGCGGTTATAAAGTTTCTGGAGGTCCTTCGCATCCTGGTAGGTGGAAATATACGATTCAAATGGGCCGGCTCCGCCGAGGTTGAGTCGCATGTCGAAGTAGTTGCGCGGGTAGTACCCTTGTTCGGGGCGCTTTTCGTAGTTGCCCAGTCGATTAATCTGCGAGAGGCCCGCGTAGTTGAAATAGATGGCTTCCTTGTCATCGACCACGGCGACATGGGCGTTTCCCATGGATTCGGCGCGGATGGAATGGTGCGTGGGGGCCTTTGCGGCGAAGGCTGCTGTGGAAAGGGCGAGTGCGAAGAACAGTACGATTGTTTTTTTCATTGCCTAGTTCCTCCCTTGGAACCAGTTGATGAAGTCTGATTCGCTGTAGTTCACCCAGCAACCGCCGATGTTTGCCTTGCGCCAGGCGAGGTCGTAGCGGATGTTGTTGATGTCGGTATCCGTTCGGGCCAATTCTTTATTTTTGATCAGTTCGTCTGTTTTTCGGGGGATGAACGTTAGTTGTTGGGCGAATTGCAGGCGGTGGTCTTTGTTCGCATCGCGGTCGTTCGGTTCAGGATAGATAAAGTCCCACTCCTGGGGTTCCGTCGGTGTCCCGTTCATGTCGATGTCCAACGATTCGTAGATACTCCCTTCGGGAATCTTGAGGGAGGCTACGGCTCTCCTGTCCCAGTGAGTCTTGAATACCAGGACCGAGCCCGGACGTTGGTCTTCGTCTACATCTCCGTCGCCGTCGTTGTCCTTCCCGTCCCAGATTTCTTCGTCGATGCAGCCGTCGCCGTCGTCGTCGATGCCGTTCCCGACCTTGATGAATGCATCGGTGCGTTCTGGGTTGTTGTTCAGGTTGTCCGACATTTCGATAATCTGGTCGGAGACCGCCATGGTCCCGCCCTTGAACTCCTCGTCGGAAACGGTGTCCACGCCAGAAATAAAACTGCGGAAAATGGGGAATGTGTTGTCGGGGTCGGCCTTGAGTGCCTGTGCGCTTGCCGCAAGGGAATTCACGGTTTCAACGGCATCGTCCGAGGATAAGTTCTGGAGGTTACTCCACTCAATGGTAATCTGGTTGGATGCAACATCGAAATTGAACATCCGGTTTGCGTCTGACGATGCTTTACGGACGAGAATGGCAACGTTTGTGAGCTGGAGAATTGTGTAGCTGTTGGCGATTGTGGAGAATCGGATTTGTTTGTCGGTCTTACCGGTTGTGTCGCGGTCGATAAACTGGTCGACAATTTTGATGACGGTGTCGATGCCTATGCGGTATTTTTCCACTTCTACATCGGACATCTTCATGAATCCGTTCGTGTTATTTTCCGTCTTTGCGTACTTGAGCATTTCGAAGACATTCAGGCCGTATTGGTTCAAGACGGCTTTGGCAAGCCCGTACCAGGCTCTGGAACTAGTGGAATCGTTGTGGATGGCTTTCGAAAAATTCAGGGCTGCTCGGGTATATTCGGCGTTTTGAATGTCGATGTATCCTTCGTAGATGAGGGCTTCCGTGTCGCTGTCGTCAATGCGCTCTTTCCCTGTGGGGTTAAATATGTTGCAACCGACGACACAGGTCGCAATCATCGCGGCGAGTGAAAAAATTTGAACGTACTTGCTGAGTCTCATAGCGGGTTACGACACTCCTCTTTCCATTAAAGATAACATTTTAATTCAAAAATACTTGTTTTTTATTACAAGTGTTTTAATTTTTTTGGTAAAATGCAGAATGAGGGTAGTTTTGGCCCTTCTATAAAAATATATTTGGTCCGAGATGGACATGTATCGCGATTATTTCCCCACAAAGGCGTACCGCCATGCCGAGATGCGGCTTTCGGCTCTTTTGCTTGCCGAAAGGGACCGTCTTGATGCTTTGGCTGCCAAGCTGGGC
>Ga0265298_10011234_pt1 | contig 10504 bp, 18 predicted proteins | sample AusTroGonzalo_MG_3_FD_193486 | JGI IMG/M metagenome (GOLD analysis project Ga0265298, IMG submission 193486) | Bovine rumen microbial communities from tropical cattle in Woodstock, Queensland, Australia - Gonzalo_01 | ecosystem: Host-associated > Mammals > Digestive system > Stomach > Rumen ... | reverse complement strand
CCCGACGGGACCTTCACGATCTGCGAATACGTCTTCAGGATGAAGCTCGGCGGATCCGAGATTATCGGGAAGGTGAAGAGATGATGGAAGCATACAAGAAGGGAGAGGCGAGAGCTCTCTCTTCGATCATGTGGAGGGTCAAGGGTCTCCACGAATACGACAAGCTCATGAGCGACGAGGCGTACGAGAGGCTCGTGCGCTTCATGAACGATATCGCTCCGGACGAGGAATCCCGCGAAGAGCTGCGCAGGATCCGCGAGACGAAGGCATCGGCAGGTGACAGGATATGAATGAAGCGGAGATAACGGAGAAGATCTCCTACGCGATGCTCACTCTCTATCCCGGTTACTTCCACGCCGGAGAGGAGAAGAAACAAGAATACATGGAGAAGCTCTTCGCGGAGATCTTCGAGCTCGGATTGGAGGAGCTCATCGGAAGGATCCTCTTTATGAGGGGCCATGGGGAGAAGTGATAACATGCCCGAGTTATCCGCAGAAGGTTACACCACGATATGCGGCCATCAGGCGCGCTTTCATCAGCGGTATAAGGGATGGGAGCTCTATCGCTGTTACGATGGAGGAAGGCCCAGGATGCGCTATTTCGCGGTCGGATTCGATAAGGACGGCGGCATGACCTCTCTCGAGGCCGATAATCTCGCAGGAATCAAGAAGGCGGTCACGGAGGCGATCAGATGACCACCGCCGAAGTGAATCAATGCTTCGAGAATATCGAGATATTCCCCGAAGCTCTCGTAAGTCATGATAAGAACGGGGAGATCCGTCTCTACATCGTCTTCGACGAGGTCGAGAAGGCTTCCCATAAGGACTACGTTCTGCAGCTCCTCCGTACCTACTACATGGTCGCGGAATATCCGCGCAAACCTATCGTAATGGTCTACGGAGGTCTCGGACGCGGGACCTATACGGACAAGAAGAGGATTCTCAAATATCTGCGCGACCGTATTTCGAGGGTGATTTGATGCCGGAGGCTCTATGTGACGTATGCTCGCACAAGGTCGCCTGCCGCCGCGAGGGGAGGAAGATCGTCTATTTCGCGTGCGACAGTTTCGAGGATGTGGACGAGGTGACGGACCATGAATAAGTTCCCGATATGGAGACACTTCGATTTGGATAGGTTGGAGGCTAAGGTCGAGGTTCTCGATGAAGTAGTGAATATATTGGTCGATATGGATGATCCGGACGAGATGAGAGCGGCCCTTCTCGGATTGAGAAGATATCATGTGGAGAAAGCTTCGCTACTCCGCGCGAAATACGAGCAGGCGATGTCGAACGAAGCTCCGATCTTCGCGGATCTGCCGAAAGTGGAGGTCGAGGAATGAGCGAGACAAGTGAGAAGAGATTGCCTTCCGGACTCTATCTGTGTACTAACGAGGCCGATGGCTGCGTTGTCAGCTATGGCATCTACTACAAGGCCAAGGAATATTGGCCTCCCGGTCAGGATATATTCCTCACAATCACGAAGGCGGAGTACGATGCTTTATTGAAGCTCGCGGAGGATGATTGACCATGGAGGATGATTTAATAGACCCGTCTCTCGCAGCATGCAGTTTATGCGGTGCGAGAGGATGTACATATCGCGCAGATGTTCATTCTTTCACTTATGGCGACACTGTCATCGTGAACAAATTCTATTGCCGTGATTGCTATTGCACATTGTGCAGCATCGAATCCGATGTCAGGCTGCGTATTAATAGAATCAAGGATGATCTCATGGAGGTTCTTCAATGACCGGACGCGGCCTCACCGAATACTCCTCCTTCCTTCTCGGAGGATAGAAGTCGATAACGGAGATCCTCGACGACCTCGGATAGTCCGTCGGATCCTTCGCTCGCCTCGATTGCCGTCCGAAGATCTATTCGGCCTTCAACAATGCGTGGAGGAACGGCGACATCGGGTCCTGCCTCGGTCCTCCGAAGGACCGTCGCGGAGCGAAGGTCCGTTATTGGTATCTATTAAACGATTAAGCAATCATCTAAACTTTTTAATAAACCTCTTTCGCTTTTATATTCGGAGACCTCCCGCCGGAGTACGTTGGGTCACATGCAAACTCGGAAGAGCGGCCCGATGGCAATCCGTCTCCGGAGGGAATAATCTCCTCTTAGAGGCGGATTCTATGACCGAGAAAATCATAAAGATAGACAGATACGAAGCGGTGATCGAGCGCGGAACGATAGTGTATTACGCGGTGAAGGGCGAGACGAGGTATCGCATGCCCGATGCGTACAAGGAGATGTATAACGACAATTATCTCGCTATCAAGAAGCGCAAACTCCTCCGCCCGGAGCTCTTCGGGACGGAGGCGGAGCACTACATCCCATTGAAGACGGTGAAGGAATGACCGAAGGCGAGAACACCGGAAGTCCTTCGCAGTCGTCCGAGGGAGATCTCCTCGCGCAGATGCGCGACGAGATGCAGCAGCAGTTCCAAGCCTTAAAGACCTCCTTCGAGGCGGAGATCTCGGAGCTCCGTGCGCAGAATGAGAAGCTCATCGCCGACAACAAAGGATTGCAGGCGGCGCTCGTAAGGTCCGCCGTCGCGGATCCGCCCAAACCGGCGGAGCCTTCCAAGACCGAGGAGGAGCTCTACCGGGAGGAGGTGGATGCCATCGCGAAGAAGACCCTCGAAAGAATGAAAAGGAGCTATACAGAATGACTCAGACAGACACGCAGTTCGCGGCGAGGTTCCCCGGAATCGTCGCAGCGACCTTCAACGGCAACCAGGCCGATTTGGCCAACTACACACCCACGACCTCCCCTATCAATACCGGAATGCTCTCCGATATCGGACGTGCGACCATCTACGCTCCCGACATCCAGGAGAGCTTCTTCGACCGCTTCATGCGCGCTCCCCTCACCAGGGGAGACTCCGCCATGAGCGCCAGGTTCGAGGAGGTCTACTCCCGTCAGTACAACCCGAACGCACCCGACACCGACCTCTTCAACGCGAACCAGCCCGGAATGCTCTCCAATGTTGCGACGAAGAACCTCTCGAGGCAGATCGCCGTAGAGGTCCACGACTACCTCCTCAAGCAGCTCGCGCAGACTCCCGAGATGATCGGGGATGTGATGGCCGCCATCATGGCCACATCCAACGTGTGCTACCGCGACGATATGTGGGTCGCCGCGAAGGAATACTTCTCCGGATCCAACCGTGGAGCGCTCTCCGGACAGGAGTACATCATGACCGCCAACCCTACCGAGGCCGGATTCGCCGATGAGATGGTGGAGACCCTTTGGGACTTCTCGCAGAACAAGTTCGGTTACAAGTCGCAGAGCTACAACCCTCTCGGTTACAACACCAAGTCGAACCAGGTCCACATCGTCATGAGGAAGGATGCGGAGTTCCCCGCATTCAAGAAGCTCTACGCCGACACCTTCAACCCGGAGTTCCTCCGCGTCGATGAGACCATCGACTATGTGGACGACTTCGCCACCGTCGCGGGAGCTCCCGCCGGATCCGCAGACCTCCTCGCGATGGTGGTCGATTCCCGCGCATGGTCCATCACACCCATGCCCGACACTCTCATCACCGAGGCGTTCAGGAACCCCGCCAGAAGGTCCACCTCGTACTTCACTACTTACGAGTACGCCTTCCAGGTCGACCCGTTCTTCAACATCGCCTACATCTACGAGCACGCTTGATTCGGTGATACAATGGAGATAACGAGGCTAAGGGGATGGTACGACCCTGGATTCACCGAATCCGGGAACGAGAGGCCATCCGCATCCTACGTCATGCCGGCGGCGGATTACGATAAGTCCGTTTCTCTCCACCCTCCGATCGGCCGTCTCTTCACCGAGCTTCGGCTCGATGAGTCATGGCTCGATTGGAGGGACATCTCCTACATCGAGATAACCGTGGGTTGGAATAACGAGCTCGCCTCGACGGTCCTCAAGGGATTCGTCGACTCCGTGGATGTTCTCTCCGATACCGGCGGAGCCATGGTAACCTCCGTGAAATGGCATGTGGACGAATGGGGGACCTACATCTCGAACGCCTCCCTCGGAGCCGGGCATGTGCTCCGGAGGCCTGTCGGGACCGACGATCCCATCCAATCCTACGAGCGGAAGTTTTGGGCCGTGGATTCCACCACTACGCTCATAGAGCTCTCGAGCATCATCAGCACGAAGGACACCTGGTGGGTCCTATTGGCGGCAGGGATAGATGACGGAGCGGGGAATACCCGCATCCAATACTATTCCTATCCGATAGCGACCGACGCCAGCACCGCCTACGGTCAGGAATCGGGGACCTCCAACGTCGGTCAGTTCGTCACGTTGTTCGAGACCCTCTCCGGCATGTGGGACGAGTCCCTCGGGATAGATCCACAGTCCGTCTACGGAGTTTGGATCCTTCCCTACGCTCCGATGGGAGAGAGCTATTGGTCCGGAGCCGGAACCGCTGCGAATCCGATAACCGCTCCTCTATTGGGAGCTTGGAATATCGAACAGGGTCCACATACCACCGTCTATTTCAAGTCCGTGGTCCCCGATGATTACGCGGATCTATTCACACAGGTCTCCGTTAGCATCTCCGCCACATCCTCCGAATTGAATCCCGTCCATGTGACCGGATTCGACGGAGAGAGCCTCGGAGAGCTTCCGATAGGATTCACGGTCTCATCGGCCACATATCATACGGTGGTCTCGGCCACCGAATGCTATATCGAGATACGCTTCGACGGATTGGCTTCCCGCCTGGAAGGATTGTGCTTCACCGTCCCCGCCATACCCTTGGATATGTCCGAGAACGCATGGAGCTCCTACCAATATTCGGGTCAGCGCGATTACGACATCGAGGCGAGAAATATCCAATCCATCAAGTCGGGAGTCGAATCCATGACTTCCGGAGGAGCATCCGGAGCCATACTCGGAGGATTGGGACCGATAGGAGCTCTCGCGGGAGCGGTCACGGGAGCCATGGGAGGAGCCGCCTCCCTGGCCATGGACTTCGGTTGGGGGAATGCTGCGGAGCAGCGCAACCGCGACAAGCTGGCGGCCTCGCAGTCTCCCGGCATACTGATCTCCGGAGCGGCCTTGGGGATAATCACCTACGGACGCACTATCTCGCTGGTCACGTTGGAGATGGATTCCTATTCCGCAGGACGCGCGGTCGGCGAGCGTTCGCAGATCGGAGTCGCGGTGGACGAGTACGAGACATCCGTCACCCTCTCCACCGGCTTCTATCAGATAGCGAACCTCGTGGTCGGAGGGTCCATCCCCAATTCGGCGAAGGCTCACATATCAAGGCTCTTCGCGCAAGGAGTAAGGATAATATGAGTAAGCTCAACAAATCGTGGGAGAAGGACAAGAGCGGAGCTCCCCATTCCCCAAAGGGAATCGAATCGCTCAAGAAGTCCGTCAAGAACGGCCTTCTCAAGTATTACTCGGGAATCGCCGAGACCATGTTCGGATATGACGGCCTCGCGGAGGATCCTCGCTTCGCGGACATGCTTCAGATGTCCCGCGACACCGCTCCGGAGAAGTTCTACTTCAGGAACGGTCAGTGCTGCCTCTTCGAGATAGGGGACCAGCTCCACATCCTCCCGATGGTCTTCGAGCAGAACATCAACATCTACGGCTACGAGAGCTCATGGCATCCCGTCCCGGTAGGTTGGACGGACGGGAAGGACGGCCGCACGAATCCCGAAGCCTGGGTGAAGATAATGACCATGAAGCTGGACGCTTCCAATTCCGTCGTGCTGCGCAACGACATGTTCGGACAGTCGGACTTCGATTTCGTGAACGCGATGGTCAACGAGCTCGTCGACAACGTGCTCACCGTGAACCAGCTCCAATTGCTCGCATCCGTCCCTTACGTCTTCCGTACCACCGAGGACAATCTCTTGAGCGCTAAGAATTACTTCTTGAGCATCGCCGAGCATCGCCCGGTGATCTTCATGAATTCCCTCGGGGAGAAGCTCGAGGCGGTCATCGAGTCCACCGGTGTCAAGATAGACCCGGCGATATTCGAGATCTACGACAGATGGGAATGCATGCTCCTCGAGTCCCTCGGCTTCCCCTGCGTGCCGATAACGAAGCGCGCGCAGCAGACCGTCTCCGAGGTGCAGTCCAACGCCGACAAGATCTACATGAAGCGCCGCGAGAAGCTTCTCCAGCGCCAGCGCGATTGGGAGAGGGTGAACAAGATGTTCGGGACCAACGTCCGGGTCTACTCCGTCATCGACGAGGAGAACACCGTCGGTCCCATAATCGAAGGAGGAGAGGAGAATGATTGAGAACACATGTCCGTACCTCGACAAGCCATGTCCGAAGGTCGAGGACATCCAGGAGGAATTGCGCGAGCTCCGCTCGACGCAGCGTAAGATGCTATACCTCCTATACGCGATAGCCGGAATCGTCGCATCCGAGTTCGGGGTGATCCTCGTATGATAGGGGACTATTTCGAGCCGGGAGCATTCGAGCCGTGGATCCCGCGTCTCGTGGATATCGCGAAAAGGCATGAGGACGGCGAGCCAGGCTATGAGAACGTCGGATTCGAGGCTCTCGTGGTCCCGGAGGAGCTCACGCAGCTCACCGACAGATGGCCGACCTTGAAGGTCAGATTCGAGGAGCGCTACGCATTCCGCATGATAAACTCGGAGACCCTCGAGCGCTGGCAGATGAGATTGCAGAACCGCCTCGACGAGATCGCGGACAGATACGAGAGGGCCTACGCTCTATATGCGCTCTACGAGGACGAGATGATGGACGATGTCCTGGAAGGATGGACCGAGACCTCCAAGAGCACGGACTCCGGAACCGAGAGCCTCTCCAAGCTCGGCAGCGAGAAGGACACCATCGCAGGATCCGAGGAGCTCGCCTATTCCGGATCGCAGAAGACCACCGAAGGCGGGAACGATACGACCGAAGGACTGCGCAGCGATACTCCCGACTCCGCCATCAACACCGGAGGAGCCTACGCGGACATGTCGCAGAGCGGGAAGACCACCTACGGACATACCGCCGAGGACACCTTCACCGACAGGAAGGACACCAGGACCTACAACAATCGCGAGAATACCCGCAGCTTCATCGACCGCGAGGACAAGAAGGACTTCGGGAAGATCGTCGACAAGGATATAACCCGCATCATAACGGGAGCGTCCATCATCGACAACGTGAACGCATCCATCAGGAAGTGGGAGGACATCGACACGAGATTCGTCGCCGAGTTCGAGAACCTCTTCCTCAACGTATTTTGGTATTGATAACATGACAAGGATAAGCTTAGAGGAAGCATACGACAATAAGGATGTCATAACGCAGATCGTGAAGCTAAAGGACGGTCTCAACGAGGCCAACGGAGGCATCATCGAGGATATCGACATCATCAACAACGAGCTCGTGATAGATTGGGCAGACGGGACGAGCATCTCCCTTCCGCTCCCGGATCCGGTCACGGGGATAAGCAGCGTGACGGGAAGCGTCGCCGGAGGCAATCTGACGATAACCTTCTACTTCACCAACGGAACCACCCATTCCTTCACATGCGCATTGACCGGAATGGCCACCACGCAGTATGTGGATGACGGCCTCGCTTTGAAGGCCAACGCCTCCGACGTCTACGACAAGACCGAGGTCTACACCAAGTTGGAGACCGACGCATTGGTCGCCAAGCAGTTTGTGGAATCCTCGGAGATAAGGACGATAACATCCAGCGTACCGGTCTATGATTTGGCGGAAGCAACCATCCCCAAAACGGGAAGATACACTATCCATATATGGGACGCTTCCGATCCGTTCAGCAGCGGATATGCTCTTCTCGGATACAATGTGAACAGTACGTCCGGCGAGGAACGGTGGCTTACGGCCTCATTAGGATGTCTGACGGATTATGATAGGAACACTGCCTCGATATGTAGAACCCTCAACGCTGGCGATGTTGTCAGGGTATGCTACTATCAGACATCCGGATCGAATCTGTCCACATCTGTCATAATGCAGATAGCGGAGATATGAACGGGAAGATAAGGGAATGGTCCGAGGAATATGGCCTCGATCCGCAGCTGATCTCGTTCGAGGGCTGGACCCTCGGAGGGGAGACCATGGGGAAGGCATCCGGCTTCTCGGAAGGGAGGACGGAGATCCGCCTTCATCGGAAGCTCGAAGGCCATGGCTGCGCGTCGTAGATCGTGCTATGGCACGAGTTCTGCCACGCATGGACCTGGCAGGAGCTAGGGAAGATGGGCCACGGTCCGGAGTTCATCTTGAGATGGATGAAGAAGCCGTGGAACATCATCCTCGGGATAATACCGATGATAGTGATATTGCTCCGATGCGGTTTTATATCGCGTTACCGATGCGATAATGACCACGACAAACCCAATGATTCGAGGTCAGGAAGATAAAATGGCATTGAAAATAACGGACTTCAAGAAGAACGAACCACCCTTCGGACTCGAAGAGGAAGCCTTCATCAGACAGGAAGAGATCATCGACATAACCATCAATATCCGCGGGATCCTCTTCTTCGAAAATCAGAAGAACGAAGCCGGAGTCTACGTCCTCTTCACCTTCCCAGGCGAGGAGACCAAGCACTACACAACCTCGCACGCCGGCGGTGTGATGAGGTCTCTCAACTACCCGGAGCTTATCGAGGCTCTCGAGAAGGGAGAGGTCCTCGAGGCCACCTTGAACGTAAGACCTTCGAAGCAGGACAAGACCAAGACGGTTTGGGAATTCATCTGATTTCGCCATCCAAAACCTCTTACCCTCCGTCCGGGTGAAAGGACGGACTTTTATATGCTCGCGTCAATCTCCTATCACCACGAGGAGATAATATGCCTTCATTGAATCCGAAAGCAGCATTCACAATCAGACCGAAGGCGGACTTCCGCTTCATGCCTAAGAAGGTCACGGACACCCACGGGAGCGTGGGAGTCTATCGCGTAGGACCGAAGAACAAATTCGTATTGAGGCCCAGGACGGGAAGGCTCTCGCAGAAGGGAGTCGCCGGAGCCATCAACCGCTACTATGAGAACGGAGGGACCCGCGTCGGGACTATCTACATCTACGCCAGGAATTCCCGCATCATGCAGGGAACCTCGAACATCGTCGGAGCCAAGATCGGCGAGGAGAAGGGTTGGTTCACGAAGGAGGGGAAGTTCATCGCCGAGGACGACTTCCGGAATACGCTCTACTCCATCGATTCGACCACGGTCGGACTCGGATATGATGAGGCCCTCACGAGAAAATGGGATTCGTTGACGGCCAGGCAGAAGGCTCTCGTCGTGGACGAGTTCCGCAACTACAATTGGGACCAATTTTGGACGGAGTTCTATCCGAGGTTCAAGCTCAAGGTTAAGAATGGGAAGATCGTCAAGGTCCGCGAGCGCGGATCCGAAACATGGGAGACCGACAATCAGTACCGCATGTACGACGAGATAGTGAAGAAGATGGCCAAGGCGTTAGGGGAATGGTGAACGATGCCTCTCCCAAGCCAATTCGCCTACGACACCGAGACGGGGGACTGCGACGGCACGATAAGGACCGTCCTCGTTCAGATCTGCGCGACCTCGGCCTCTTCCCTGAATGATGTCCGCATCTTCGAGGGGATAGGGTCCATCGAGGAGTTCTTCCGGAGATTCGAGGAAACGGATTGGCCGATGGACTGCCACACCTACAACCTCCGCTACGAATGGAGCTGGATCCGGCAGCATGTCTGCGCCAGCTACGAATGGGTCGATACGGACCACAAGAGGATGAAGCCAGGACAGTTCACCATCCTCGAGGATCCGATGACCGTCTATCAGATAAGGATATGCAATTCAAAAGGGAAGGTCCTCAATATCACCGACGATATGAGAAGAGTCGGTAGCGTGCCGATGAGCGCGGCAGCCGACTCCGTCCGCAGGGAGCATCCGGATTGGTGGCCCGAGGATCTCCGGGAGGTCAAGGAGAACGCCGACGACCTCTACAACGTATGGTGGACCTTCCCGGAGGGAGCTCCGGAGAGGGAGAGATTCATCCACTACGCGAAGGTGGATGCCTTCTCGCAGGCGATGATCTCGCGCTTCTTGGAGGAGAGCGGAGCGAACCGCTCCCTCACATCCGCCAGCGCAGGACTCAAGATGGCGCTCCATATCCGCTACGGGAAGGAGCTCAACCCGGACGGAGCCTGGAAAGAGCGTGCGGACTTCAAGCGCAACTATCCGCCGCTATCGAGATTGGAGCAGGATATCCTGGAATCCTCGCTCATGGGAGGCTACGTCCACGGAGAGGTCGGGACCTGGAAGGGGACGTTCTGCCATATCGACTACTCCTCGAGCTATCCGTACGAGTACGCCTTCGGGAAGCTCTTCAAGGGACGTGTGACGAGGATGACGCGCCGCTCCCCGTATTGGAAGCGCGTCCTCAAGAATCCGAATTACTTCCGTTGGTATCTCGTATCGTTCGACTTCGACGGATTGAAGCCTGCAGGAATCCCCGTCATCAACGGGAAGGAATGCCGCACGATAGACAATCCCATGGTCGGAGGCATAA
>Ga0265298_10011232_pt1 | contig 10506 bp, 7 predicted proteins | sample AusTroGonzalo_MG_3_FD_193486 | JGI IMG/M metagenome (GOLD analysis project Ga0265298, IMG submission 193486) | Bovine rumen microbial communities from tropical cattle in Woodstock, Queensland, Australia - Gonzalo_01 | ecosystem: Host-associated > Mammals > Digestive system > Stomach > Rumen ... | reverse complement strand
AGAAACCGATGATGAACTTCGGGAAGCGGGTCCAAATCTCGATGGCACCGACCTTCTGGTTCGGGTCTTTGTCGACCTTGGTGGCGAAGAAGATGGCCACGAAGAAGGCGATGAAACCGATGAGGATGTTCTGGATGGACTTCACGAGCACAGCTGACTGCTCGGCGACAGGGCCTAAGGCGTTACCGGCCAAGACCACAGCACCCGTCGAGTCGACGGTACCGCCAATCAAGGCGCCACCCATCATCTGACCCATGCCGCAGGCACGGATGATCATAGGCTCAAACACCATCATCAGAATGGTGAAGATAATGGAGATGCTGATGGCCAACGAAACGTCTTCCTTCTTGGCCTTGGCGGCAGCACCCGTGGCGATGGCTGCACTGGTACCGCACACTGAAGTGGCAGTGGCCAACGTGATGACCAAAGGCTTGTTGCCGATCTTCAGCACCTTGGTGCCCAACCACCACATGAAGATGATGACGATAGGCGTCACAATCCATGCGATGCCGAGACCGTAGAGGCCGAACTTGGCGATGTTGCTGAACAGCACCGAGAAGCCCATGATGACCAAGCCCGTCTTGATATAGAACTCCGTCTTGATGGCGGGTTTCAGCCATTCGGGTGTGCCGATGGTGTTGGAGATGAGCAGACCGATGAGCAAGGCCCAGAAGGCCCATTCGAGGTAACGGTTTAGCGTGAACTCGGCACTGACCATGCGGACCAGCATCGAGATGAGGAACAACACGACGAAGGCAATGAAGAACTTGCCCACCTTTTCGCCTTGCAGCTTGACGCCGATGGCAAAGAGGATGCCGAGTACCAGAAAGGTCAGCAGGATCTTGCCCCAGAACTCAAGGTTAAATTGGCTGCCCAACGAGACAATCTTGGCGTCTTTCTTGCCTTCGCCTTCGAAGGTGTAGCTATTATCGGCAATCACATACTTGTCTTTCTTGATGGTCTTCTCTTCACCTTTGACCGTGACGGTTTCCTTGTCTGTTTTCTTCAAGAAGATTTTGCCGTCGTAAACGTAATAATCATCTTTGGTGTAGGATTTTTCCAGTTTCCTTCCCGATTTCTCGTTGACGACCTTTTCATATTTCTCGTTGCCGTCTTTCAGCACTTTGTCGAACTTCGTCTTGAAGGCGACAATCGTGTCGGTGGAGACCTCGTTGGCGGCCAACTCGCGACTCAACGGATAATAACTCGTTGTTTTGTCTTCGGTATTGGTGACCACAGCAAGTTTCACGTTGTTGTAAATCTGCGACTCTTTGAGATCCTCGCCGCAATGCCAGGTCTTGAACTTGGCGGCATCGAACTTGAACCAGCCCGTGAGGACGGCCACGCAGCCGACGGCGATGATGATGAAGCCAATCCAAACGGCCAGCCAGTCCTCCTTCTTCCAGAGATTAGAGAGTTTGTTATCGTTTGACATAATTATTCAGTATTATTTAATGAATCGGGCCCTTCGACAGGCTCAGGGACCCTTGGCGGTCGTTGAGCCTGTCGAAACGCCGCTTGTTTTAGAACTTATAGCTCAGAATGCCGACCACGCGGTGCGAGTTGGTACCGCTTTCCTTCTGGATCAGCGAGTAGTCGAGTTTGAAGTTGACGGATTTCAGTGGCCAGTAGTTGATGCCAGCGGTGTACCAGTTGGTGCCGCCTCCACCATTAACCAAAGCTGTGTTGGCGTTGAAGTGCTCGTAACGAAGCACAGGCATGATTTTCTGTTCGCCAGCCTGGAAATAGTAGCCAGCCTGGGCATAGTATCCATTGCTGTTGAAATAGCCAAGGTCTTCAGGAATATCGGTGACATATCCTGTTTCGCCGCTGATGTATTCGCCACGGAGGACGAGTTTGCCATCGTTGTATTGAGCACCGGCCGTCCAACGGTTGCGGACGCCGTTATTGTCTTCATCCTTGTAGTATTTGCCATAGTAGTAAGAAGTACTCAAGGTCAGGTCTTTCAGGCCGGGATGCACTTCTAAGCGACCAACGATGTCCTTGCGGTTGTTGTTGTCGAGGCCTTTTTCATTCTTCTTGAAGTTGACCGGTCCGTTGCCATTGAACACGCCGACAGCATAGTCGACGATGCTGTACTTGTAACCTTCCTCGCCCATAATCGGGAAGAGGCTACCCGTGGCCATCACACCGATATCACGACCGAGTCCTCCGACGCCGCATACATCACTGTAGCCGGCGAGGTTCTGCACGCTCTCGCCGTAGTCGAAGATTTCGAGGTTGACAGGGTTGATGGGGCTTTCAAGCGTGAACGGGGTCTTGAACTGACCGAGTTGGATGGCGAATTCCTTGCAGGGTTTGTACTTCACGAAAGCGTCCACCAGCATGGGATTGTTGACGAAGTCGCCTTGGATCTTGTAGCTCACCGTCTTTGAGAGATTGCCGTCAACCGACAGACGCACACGACGCATGCGGAAGGTGTTGTCGATAAGGTCGCCTTTGTCGCTCAGGTTGGCTTGGAACATGCCTTGCACAAAACCAGAGATTTTGGGCATTTCAAATCCGCCTTTAGGCTTTTCAGGTTTTTCGGGCTTTACAGGTTCTTCTTTTTCTGTTTTTTCAACCTTGGCCTTTTTTGGTTCTTGGCTGGGTTTTTGGGGCTTCACTTGTGCGTTCATGCACAACGGAATGGCTAACAAAAGCATTCCAACGATAATGCGAAATTTGCGTTTCATAGTAGTAAGATTTTAAACGTTTTCAATTTTGAATTTCGGCGGCAAAAATAGTAAAAATACTTATAGTAAATATACTTACTAATTTTTTTCTCAAAAAAATGAGGTTGAAGGGGACATGCAATTCCCCGCAACCTCAGATTTTTCTTAGCAATTCTGCGTGGTGGGACATCTCCTCGAAGGTGATCTTGAACCACTCAGTATAAAGCTCGGGGTGGAGCAGGAGGTCTTCCGACAGCGCATCAAGGCTCATGTATTTCCACGATTCAACCTCTTCATGGTTGATTTGCGGTATGTCATCGCTTTGCCCGATGAACACATGGTCGAACTCATGCTCGGTGAGGCCTTCGCCGACGTATGCCTTATATATAAAGGTGTAGACCTCGTGCATCTCGCAGGCCATGCCCATCTCTTCCATCAGGCGGCGTGAAGTGGCTTCTTCAAGCGTCTCACCGTCACGGGGATGGCTGCAGCAGGTGTTGGTCCAAAGGCCAGGGGAGTGGTATTTCGAGAGCGCACGCTGCTGCATCAGCAATTCGCCTTTTGAATTGAAGATAAAGACAGAGAAGGCTCTGTGAAGATGCGGCTCAATATGTGCAGCCTGCTTCTCCATCAGACCAATGGGGCGGTCTTGTTCGTCAACGAGGATGACTTGTTCCATTATACGTTGAATCTGATGTTAAGAATGTCACCGTCTTGCACGACGTAGGTCTTTCCTTCCACGCGGAACTTGCCGGCCTCTTTCACTGCTGCTTCTGAGCCGTATTTCAGGAAGTCTTCCGTGCTCATCACCTCGGCGCGGATGAAGCCACGCTGCAAGTCGCTGTGGATGGCTCCGGCGGCGATGGGTGCTGTGTCGCCCACATGTATGGTCCAGGCTCTCGTCTCATCGGGGCCGGTGGTGAAGAAGGAATGTAGGTTCAAGGTGTGGTAGGCGGTGCGAACAAGTTTGTTCACGCCAGGCTCGGTGAGACCAGCGTCTTCCATGAAGAGTTGACGGTCGTCGGCATCGAGCTCGGCGATTTCGGCCTCCAGCTTACCAGCGATGATGAGCATCTCTTGACCCTCTTTCAGAGCGGTTTTCACGGCATCAGAGTATTTGTTGCCTGTCGTGGCCGACGCGTCGTCCACATTGCAGACATAGATGATGGGCTTGGCCGTCAGCAGTTGGATGTCTTGGACGAATTTCTTGTCTTCTTCGGCCACTTTGGCGTCGCGGGCGTTGCCGAAGTTCTCGAGTGTTTCCTTGTAAACACTGAGCACATCGAAGGCTTTCTTGTTGTCTTTCTCACCGTTTTTCAGCAACTTCTGCACACGCTCCAGTTTGCGGGTGACCAAATCCAGGTCGCGCACTTGCAGTTCTAGGTCGACGAGTTCCATGTCGCGAACGGGGTCAATGCTACCCTCGCTGTGAGGGATATTGGGGTCATCGAAGCAGCGCAGCACGTGGATGAGGGCGTCCATGGTTTGCACCTCGGCGAGGAGTTTGTTGCCCACGCCTTGACCGCCTTTGCTCAAGCCGGGCAGGTCGACGATTTCGACAGTGGCGGGCACGATGCGCTTCGAATGGGAGATGTTGTCAATAAGTTTGAGGCGGTCGTCCACCACCTCGCACATGCCGATGTTGGATTTCGAGGCAAAGCCAATCTCCGCCTTGGTGTTTGAAATACAATTGAATATGGTGGTCTTTCCAACGCTTGAAAGACCTATGATTCCGCAATTGAGTGCCATGATGATGAGGTTTAAATTTGCCGCAAAGATAATAATTTATTGCTTGTCTCCCGCGTTCCAGTCGATTTGTGTGTATCCGTCATCGTTGACTGCGGTTTCCTGGGCTTGCAAAAACGAATTCTCTTGGTGCTTCTTGATGAGCCTCAGACCCAAGCGCCAAAGGAAGATGTCACCGGCGATGAAGACCAGATAAACGATTGTCCCTACGACATCGCCTGCGCGGTCGCTGAACATGAGCAGCCAGTCGAACGTTCCATGTGCGAGGATGGCAAAGAGCAGACCTAGGAAGATATACAGCCCGCGCTTGCTCTTGTTGAACTTGGCCAACGACAGGAAATAGCCCAATATGATGCCGAAGAAGAAGTGGCCGGGAACCGACAAGACTGCCCTCATGATGCCAACGCCGAGACCGCTAGGCAGGACGTACATGATGTTCTCGAGCGTGGCAAATCCCAAGCTGATGAATGAGGCGTACACGATGCCGTCGAAATATTCGTCAAAGTTCTTGTCGTTCCAGATGAAAACCAAGAAAACAAGAAACTTGCTCACTTCTTCTGGGATTCCCGCTGTGATGAAAGAGTCGTAGAAAACGGTTTCGTTAAGATAGGGGATAAGCCCTATGGTGTAGTCCGTGATGGTGACCATCATCAAAGTGGAAACAATGGCCAACATGCCCGTGAAATAGGCCTTCACCAAAGATCCGAAGGGCTCTTTTTGGTATTTGTCCTTGAAGTAGATAAAGAACATGAGGAGAATGGCAGGCGCTATGGACACGCCCAACAAGAATAGGTACATGAACAGTTTTAATAGCATAACAAATCCACTTTTCTGCAAAATTACGCTTTTTCCGTAAAAAAACACTATTTTTGCACAAAATTTCGGTTATGCAAGAAATGATTCTCATTCTTGACTTCGGTTCGCAGGTGACGCAGCTTATCGGCCGCCGCCTGCGCGAGCTGAATGTATATTGCGAAATCCATCCGTATAACAAGATACCAACCATAGGTTCCAATGTCAAAGGTGTGATCCTCAGCGGCAGCCCGTTCTCGGTGCGCGACGAGAAGGCGCCTTTTGCCGACCTTGAGGGCATCAAAGGCAAGTTGCCGCTGCTGGGCATTTGCTATGGCGCGCAGTTCATCGCGCAGCATTTCGGTGGCGAGGTCAACGGTAGCATAGCCCGCGAATACGGCCGCGCCATGCTGACGGTGGTTGATGAGGCTTCGCCATTGTTTAAAGGCGTGAGCAAGACCAGCCAAGTGTGGATGAGCCACGGCGACACCATCGCTAAACTACCTGCAGGTGCCCGCATCATCGCCTCGACTGACGACGTGGAAAACGCCGCCTATAAGATAGAAGGGGAGACGACCTACGCCGTGCAGTTCCATCCCGAGGTGTTTCATACTAAGGAAGGTCCGCAGATGTTGGCCAACTTCGCGTTGGGCATCTGTGGCTGCAAGGGCGACTGGACGCCGGATTCCTTTATCGACAATACAGTGGCAAGTCTGAAGCAGCAGTTGGGCAACGACAAAGTCATCCTCGGCCTTTCGGGCGGCGTCGACAGCACCGTAGCCGCCGTGCTGCTCAACAAGGCCATCGGCAAGAACTTGACTTGCATCTTTGTGGATAATGGTCTGCTTCGCAAGAACGAGTTTGAGGATGTACTCGACTCCTACAAGGAGATGGGGCTCAATGTGGTGGGTGTCCATGCCGGACCGCTGTTCCTGCAAAAGTTGGCAGGCGTGACCGACCCTGAGGCCAAGCGTAAGGCTATCGGCTCCACGTTTATCGACGTGTTTGACGCTGAGGCGCAAAAGATCGAAGGCGCACGTTGGTTGGCCCAAGGCACCATCTATCCCGATGTCATCGAGAGCGTGAGCGTGAACGGGCCGAGCTGCAAGATTAAGTCGCACCACAACGTGGGCGGTTTGCCCGAAAAGATGAACCTGAAGATTGTGGAGCCGTTGCGTTCCTTGTTTAAGGACGAGGTGCGCCGTGTGGGCCGTGCCTTGGGTATCAAGCGCGAACTCATCGGTCGTCATCCTTTCCCTGGGCCGAGTCTTGGCATCCGCATCTTGGGCGAGGTGACCGAAGAAAAGCTTCGCATCCTTCGCGAGGCCGACGACATCTTCATCAAGGGTCTGCGCAATTGGCCTTGCGAGTTGCCGAGTGCGTCTTATCCTAACGAGATGGCCGACAACCTGTATGACAGCATCTGGCAGGCAGGCACGATTCTGTTGCCCGTGAAGTCGGTGGGCGTGATGGGTGACGAAAGAAGCTATGAGTACACCATCGCCTTGCGTGCGGTGATCTCCACCGACGGCATGACCGCCGATTGGGTGCACCTGCCGTACGAGTTCATGGCCAAGGTGTCGAATGATATTATTAATAAGGTGAAAGGGGTCAACCGTGTGTGCTACGACATCTCGTCGAAGCCGCCGGCGACCATAGAATGGGAATAACACTGTAAATGAGTAAGATAATGAGAAATAAACTGTTTTTCTTTTTCTTTTTCCTCTTTGGAATGTTGCTCTCGGGCAATGTGATGGCACAAGAGGTGGTGGTTGAGCGCTCCTCACAGATCACCAAAATCGGTGGCAAGGAATACTACATGCACCGCGTGAAGCAAGGGCAAACCCTTTATAGCATTTCAAAGGTATACAATGTATCTATTGAAGAGCTTGAACTGCTGAATCCTGAGTTGAAAGATGGGTTGAAGGCAGGTCATGTGCTCGGTATTCCTGTTCGTCCCGTTGTGGAACCCAAGGAAGAAGAACCAGTCGAGGTTGAGCCTAAGCCCAAACCAGAACCAGAGCCTGAACCTGAACCAGAACCAGAACCGGAGCCTGAACCAGAACCTGATCCGGAGCCAGAACCAGAACCAGAACCAGAACCCGAGCCGGTTGTGGTTGAACCCGAACCAGAACCAGCTGTGGTTGAGCCCGAGCCCGAACCAGAACCTGAACCCGAACCAGAGCCGGAACCTGAACCCGAACCGGAACCTGAACCCGAACCGGAACCTGAACCCGAACCTGAACCAGAACCGGAGCCAGAACCCGAACCAGAGCCTGAACCGGAACCTGAGCCGGAACCTGAGCCGGAACCCGAACCGGAACCAGAGCCGGAACCTGAACCAGAACCGGAGCCCGAACCAGCTGTGGCTGAGCCGGAACCGGAACCCGAGCCGGAGCCTGTTGCCGAACAGCCTAATGAAACACAGTCAGAAAAAGATAACCATAAGGCTTTCTTTGACGGTAAGGCCCGTATCGTGCAACGTGGCGAGAGCCTTTACGATATTGCCAAGGAATACGGCATCGACGTGGCGGATCTGAAGCAAGCCAACCCCAGAATGACCTTTGAGGATCCCAAAGAAGGTACTCGTATCGTGATTCCCCAGATAGCCAACGAAAACGACTATATCATCCACTCCTGTGAATACAACGAACGCGTGACGTCGCTGTTGAAACGTTGGAAGGTGGACGAGAAAGTGTTTAGAAACATTAATGTCTCTGTCGGTTCCCATGTGTTTGAAAACCAGGTGGTTTTGATACCTATTCAACCGATTACCGATTTCTATTGGATTCAAAAGTCAGAGCAGGAAGAAGTCGTGGAAGTGAATAGCGAGCCTGAAGAGCCGGAGGAACCCCAAGAACAACAGCAATTGGATTTCGACTTCGAGATGGGTGAAATCCCCGATTGCGTGGCCAATCCTGCGAATGCAACGAAACAGTATCATGTTGCCTTGATGGTGCCTTTGTATTTGAATAACATTGGCAGCATCGATGTTTCGAAAGATCAAGCTGCCAAGTCCAAGAAGTCGCGCCCCATGTCGTTCCTCCAGTTCTACGAAGGTTTCATGATAGCAGCCGAGGCATTGGAAAAACAGGGGATGAAGTTGGATTTGACAGTGATTGATGTGACTGACAATGTGGTTACGGCGGAAAGTGCATTGGCAAAAATTGAAAACCAAGACATTGATTTGATTGTGGGACCTTTCTTCGGCAATGCCTTTGATGTTGTAGAGGAATATGCCAAAGCCAACGGTATCGCGGTGGTCAATCCTATGACGAACCGCAAGTCTGTGATTGAGGACAACCCTAACGTTATTAAGGTGAAGTCTGGCGACATGGGCATGATCATGTCCATATCCAACTTGGTGAAGAACTATTACTCTGATGCCAATGTGTTCATCGTAAGCCGTGAAGATACTGCAGATTCGACTTTCTTGGATCAGTTGGAACACCACCTGAACATGGCCATCAACGAGGAGGTGACGGTGTCGGGTGACGATTTCCTGCGATTTGCACGCGACGAAAGCGAACGCCGACAGATGGGCAGCCGTCTGGTGCCGACTGTTGACGTGGAAGGACAGGTGTATTCCACTGGCGACTTCCAAAGTGGTGCTACAAATAAAATCGTGCTGACCAACACGGTGAAACGTTATTCCTATAGCCAAATCGGTGAAGTGAAGTCGCAACTCTCGGGTGTGCGTGATAATGTCATCGTTGCATGCGGTGACGACAATGTGTTTGCCACGCAGATGCTCAATACGCTGACCAAACCCGCAGACAAATACCCCATTACTTTGGTTTGTGTTCACGATTGGCAGAGATTTGAGAAACTTCTGGTTGACAACCTGCTGAAAATGAATGCTATTTATGTCAGCGACTGCTTCGTTGACTATAATAGCGAGGATACCAAGCGTTTTGTGCTCCGATTCAGGCAAAAGTACTCCATCGACCCGCAACAATATGCTTTTGAAGGCTATGACGTGGGCTGCTATTTTCTTAACGCATTGATGCAATATGGTAGCGATGACCTGATTAACTGCTTGCATTGCTATCAGGCTTCGATGCTGCATACCAATTATCGTTTCTACTATAAGAACTATATGAATGCGGCGGGCAACGATGGCAAGGAAAACCTGTATTGGAGCATCTATCAATATGATAAAGAAAACATTGAACTTGTCCCGGTCAATCCCTTCAAGAAAACCGGAACGGATGACTAGGTTTGGGTGTTTGATGCCGCTGCTTTTCATGCTGTCTTTTGCCGCTTGTGATGACGGCGTGCAAAAGACTTATTGGGAGAACGGGAAACTGAAGTCGGAACTGCGTTATGAAGGTGACAAACTGAACGGCGAGAGCGTTTGGTATACGCAGCAGGGCAAGGTGATGACCCGTGCTTTCTATAAGAACGACACACTTGAAGGTCGTTATCAGCGTTTCCATAAAAACGGGGCACTTGAGGTGGAGTGTTGGTACAAGCACGGTGAGCGCGACAGCGTCTATCGTTCCTATTCGGCAAAGGGTAGGCTTGTGTCAGAAGACTATTATGGAAAGGGTAGCCTCAATGGTGAGTCAAGGAAATGGTACGACAACGGGCAGGTTTTCCAGGAAGGGCAGTATGTTGACGGTTTGATGGATGGATCGTGGTTCATCTTTTATCCAAGTGGTGCGTTAGCCAGCAAGGCGGAGTACAAAAAGGGTACGGGCAAGCAAATCTGTTACGACGAATCGGGGTATAAATGTTTGGAAGTGCCTTATGTCGACAATTTGAAACATGGTAAGGAAATCTATTACAACCCCGATGGAAGGATAACGAAAATTGTTGAATATGAGAGTGGTAAGATAATTTCTGAAGATGATAATCCGCAAAATGGCGGAGAGTAGATGGGAAAAATGAAAATATTTTGTCCAATTTGGAAATTGTTCAAATAAAAACCCTAACTTTGCACCGATTTAAAAAAAGCAGCAAGCTTTCTAACACAAATAATAAACCTTTAATTAAAGTCAAAAAAATGAAAGTAAAAGAAATCATGAAGGCTCTTGAAGCCAAACATCCTGGTGAAAAAGAGTATTTGCAGGCCGTAGAAGAGGTCCTGGTTTCCATTGAGAAAGTGTACAACGAGCATCCCGAATTCGAGAAAGCAAAGATCGTCGAGCGCCTTGTCGAGCCCGATCGTATCTTCACCTTCCGTGTGACCTGGGTCAACGATAAGGGAGAAGTCTGCACGAACTTAGGTTACCGTGTGCAGTTCAACGCCGCTCTTGGCGCTTACAAAGGTGGTCTCCGCTTCCACCCG
>Ga0265298_10011229_pt1 | contig 10506 bp, 9 predicted proteins | sample AusTroGonzalo_MG_3_FD_193486 | JGI IMG/M metagenome (GOLD analysis project Ga0265298, IMG submission 193486) | Bovine rumen microbial communities from tropical cattle in Woodstock, Queensland, Australia - Gonzalo_01 | ecosystem: Host-associated > Mammals > Digestive system > Stomach > Rumen ... | reverse complement strand
TATAAAAAAATCGTTTATCCGTTGTGTTTAATCGCAATGTTGGTATCACTCCCGGAAATACCTGATTTACCTCCAATGAGCAACGAAAAATCGACGATTTATGTTGAAACGGTCAATAACAAGAAAATACATTATCGTAGATCCTCGGCAAACAAATATTACCTTTATTTCAGTAGCGGCTCCCGTTTAATTGTAAGCAGCTATCAATACGACAATACAAAAATCGGCCAAGCCTACTACACCATCTATCAAGGCAATATCATCATCAAGGCGTTGCCTATGGACCGATACGTTTTGACAGATCAATTATATGCTCCTAACAAGGTTTATAAAGAATAATACATCCAATGCGAGACACAGTTGATACAGAAATACCATTCAGCGAAGTAAAAAGTTTTGTATAGTTCGGGCGAATTGTTATATTAGGGGCATATCCCCCAAACAACAAAAATCTCCGTAGCACTTGTGTTGCGGAGATTTTGTTTATGCAGCTTCGGGGTAGCCAGATGGCCAAAACCCTCACTTCGTTTTGCGTTTTGCCCTTCGGTCGCTCCGTTATTCCGATGCCGAAGGCGGAGGAATCCAGTCAAGATTTCATTCGCGAAAAAACATTTTCATCGGGGTAGCCAGATAGCCAAAACCCTCACTTCGTTTCGCGTTTTGCCCTTCGGGCTTGCTTGAGCTTCGCCCAAGTCAAGGCCAAAATCCGTCATGTTCGCTGTGCTCTCGACGGATTTTGTCGAACTGACTTCGCAGTTCGATCTAGCGTTACCTAAGATACGAAAAAAGGACCCACAAGGGGTCCTTTTTCGTATCGGGGTAGCCAGATTCGAACTGACGACATTCTGCTCCCAAAGCAGACGCTCTACCAGGCTGAGCTACACCCCGAAGTGCATGCAAATATAGCAAAAGATTATCTAAAATTTGTTCATTTTATCAAAAAAAATTCATTATATACAAATTTTTTTTGTAAAAAAGCACTTTTGTGCACTGAAAATATTGACAAATGCCCAGTTGTGCATTATATTTTGTATAGTATAATTCCAGAACCTTTATGACGAGAGGCAAACAATGGAAAAATTCAATGAGAACCGTAAAGAAATGACGGCCAGACAAGAAGAAATCTACGAATACATCAAGAAGTATTCTAAGGAAAATCACATGCCGCCCACTGTCCGTGAAATCGGCAATCATTTCGAAATTTCTTCGACGAACGGCGTGCGTTCCATTCTCGCTGCCCTCATTAAGAAAGGTTACATCAACCGTTCCCCGCGTCTTAGCCGCGGTATCGAGATTGTCGATACTAAAGATGAATCTTCTGCCAAGGAAAATCCAAGCAACACGATTGAAATTCCAATTGTCGGTCGAGTAGCTGCAGGTACGCCGATTCTTGCTGTTCAAAATCTCGAAGGTACAGTTACGATTGATAGAGATTTTCTCGCTTGCCGCAGTGATGTCTTTGCGCTCCGTGTCAAGGGCGATTCCATGATTAACGCAGGCATTTTCGACGGCGATCTGATTTTTGCTCGTCAGCAGAAGACTGCAGATCTTGGCGAAATCGTTGTCGCTCAAATCGATAACGAAGCAACGGTCAAGTACTACCACCCGAGCGCAGATCATGTTGAATTGCGTCCGGCAAATCCGAAGTACAAGCCGATTATCGTAAACGACAAGAAAGACTTCTCCATTGCAGGCCGCGTCATCGGTGTCATGAGAAGAGTGAACTAATTTTTCTACATGGCTTGAGAGATTTCTTTACTTCGACAGGCTCAGCAGAGGCTTGTTTCACAACCTCTGGAAGACGTAGAAGAAATATTTCGACTATTGACACGCTTAGTGATTTTTTAGCCGTGAACAAACACATAAATAAGCCGATGTAGCGATAAGCATGGTATGACAATAAAAAAAAGCCGAGGCATTCGACCTCGGTTTTTAGTTTATTCGTTCTAAAGGATATTAATCGTCGAAATCGGCGAGTTCTTCTTCAGCTTCCTTCAAGTCGGCTGCGTCTGGTCCTTCAAATTCATCGTCATCAGCTTCATCAAGAGAATCGCCGCCCATAGCGCCCAACTGGTATTCCACCTTACGGGCTTCCTTGGATTGACCTAAGTGCAAAATAGCAGCACATTCTTCGCAGTAACCGAGATGCTTATCGACCCAGAATTCCGGAGACACGAGGTTCTTGTTGCAGCGCGTGCATATCTGCGTTGCAGCTTCGCGCGTGAATGCGGCGTTCTGTTCTTCAAGTTCCTTCAAGATTCGTTCTGTCAATTCTTCCTGAGTTTCTTCGGCAAGAGAAATCTTGTGACGGATTGCAGAAGTCGGCTTCTTTTCGAGGTTCTTCATTTCAGAAGTAACCTTCTTCTTGTTGGCGCGTTCTTCTTGTTCGTCAATTTCAACAAACATAATGAACTTGCAAGGCTTCTTACCGCCTTCAAGCAATACAGCATAAGGATATTCAGACTTCACAGGAGCCTTCTTCACTTCAACCTTTTCAACAATTTCGACTTTTTCGGGAGCTTTTTCTACAGCCTTTTCAGCTTCCTTAACAGGTTCTTTTACAACCTTCTTTTCAACTTCTTTTTCCTTGGCTACTTCAACAGGCTTTTTTGCTGTTGCTGGAGCCTTGGCCTCGACTGCCGGTTCAACCTTTTTTGCCGGAGCGGGTTTCTTTGAAACTTCGGCAGCAGGCTTAACGGCAGGCTTCTTTGCCGGAGCCGGTGCAGCCTTCACAGCTTTTACAGGTTCTTTTTTTGCAGGAACTTCCTTCTTTGCGACGGGCTTCTTGGCCGGAGCAGCCTTTGCAGGCGCCGCCTTCACCGGAGCCTTTTTTGCAGGAGCGGGAGCAGCCTTTGCAGCCGGCTTCTTTGCCGGAGCGGGCTTTGCTGCAACCTTCTTTGCCGGAGCGGCTGCCTTAGCCGGAGCAGCCTTTTTCGGTGCTGGCTTTGCCGCTTTCTTTTCAGAAGCACTCGCCTTTGCAGGCGCTTTAGATGTCGCTTTTTTGGAACTCATATTTACTTCTTTTCCACAATTGTAATGTTCAAAATCGGATCATTCGGGTCGATGCGGCACACGACGTCGTGCCCTTCTATGACCTTACCAAACACCGTATGCTTGCCGTCCAAGTGAGGTTGCGGCAGGTGCGTAATGAAAAACTGTGAACCACCACTATTCGGGCCACTGTTGGCCATCGAAATCACGCCGGTCTCATGCTTGAGATCGTTCGTTTCATCGTCGATCGTATAACCGGGACCGCCCGTTCCATTGCCATTCGGGTCGCCGCCCTGAATCATGAAACCAGGAATCACACGGTGGAAAACGAGACCGTTGTAAAAACCGGAATTGGCCAGTTCAACAAAGTTGGCAACGGTATTCGGAGCAGCCTTGAAATTCAAGTCTACAACGATTTTTCCTTCATGAGTTGTAATTTCTGCAAGAATTTGGGTAACACCCGTATAATCCTTATTAAAAACTTTTCCCGCGGCAAAGGCGTTTGCGGCAAGGCACAAGGCACTGCAAATAATGAACTTTTTAAACAAAGCTTATCTTCCGTCGTTATCGTTATAAAAGAACAAATTGTTCAACTAGAATATAGTTTTTTTTTAAAGGGTTCACAGCGAGTTCCATAAAACAGGCACAAGATTTCTATATTTACGCAAAAACTCTTCAACATTTTAATATGCCGCAAAACAACAATATCCGTAATTTTAGCATTATCGCCCACATCGACCACGGCAAATCCACTTTGGCTGACCGAATGATCGAACTGACCAAGACCGTTTCCAAGAACGAAATGATGAACCAGCTCCTGGACGATATGGACCTGGAACGCGAACGCGGCATTACGATTAAAGCTCACGCCATCCGCATGGTCTACGAAAAGGACGGCGAAGAATACATCCTGAACATGATCGACACCCCGGGGCACGTGGACTTCACTTACGAAGTCAGCCGTTCCCTCGCCGCTTGCGAAGGCGCCATTCTCGTGGTGGACGCAAGCCAGGGCATCGAAGCGCAGACGCTTTCGAACCTCTACCTCGCCATAGAAAACGACCTCACGATCATTCCGGTTTTGAACAAAGTAGACCTTCCGGGTGCACAGCCAGACCATGTTGCCCAGCTCGTAGGTGACTTGCTCGGTTACGACCCGGACCAGATTCCGCGAATTTCGGCCAAGACAGGCCTCAACGTGGAACAGGTGCTCGACAAGATCGTTGACGAAATCCCGGCCCCGAAGGGCGATGCTGGCAAGCCGCTCAAGGCGCTCATCTTTGACTCCGTTTACGATTCCTACCGCGGCGTGATCAACTACATCCGCATTGTGGAAGGCACGCTCAAGGCGGGCATGAAAATCCGCATGATGAAGACGGGCGGCGAATACGTAGTGACTGAAGTCGGTACATTCAGCATGCGCCGCGACCCGCGCCCGGAACTTTCCGAAGGCATGGTCGGTTACGTGCTCGCAAACGTCAAGACGATTAGCGACGTGAAAATCGGTGATACACTTACGGATGCAGCCAATCCAGCCGCAGAACCGCTCCCAGGTTACAAGGACGTGCTCCCGATGATTTACTCGGGTATCTACCCCATCGATCCGGAAGACTACAAGGACTTGCGCGAAGCCCTCGAAAAGCTCCGCCTCAACGACTCCGCCCTTTGCTGGGAACCCGAAACTTCCGAAGCGCTCGGCTTTGGTTTCCGCACGGGCTTCCTCGGACTTTTGCACATGGAAATCGTGCAGGAACGCTTGGACCGCGAATTCAACGTGGACATCATCACGACCGTGCCGAACGTGGAATATCACGTTTACATGAGCGACGGCTCCATGGTGAAAATCGAAAGCCCGTCCAAGCTCCCCGATGCTAGCCGCTACGATTACATCGAAGAGCCTTACGTAAAGGCACAGATCTTTACGCCGAAGGAATACGTCGGCGCCATGATGACGCTTTGCGAAGAAAAGCGCGGCACGTTCGAAACGATGGAATACATCGACGAGACGAAGGTCATCCTCAAGTACGACCTCCCGCTTGCTGAAATCATGTTCGACTTCTACGACCGTCTCAAGTCCTTGAGCCGCGGCTACGCCGGCCTCGACTACACGCCGAGCGAATACAAGCGCAACAACCTCGTGAAGCTCGACATCCTCTTGAACGGCGATCCGGTGGACGCCTTCTCCGTGATTATCCACCGCGACAAGGCAAACACCTACGCAAACGCCATCTGCGTAAAGCTCAAGGACCTCATTCCGCGCCAGCAGTTCGATGTGGCCATCCAGGGTGCCATCGGCGGAAAGATCATCAGCCGTTCGACCGTGAAGGCTGTCCGCAAGGACGTGCTTGCCAAGTGCTACGGCGGTGACATCACCCGTAAGCGTAAGCTCCTTGAAAAGCAGAAGGAAGGTAAGAAGCGTATGAAGAGCATCGGCTCTGTCGAAGTGCCGCAGAAGGCGTTCCTCGCCGTGCTTTCGCTCAGTGATGATTCCACAGGCAACAACGATTAGCCGCATATTATAACGATGTCAGCACTCGATCGTAAAGTCAAGTCATTACAACGACGCCACTCCAGGGCGCACGTGTTTTTTCTTGTCTTTATTCTTGGCATAGTTCTCGCCATTATGATTGGCGTGCGTTATTATGTAATAGAACCTGTCCGCATGCAGGACAATTCGCTGTACCCCAAGTTCAAAAAGAACAGCGTTCTGTGGATGTGCAAACTCCCGAATTGCACTGAAAACATCGTAGACGGAGATTTCGTCTGGGGCGTCATGCGTAACCAAGACAACATGGTACGCAGGGTTTTAGGCGTTCCTGGCGATTCCATTACGATTACGAACAACGGTAAGGTCTATACTCCGCATCGCAATTTCAAGTGGAATGGCGAAGACGCTTTTATTGAAACACGAAGCATCTATGTACCTCGCAAAGGCGACACGCTCCGATTCGACCAACTTAACGATGTAGAACAGGATTACCTCATTTCGCTTATGCATGAGCAGAACGAAAAATTCTACATCAAGTCTAGCCTCTGGCAAGGGAATCGCGAAATGGCTATCGAGCGCATCGGTTCGACCAAGCTCGGAAACCGTCTTGTGAGTTTGCAAGAAATCGACTACATGCCATGGCAAGACCGATTCCTTGTGGAGCTCCAGATATTCCTTGCTGAACCGGGAAATACACCGATTCACATCAAGCGAGAACTTTACAGCGCCAAGGATTCCTCGAAGATTTCGTTTTACGTTGTTCCAGAAAACTGTTACTATCTCGTCTGCGAAAAATCAAGCCATTGCGCCGACTCCAGAGAAATCGGTTACTTCACAAAGAATCGACTTATTGGACGAGCCAACAAAGTTGCAAATAAATTCCAAAAACAACTTGACGACAAAATTTTCAAAGCTCAAAAAGTCGTAAAAAGCTTCATAAAAGGCTTCTTTAAAAAAGACAAGAAAAAGCCTCAGAAGGATAAAGACAAAAAATCCAAAAATAAAGATGCTACCAAAACTTAAATTTTTTAAGTTTCCATAAAGCAATCAAATAAATAGGATACAAAAAACGTATCCATACGTTTTCTTTCTGCTTCATATCCAATCCCGTTATAAACAACAACGAGAAAAAGTAGTAACCTATTTTAGAAAAAACGCACAAACGACAAATTTTGCAAACGGCCGTTTGCAAAATCATAAAAATAAAAGATTAGCGTATATAAAAGAAAATCCTCGGAACATGTCCGAGGAAATAATCTTACTGCTTATTCGCTTCGCTCGTGCTTAGCAAATAGGCATCGATGAATGGTTTGATTTTCCCGTCAAGCACGCCTGCTGTATCGGAAGTTTCCACGCCAGTACGCAAATCTTTCACCAACTGATATGGCTGTAAAACGTAGCTGCGGATTTGGCTACCCCATTCGACCTTCTTTTTCTCGGCCATACGGGCATCGCGTTTGGCTTCTTCTTCCAAGCGGTAATGTTCAGCCACCATGGTCTTGAGCATTTTATAGCAGGTCTCGCGGTTTTGGATTTGCGAACGTTCTGTCTGGCAGCTCGCCATGATGCCTGTCGGCAAGTGGGTCATGCGCACGGCGGAATCCGTCTTGTTGATGTACTGGCCACCGGCACCGCTACTGCGGTACGTGTCCACGCGAACTTCAGACATGTCGAGATCAAATTCGACGTCTTCGTGTTCCGGGTACAGATAAACAGCCGTGAAACTCGTATGGCGACGAGCGTTTGCATCGAACGGGCTGATACGCACCAAGCGGTGGACGCCAATTTCCGAACGGAGGAGCCCGTAAGCGTTTTCGCAAGAAACTTCAATCGTTGCACTCTTGAGGCCTGCATCTTCGGCTTCCTGGAAATCCACCACCTTGAAGTCCATGTTTTCGCGTTCAAAGAAATGCGTGTACATGCGGAAAAGCATAAGGGCCCAGTCCTGAGACTCGGTTCCTCCAGCACCCGGATGAATAGACATGAGGCATGCACAAGCATCGTCCGGTCCGTTTAACATTTTCTTGAATTCCATCGCCTCGACTTTTGACTTGAGGCTTGCAATATCAGATTCAAGTGTTGCCGTAAGGTCCGCCGAATCCTCTTCCTTGCTCATTTCGTAAAGCTCGGCGAGGTCATCGCACGTCTGAGAAACTTCTTTCCAGGATTCGATAAGCCCCTTGAGGTTCCCGATTTTTTTCATCATTGCCTGCGCCTTTTCCTGATCATTCCACAGGTTCGGGTCGCTAGAATCTTTCTCAAGGACGTAGAGTTCTTCGGTCTTTTCTTCTAAGTCAAAGATACCCCCAGAGTTTATCAATGCGAGTACGCAATTCAATAAGCCCGGTATGTGTAGTTTGGAAAGCCATAGTTAGGTATTAGGTTTTAGGGGTTAGGTTACAGGGGTCAGGAATGAGGTCGCTTCGCTCTGAGGGTATGAGTACGGGTGCCAGAGGCACCCTTCGAGAAATCACAGTTATGTTTTTAACATTTAATCTCAAAGCCTTGCTAGGCAAGGCGACCTCACAACTCAGAGGGAGTCGCAGACGACCGACCTCATCGCTTAAAATTACTTGCTTGCGCCGATAGCCTGAGGCGGTTCGTACTTCTTGTCGAGATACTGAACTTTGTAGGTCTTGCCAAGTTCGTCGAGATAAGCCTTGAGCTTTGCCTGACGTTCCTGTTCAGCCTGCACGCGGAGGATGTAGTCAATTTGATGCTTGTAGCTATCGTACTTGCCGTCATTCTTTTCGGTAAGCATGAAAATCGAAACACCATCGTTATCCGTGATCACTTCGGAGATTTCACCAACCTTGATCTTGCCGACAGCCTTAGCAAAGTTAGCGCCCTTGGACTTGGCAACGAACTTGTTCATGATGCCACCAGTCTTCTTGGCTTCCTTGTCATCGCTATAGACGGCAGCGAGCTGTGCAAACGTAGCCTTCTTGGAGCGAACCTGGGCTGCAAGACCCTTCAACATATCCTTAGCATCGTTAATTTCTTGAGCGCTCTTACCCTTGGTAGAAATGAAAATGCGAGCACCGCTAATGGTATCGTTGATAGCGACTTTAGTCTTGTTGAGTTCCCAGAAAGCCTGGAGCTGCTTTTCAGTCGGAGCTTCCGGATACGGAACCTTCTTTTCGAGGATGATTTCGCTCTTGAGCTGGTCTTCAATCTTGGATTTGAACTGAGCCATCGTCGTGTTGGACTTCTTGAGTTCCTTCTGGAAAGCATCTTCGCTCGGGAACTGCTTCTTGAAGAGTGCGGTCAAACTGTCGACTTTGGACGATGCAACCTTGATACCCATCTTCTTAGCTTCGAGCTTGATGAGTTCCTGACCCACGAGGTTATCGACAACAGCGTAGCGAAGTTGAGTCATCATTTCGTCATTTATCTTCTGGCCCGGAGCTTGCTGCTGACCAAGCATTGTTGCAAGACTATCAATTTTACCAGCAGAAATACCAGTCTTTTCGACACGGATAACATCCATGCTTTTCGTATTCATCAACTGAGCAGAAGCAATACCGGCGGTAAGAAGCACGGCTGCTGCACCACGAGAAATAAGTTTAAGAGACATTATTGATCCTTTTATAAAAATTCAAGGGTTTTAAAATTCAAGGGTTAATATAGAAAACTTACATCGCGTAAACGTTCCATCGGCATGATTTTACGCAAACAAAACAATCTTCTTACAAAAAATTGCAGTAAGTACTTGTTTTTTCTACATTTATAAACATGAAAAAGATAAAAGTATATACGTTGCAGGGTAAATGGACTGGAGATTTTGAGTCCAACAACAAGTGGTACAAGGACGAAGCCCTCAAGCTTAAGGGCAAGGACATCGACCTTCTGGTTCTCCCGGAACTTTTCCACACGCCGTATTTCCCGTTTGAGGAAAATGCGGACTTCTTTGACCTCGCTATCGAAAAGGATCACCCGATTGTCGGTGAATGGCAGGCAATCGCCAAGGAACTGAACGCCGTTGTCGTGTTCCCGTTCTTCGAAAAGCGCGCTCGTGGAATTTATCACAACTCAGCATTCGTCTTTGAACGTGATGGAAGCATCGCAGGGCTTTACCGCAAGAGCCACATTCCCGATGATCCGGCCTTCTACGAAAAGTATTACTTTATTCCGGGCGACACCGGCTTTGAACCGATAAAGACCAGCGCAGGGACGCTCGGCGTGCTCATTTGCTGGGACCAGTGGTTCCCCGAAGCGGCAAGAATCATGAGCCTCAAGGGTGCCGATGTGCTTATTTACCCGACCGCTATCGGTTGGATGGATAGCGAACCCAAGGAAATTTACCCGCGCCAGCAAGACAGCTGGATGACCGTGATGCGCGGACACGCGATTGCAAACCGTACGTTTGTCATTGCAGCAAACCGCTCGGGCGTCGAAGGCCACCTCACGTTCTGGGGAACAAGCTTTGTTGCCGCACCGGACGGATACATCTTGCAAAAGTGTGACCCGGAATTCTTGGGAGCAAGTTATGTTGAACTTGACCTTGCCGAAACCGAGGAAAATCGCCGTTGGTGGCCGCATTTCCGCGACAGACGCGTGGACTTGTACAAGGACATCCTCAAGATTTGGGCTGATTAGAGCAACGGAGCCGCAGTAGGAAGTAGACGGTAGGAAGTAGACAGTGATAGTCATTCTCGACTAAGCGTAGCGCAGGAGGGAATCCATACAAGAAATGAAAACATTTATGGATCCCCTCACTTCGTTCGAGGATGACTGTAGCGCACAGGCTGACCCCGATATAATCCTTCGATACCCTCACTTCGTTCGAGGATGACTGCATCAAGATAACCGTTCAAAAAGAATCCGAGTTTAATATAAAGGCCATTATAAAGGAATTTAATCCATGACGAAAAATTCAATTCGTTATCCGGCGGAATGGGAAAAGCAGAGCGCAACTTGGCTTGCGTTCCCGCACAACAAGACGAACTGGTATGGTGAACGCGGTATCAATATCCGCAAGTTTTATGTAGAACTTATCCGCAATATCACGGAATTTCAGCCGGTAA
>Ga0265298_10011227_pt1 | contig 10507 bp, 5 predicted proteins | sample AusTroGonzalo_MG_3_FD_193486 | JGI IMG/M metagenome (GOLD analysis project Ga0265298, IMG submission 193486) | Bovine rumen microbial communities from tropical cattle in Woodstock, Queensland, Australia - Gonzalo_01 | ecosystem: Host-associated > Mammals > Digestive system > Stomach > Rumen ... | reverse complement strand
CCGTGGTCCGCAAAAACATGAAGCAGTGGGTCATCAACCAGCCCGCTTTCGCCGAGAAGCTGCTGGAAGGCTTGAACGAGATCGACTGGCCCGAGAGCACCAAGGACATGCAGCGCCACTGGATCGGCAAGAGCGAGGGCGTGGAAGTGAAGTTTGAAATCGTCGGCGGCGGCGAGTTCAGCATCTTTACCACCTGTATCGAGACCATCTACGGCATCACCTTCATGGTGCTGGCGCCGGACGGGCAGCTGGTGCAGGACCTGATGCCCCGGATTCGGAACAAGGAAGAAGTCCTGGCCTATATCGAAGAGACCCGGAAAAAGAACGATATGGACCGGACGGAGCTGAACAAGGGTAAGAGCGGCTGCCGCCTGGAGGGTGTGAAGTGTATCAACCCGGCAAACGGGAAAGAAGCGGAGCTGTTCATCGGTGACTTCGTCCTGGCCAGCTACGGCACCGGCGCGGTCATGGCCGTGCCGAGCCACGACCAGCGCGATTTTGAGTACGCCGTGGCCCACCACATCCCCATGGTCCAGGTCATCGACGGGGCGGACGTCTCGGAGCACGCCTTTGAAAAGGGCGACTACCTGGGCAAGGGCTGCAGGCTGATCAACAGCGAGGAGTTCACCGGCCTGACGGTGGAGGAGGCCAAGGAGGCCATCACCGCCAAGCTCGAAAAGATGGGCGTGGCGAAGCGCACCGTAAACTACCACTTCCGCGAGTGGATCTTCGCCCGTCAGCGGTACTGGGGCGAGCCCGTGCCCATGGTGCATCTGGAGGACGGCAGCATCTATCCCCTGCCGGACGACGAGCTGCCTCTGATCCTGCCGGAGCTGGAGGATTATAAGGGAAAGAACGGCAAAGCCCCGCTGGAAAACGCCGAGGAGTGGAAACACTACGACCGGAACGGCGTGAAGGGCATCCGCGAAACCAGCACCATGCCCGGCTCCGCCGGCAGCAGCTGGTACTACATGCGCTACATTGACCCGCACAACGACAAGACCTTCGCCGACTATGAGCTGCTGAAGCACTGGCTGCCGGTGGATCTCTACATCGGCGGGCCGGAGCACGCGGTGGGTCACCTGATGTACAGCCGGATCTGGAACCGGTACCTGTACGACAAGGGCCTGAGCCCCGTGAAGGAACCTTTCCGGAAGCTGGTACACCAGGGCATGATCCTGGGCGAAAACGGCATCAAGATGGGCAAGCGCTTCCCGAAGTACGTGGTGAACCCCAGCGACATCGTCGAGAAGTACGGCGCAGACACCCTGCGGATCTATGAAATGTTCATGGGCCCGCTGGAAGTGTCGAAGCCCTGGAGCCCGCAGGGCGTCGAAGGCGCCCGGAAGTTCCTGAACCGCGTATGGGCCTTCTTCACGAAGGAAGAGAATATCACCGAAACAAACGACGGCGCTCTGGACCGGGTGTTCCACCAGACGGTGAAAAAGGTCACCGGCGACTTTGAGACCCTGGGCTTCAACACCGCGATCAGCCAGATGATGATCTTCGTGAACGCCTGCTACAAGAACGGCACCTGCCCGAAGGAATACGCGGAAGCCTTTGTGAAGATGATCAGCTGCATCTGCCCGCATATCGGCGAGGAGATGTGGAGCATCCTGGGCCATGAGGAAACCCTAGCCTATGAGCCCTGGCCGGTATGGGATGAGGAAAAGATCAGGGAAGACACGATCCAGATTCCCGTGCAGGTGAACGGCAAGGTCCGGGCAACGGTGGAGATCGGCGTGAACGAGGAGCAGGCCGCGGTGCTGGAGAAGGCGCACGCGATGCACAACGTACAGGTCACGATCGCCGGAAAGACGATCGTCAAGGAGATTTACGTCAAGGGCAGAATTGTCAACATCGTTGTAAAATAACAGAAAATAATGAGAAGGCGGCTGACCGGCCGCCTTCTGATTTTCTTCAAAAATCCGAAATGTTTTTGTTGACATTGTAACATTTTCGTAATATAATGACCCTGTACAGTTGTACGCCACGTAATGGATTCTGAATGATTAAGACTGAACTGATGAGGTGAGCCATTCATGACAGTGTATCGCCGCCGCCTGGTGTGCTTCGCTCTGGCGCTGAGCCTGCTGTGTATGCTGATCCCCGCCGGGATCGGCCGGGATGCCGCCCTTGCGGAGCCCGTACGGCGGGGCATCACCCTGGATAAAGTGAACGTACGGTACGGGCCGAGCACCAGCGAGAAGATCATGTTCTCCCTGCCGAAGGATCATGTTTGCATCATCCGGGAAGAGAAGGTCAATGAAAAGATCCGCTGGTACAGAGTGGAAACCATCGACCCGGAACGGAAAAACAGCAATACCTATTTCGGCTATATCCACGGGGATTTTTTCCGTGAGCTGACCGACGAGGAATACTCCCTCTACACCGCCACCGGCACAGCCGCGACGCCGACCCCCGTTCCCCAGAGCGGCGGCGATTCCCCGACGCCGACCCCGACCCCAGTGCCCGCCGGCTCATCCGACCTGCCGGCAAAAGCCGGCACCCGGGGTGTGGTCACCGCGGGCGGCACCAATCTGCGGGAAGGCCCGGGCACCGGATATCACAGCCTGATGAAGCTGAACCGGAACGACCAGCTTGAGATCCTGACGATCCCTTCTGTCATCGGGCCCGGAGTAGAAACCTTTTATAAGGTCAGATTCGACGGCGTAACCGGCTATATCATGAGCAACTTTGTCTCCATCCTGAGCGGCGGCGCCGAGAACGGCTCGTCCGTGGTGGTAACGGCTACCCCCGCACCGACAAACAATAACTCTTCCAATAATTCTTCGGATTTCACGCATGTGAAGCTGATCCTGAGCAGCTGCCACCTGCGGGTTAAGCCGGGCGGAGACTACGACGCGAAGAACGACTGGACCGGTCAGGGCACGACGCTGCCCCTCGCCGGCAATTCCGTCAAACAGGGCGGATACGTCTGGTATCCGGTTTCCAAGAACGGAAAAACCTACTACGTGCGCAGCGACTGCGTACAGCCCTTCTCCAGCGGCGGAAGCACCCCGACTCCCGCAAATACAGGCACCCCGACCCCGGCCCCGACCGAGACCGTCAGCCCGGATGTGCTCGGTTGGGTGCAGACCATTGTCGGCGGGTGCAACCTGCGGGCTACAATAGGCGGCACCGTCATCAAGCAGATCGCGAAAAACGTAAAGCTGCCCTATCTGCTGACCCCCGTAAGTAAGAACGGATATACCTGGTATTTTGTCCAGGACGGCAATAACCGCGGCTATCTGCGCGGCGACGTGGTCAAAGTTATCAGCAACCCCGACGTGACGCCGACCGCCGCGCCGACCGGCAGCCCGGACACGCCGACCCCGGCGCCGACAGAGCAGCCCACCGGCTGGGTGAAAACCATCTCCGGCGGCGTAAACCTGCGCAAGAACGCGGGCTACAGCGACGTGATCGGAACCGTAACCAGAAACGTCGTACTGCCATACTACAGCACGACCACAGTGAAGGGCGTGGTATGGTATCAGGTGGTGCATCCGACCCTCGGCAAGGGTTTCCTTCACGGAAACTACGTCACCATATGCAACCAGGACGGCAGCGCCATCGCGACGCCGACACCCGATCCGAGCGTGACAGCACCCCCGGACGGCGGCGGCAACGGCCAGGAAGCCAGTTACACCACGCTGAAAACCGGTTCCACCGGCAACGCAGTCAAGAACCTGGTGCAGGAACTGATCAACCAGGGTTATTATTCAGGCTCCGTCACCAACAAGTATACGACAGCTGTCGCGGAAGCCGTGAAGGCATTCCAGACGGCGAAAGGCCTGACCGCGGACGGGATTGCCGGCTCAACGACTCAGCATAAACTGTACGGCACTGTGCCCATCGGTTCGGGTGATAAGAACAACCTGACCATGACCCTGTATCCCGCCGAGAAGATCGACTGGTACACCGGCGGGATCAACGAGATGTGGCCGAGAGGCGCCAACTACAAAGTCTATGACGTGAAGACCGGTATCGTCTGGTGGGCGCACCGCTGGGCCGGCGGCCGCCACGTCGACGCGGAGCCGCTGACAGCGGCAGACACCGCACGGCTGTGCAAGTGCTACGGCGTGAACAACAGTACCGAAATCGCCAGCAAGAACCTGTATCAGCGCCGGCCGCTGCTGGTCACCATCGGTACGCGGACCTTCGCCTGCTCGCTGTACGGCGTGCCGCACAACTATCCGGACGGCGACACCATCTCCACGAACGACTTCAAGGGCCAGGTGTGTATCCACTTCACCAACAGCCGGACTCACGACAGCAACAAGGTCGACAGCGGTCACGAACAGGCCATTGAGTATGCGTGGGAGCACGCTCCGAATGGTCATAAATAAGAAAATATGATATGATTCAGGGACAGGGAAAACCCTGTCCCTGATATTTATGTGCGAGGAAACAAGATATGGCCAAGAGCAGATCGGTTTATGCCTGTACCGCGTGCGGATACGAAACCCCGCGGTGGGTGGGGCGATGCCCCGGGTGCGGCGCGTGGAACACGCTGGAGGAAAGCGTTCAGACTGTGCCGGAGAAAGCCGGCAGCGGAAAGATCGCCGCGAACCAGCGGCCCGGCACCGGCGCGAAACCCCTGCCCCTGAAGGACATTCCGGAGGATATCACCCTGCGGACCGGCACCGGCATCAGCGAACTGGACCGGGTCCTCGGCGGCGGCATCGTCGAGGGCGGGCTGATCCTGATCGGCGGCGATCCGGGCATCGGCAAAAGCACGCTGCTCCTGCAGGTCTGCGACCATCTGGCAAAGACCGGGAAGCGCACGCTCTACATCAGCGGTGAGGAAAGCGCACGTCAGATCAAGCTGCGGGCCAACCGCCTGGGCATCACCAGCGACATGTTCGTGCTGGCGGAAAACGCCCTGGACGCGGTGGAGGAAAAGATCCGTGAAATCCAGCCGGACACGGCGGTGATCGACAGCATCCAGACCATGTACCGGCCGGAAATGACCAGCGCTCCCGGCAGCGTCAGCCAGATCCGGGAAGGCACAAGCCTGATCATGCGCCTGTGCAAGGAGACGGGAACCAGTGTCTTTCTGGTCGGCCACGTGACAAAGGACGGCGCGATTGCCGGTCCCCGGATGCTGGAGCATATGGTGGACGTGGTCCTGTATTTCGAAGGCGACCGGCAGCAGGACTACCGCCTGCTGCGCGCGGTCAAGAACCGCTTCGGCTCGGTCAATGAACTGGGAGTGTTCCGGATGACCGGGCAGGGCATGCAGGTGGTTGACAATCCCAGTGAGGAACTGCTGAGCCACCGGGCCAAGGGCGCCAGCGGCAGCACGGTTTTCTGCGGCATGGAGGGCAGCCGTCCGCTGCTGTGCGACGTGCAGGCGCTGACCAGCCCGACGCCTTTCGGGACGCCCCGCCGTTCCGTAAACGGGGCGGACAGCGGCCGGGTCGCGATGCTGCTGGCCGTGCTTGAAAAGCGGGCAAACATGCGGACCTATAACCAGGATGTATATATCAATGTGGCCGGCGGCCTGGAGCTTTCCGAGCCGGCAGCGGATCTGGCCCTGTGCGCGGCCGTTGCTTCCAGCCTGCGTGACAGGGCCGTGGGGCCGGAAATCGCCGTCATGGGCGAGGTCGGCCTGGCGGGCGAAGTGCGGACCGTACCCCAGTGCGACCGGCGAATCACCGAATGCGCGAGGCTCGGTTTCACAACGATCGTTGTTCCCCGCTCCTGCGCGAAGCGGGCGCCGAAGCCGGAAGGTGTAAATGTGGTCGGTGTGGACACGGTAGCCCAGGCCTTAAGCGTGATCTTCTGAAATATGTACAGGAAGACTCAAGGGAAGGAGGGCGTGATCGGTGACCGCACAATTTGAAACCCTCCGTTCATTCATCGCGCATTCAAAACGCATTGTCTTCTTTGGCGGAGCGGGTGTTTCCACCGGAAGCGGCATCCCGGATTTCAGGTCTGCCGCCGGATTGTATCGGAATGAATTCGAAGGATTGTCACCGGAGATTATCCTCAGCAAAGACTTCTTCTATTTACAGCCGGAGAAGTTTTTTTCCTTCTACCGACAGCACATGCTGTTTCCGGACGCGAAACCGAATGCGGTGCACAGATATCTGTACGCTCTGGAGCTTCAGGATAAGCTCCGGGGAATTGTCACCCAGAATATCGACGGTCTGCACAGAGCAGCGGGCAATATCCGGGTCTATGAACTGCATGGAAACGTCCATGAGAACGAGTGTATGGAATGCGGGGAGCATTACCCGATGGAAGCGGTTCTCCGGTCCTCAGGCATTCCCCGCTGCTCCTGCGGCGGCGTGATCAGGCCGAATATCGTTCTTTACGGAGAACCGCTTCCAAAGTATGTGGTCATCGGCGCCAGACGGGAGATCGCGAATGCCGATACCCTGATTGTCGCCGGAACATCCCTTGCCGTTGAGCCGGCCGCGGGTTTCATCGATGACTTCCGCGGCAAAAACCTGATTGTCATTAACAGAGATGAAACAAAAGCCGATAAACAGGCGACGCTGGTGATCCGTGATCCTCTGACGGATGTATTTGAATGGTTGGAGAAAAAGTAAAAGGTTTTTACTGCAGGATTCCTTTGGTAGCCTCGTCCTCATACTGACGGGTATAGAGCCGGTAATAGGGACCCTTCGCCGCGAGGAGTTCCTGATGGGTGCCCTGCTCGACAATCTTTCCGTCGTTTACAACCAGGATCAGATCGGCGTCGCGGACGGTCGAAAGCCGGTGAGCGATGACGAGGGAAGTCCTGCCGCTGATCACAGTATCGATAGCGGACTGGATCTTCTGCTCGGTCAGGGTGTCCACAGAAGCCGTCGCTTCATCCAGCACCAGGATACGGGGATCCGCAAGGATCGCCCGGGCAAAGGAGATCAGCTGCTTCTCCCCGGTGGAGAGCAGATCGCCGCCCTCGCCCACGTCCGTATCGATACCCTTTTCCATGCGGGCTACCACCTCGTCGGCCGAAACCAGTTTCAGGGCCCGGTCAATCTCTTCGTCCGTTGCGTTCGGGTTACCGTAAAGCAAATTTTCGCGAATGGTCCCGGAGAAGAGATGGGGCGTCTGCAGCACATAACCGATAGCGCTGTGGAGCCAGAGCTGGCTCCGTTCCCGGGCATCCCGCCCGTCGATCAGCACACGGCCCGAAGTCGGCTCAAAGAAGCGGCAGACCAGGTTCACCAGTGTGCTCTTGCCCGCACCGGTCTCGCCGACAATGGCAATATTGCTGCCGAAGGGAATTTCCAGATTGAAATGTTCCAGCACATACTCGTCCCCATCCGGATAGCGGAAGGAAACATCCTCAAAGGCAATATCCCCGCGGATGGGTTCCCAGTTTTCCTTCTTCGGGTTAAAGGAATCGCCGTATTTCTCAATGACTTTCGGCGTGTCCGTTACATCGGACGGCGTGCCGAGAAGCCGGGTCAGCCGTTCGATGTTCACCTGGGTGGTAATGATATCCGAGATCGCGTCCACGATCCAGCGGACCGGTTCCATCATGCCCTGGGCATAGGACATGAACATCGAGAAGGTTCCCACTTCCTCCGCCGCGATCAGCCCGCCCTGCCACAGGACGATAGCCAGCGCCATGGACGAAGCCAGGTGCATCGTGACGGAAAATCCGCCGCGTAACCTTGCCGCGTGCACAGAGGTGTTCCGGTACTCCTGGGTATCCGCCACAAAATCTTTTGCCATCCGATCCTCGATGGTCAGGGTCTTGATCGTCCTGGCGCCGGTGATGGCTTCATTGAAATCCCCGGTAATCCGTGAGTTTAGTTCCCGGATGTTCCGGTTCGCCACAATAAGTTTTTTCTCAAAGAGGGAGAAGAGGATCACCAGCAGCGGCAGGATCGCCGTAACCATCAGGGCCAGGCGGGTGTTGATGATCATCATCACTGCCACCGCGCCGATCAGATAACTCATATGCCAGACGCAGTCCATGAGCGTCCAGGAAACCAGCCCGCCGATGCGGGAGGTATCCGACATGATGCGCGAATGGATATAGCCGACACTGTTCTGATTGAAATAGGAAAAGGACAGGGTCTGCAGATGGCTGAACGCCGCATTCCGGAGATCCCGATTCATGGAAACTTCAACGGTCATGGCGCCCTTGCAGGCAATGAAGGTCGCGCCTGCCGCCGCAAGAATAGCCACCGCGTAAATCACGATGAACAGAGGCAGGGTATCGAGAGTGCCGCCGGCAATGAAGTGATTCAGGGCATAACGCTGGAACAGGGGCAGAGCGATATCCATCGCTGTGCCGGCCAGACCGCAGAACACCATGGCCGTCAGCGTACGGCTGTACTTTCTGGCATAGGGTACAATACGCGGGATGCCAAAAAAGGGCAGGGAAGCATGATCTTTTCGGGTTGCTGCTATCGTCCGGGTCATGCCGGGGTCACCTCCCTCCGGTCCAGGGTCTGAATCTGTTCAATCTGTTGATACAGTCCGGGCTGCGCTCTCAGTTCCGCCGGTGTGCCCAGCTGCGCCACGCTTCCGCGGTCCATCACCAGCACCTGATCCGCTTTGGAGAGAGTCATAATCCGGTGAGAAATCAGGATAATCGTGGCGGAGCCGAAGCGCTTCTCCAGCTCTGCGCGGATCTTCGCATCCGTCTCGGTATCCACCGCGGAAAGGGAATCGTCAAAAATCATGATAGGCGTGGGCCGGGTCAGCATCCGGGCGATCGCCGCCCTCTGCTTCTGCCCGCCGGACAGGGTTACGCCCCGTTCGCCCACAAAAGTATCATATCCCTTGGAGAAGGAATCAATCGTTTCCTGCAGGCAGGCGGCCTGCACCGCGGCGGCCAGTTCCGCCTCCGGCAGATTTTCCGAGGTAATCCCCAGGTTCTCCCGCAGGGTACGGGAAAAGAGATAGGGTTCCTGCAGTACGATACTGATATTACGGCGCAGATGATCCAGGCGGATTTTCGCGATATCCGTTCCGCCGATGGTGATTCTTCCGCTGCTTTCCGGCAGAGGATAGAGCCTGTCCAGCAGATACATAAGGGTGGACTTACCCGAACCGGTACCGCCGAGAATACCGAGCGTCGTACCGGCGGGAATGGTGAAGGTCACATCGTGCAGCATCTCCCGGCTGCCTTCATAGGCAAAGGAGACATGATCAAAGCAGATGTCCCCGGTCATGGGCGGGGTCAGAGCATCCTCCGGGTCCTTTTCTTCTTCCGCGTCCATGATATAACCGATCCGGTCAATGCCGACGCCGGCCTTGGACATTTCGCTGATCATCCGGCCCAGCTGGCGTACGGGCCAGACCAGCATGCCGTTATAGCTGATAAATGCAATGAACTCGCCGCTGGTCATGCTGCCCCGCAGGCAGAAAAGCACGCCGAACACAACCACCAGCATGATCTGGATTCCGGAAAGCACATCCGCCGAAGACCAGAAAAAGCTCATAAGCCTTCCCAGGGAAACCCAGAGGCCGGTATAGGATTCATTGTGTTTTTCAAAGCGGTCCCGCTCATACTTTTCGCGGCCGAAAGCCCGCACAACGCGCACGCCAGTCAGGTTTTCCTGCGCCATGGCGGAAAGCCTGCCTTCGCTTTCATCACAGCGCTGGAAACCGCTGCGGAACTTCCGGTGGAAAAAGACGGAATACCAGAGGATGATCGGGATCGGGATCACAGCAACCAGCGTCATGGAAACATTCATGGACAGCATGAAACTGATGCCCATGATCAGAAGGATTGAAATCCGGATCAGATCAGTCATCTGCTCCGAGATAAAACGGCGGGTGGTCTCAATGTCGCTGGTACAGCGCTGGATAATATCCCCGGTATGGTGCCTCATATGCCACTGGAAGGGCAGGCGCTCAATATGGCTGAAAAGCGTGTCCCGCATGGTCTTCACCAGGGTCTCACTGGCTTTGGCGTTGAACACGCGGAACCCGTAGCGTGCCGCAGCGCTGACCAGGGCCACAATCATCACGCCTGCAGCTGTAAGCCAGAGCTTCTGCCGGAGGATTTCGGTTCCGCCGATCACCCTGAGCATCGCCTGGACAGGACGAGCCAGATCCTTTACGGGGGCGCCCCCGATCACGTTGTCCACGGTCACGCGGATGATCTGAGGGATCACCATGTCCGCCAGCGCGGACAGGGCCGCGCAGCACATACAAAAAATGAATAAGGCTTTGCTTCCTTTTAAGAAACGCCAGAGCAGTTTTCCCCGTCCCTTGCGGAGCTGGGCCTGTTCCTGCGGAAGTTTCATTTCCATCGTCTTTCTTCTCCTGTGAGTCGTTTGTCCGCTCACTCCGAAGGAAGGCATAAAAAGAGCCTGCCATCGGTTCCCCGACGGCAGGCATAATTCGCACTTGTTCAGCTTGGGGGCTTTCCGATCGCCCCCAAACCCCTTCGGCCATTATTTGAGTTCGGCGAAGTACTTGATGGTGCGGACCATCTGGCTGGTGTAGCTGTTCTCGTTGTCATACCAGGACACGACCTGCACCTGATAGGTGTCGTCGTCGATCTTGTTGACCATAGTCTGGTTGG
>Ga0265298_10011226_pt1 | contig 10508 bp, 12 predicted proteins | sample AusTroGonzalo_MG_3_FD_193486 | JGI IMG/M metagenome (GOLD analysis project Ga0265298, IMG submission 193486) | Bovine rumen microbial communities from tropical cattle in Woodstock, Queensland, Australia - Gonzalo_01 | ecosystem: Host-associated > Mammals > Digestive system > Stomach > Rumen ... | reverse complement strand
CAGCGGCGGATTTTTGAGTTCCTCCCATTGCTCATAACGGCGATAGCGCCAGTAAAACAGCCAGCGGTCTCCTACATGGTGAGCATAGACCTGGATCTTCTCACCTTCCTCATTGATACGTTTCCAACCGATCTCCGCTTTCATTGCAAATCAATAATCCTGATCCTCAGGCATATAAACAGAAGCGACCGCCATGGCGGCAATGCCTTCCCGGCGTCCCACGAATCCCATCGTCTCATTGGTCGTCGCTTTGATCCCAACTACTTCGGTCCTCACGTTCAACGCGTTAGCCACATGCTGCTTCATTTCCTTGATATGGGGAGCGATCTTCGGCGCTTCGGCGATAAGAGTGCTGTCAATGTTCACGATCTTCCCCTTCCGCAGAGCAATCACTTTGGATATTTCTTCCAAAAAGACCGTACTGCGCACATCCTTCCAGCGCGGATCCGTGTTGGGGAAAAAATGTCCGATATCCACCTCGCCCACTGCACCCAGAAGCGCGTCACAGATCGCGTGGATCAGCGCGTCCGCGTCGGAATGTCCCTCAAGACCATGAGTATGAGGAATTAACACACCTCCCAGATAGAGTTTGCGTCCGACTACCAGCTGATGCACATCATAACCAATGCCTACTTTGCATACCATAAGCCCTTCGATTGTGCCCGATTTTTATTTTCATAGCAAGCCGGAGAGGTCATAATTAGCACAGCAACCGGAGCGGCTCTACCGCTCTTCATGGAATTTATGATGATCATTGTCCTAAAAGCCGGTGTTTCCGAAGCCGATGAAACCCGTGTCCTGAATGAGATCGAATCCCGCGGATACTCTGTCCACGTCATCCGCGAGAGTGACCGCGTCATTATCGCGGCTTTCGGCAAGGAGCAGACCCCGCAGACCTTGGAAGCGCTCACTTCCTGGCCGCAGGTCGAAAAAGTCACCCCTGTCCAGAAACGCTATAAACTGGTAAAACGGGGAACTCCCCAGGAACGCACCGTTGTCAGGATCAATGATCACGTCAGCATTGGCGGGAACGCTGTCCACCTGATGGCAGGCCCCTGCTCTGTTGAAAATGAAAAACAGATCATGACCGTGGCGGAATCGGTCAAAGCCAGCGGAGCCACTATCCTCCGGGGCGGCGCGTTCAAACCCAGGACTTCTCCCTACGAATTCCAGGGTCTGGGCGAAAAAGGTCTCAAACTTCTGGACAAAGCCCGCAAAGCCACCGGGCTGGCCGTCATTACCGAATGTCTTTCCGAGGAACATGTGGAGCTGGTTGCCGAATATACCGATATCATCCAGATAGGCACCCGCAACGCTCAGAATTTCCAACTGCTGATCGCCGCCGCGCGCACCGGCAAACCCATCCTGCTCAAGCGTGGCTCCGGCATGAAGATCGAAGAATGGCTGCTGGCCGGGGAATACATCCTGAACAGCGGCAACCCGAATCTGCTTTTCTGTGAACGCGGGATCCGGACTTTTGAGACTTATACGCGCAATACTCTGGATCTTTCCGCGATCCCTATCATGAAAAAGGAGACCCATTGTCCTGTTGTGATAGACCCTTCTCAGGGATGCGGCAGCGCGAAATTAGTGGACAGTCTTTGTATTGGGGCGATCGCCATGGGCGCGGACGCTCTGCTGATCGAAGTCCATCCGGATCCGGCTCATGCCTGGTCTGACGGACCTCAGCAGATCACTCTGGAAGAATTTGCCAGGGTCTCCTCCACTATCCGCCCTTTCCTGACTGCCGCGGGAAGAAACCTGGGGCACATCGGATAGAAAGGTCATTCCGGCTGGATCCATTGAAAGAACCACAGATCAACACGGATAAGCACAGATAATTTATAAAAAAACCCCGGCGGGATGACCGTCGGGGGTTTTGTTTTGATCGTGATACGATCGTTATTTCACCGGGGTCAGCGCCACGCGGAAGCCAAGATCAAAGTCGAACACCGGTTTCACACCGAACACCAGCCCGCAATAAAATCCCCCTATTCAAAAACACAAAAAAGACGCGCAGATCGCGCATCTCTAAAAACATATTGTTATTCAATAAGTTATCTATTATTCTTTTAATACAACCCGTGATTCCAAAACTTAATCCGCCAGTATCTGCTCCTGGAGGTGGTTCAGCTTTGCGATCCCTTCCTTGCCCAGTGAGAGCATCTGCTGCAAGTCTTCCGGTGAGAAAGTGATCCGTTCTCCCGTACCCTGGAGTTCGCAGAATTCTCCGGCGGAGGTCATGACCAGATTCATGTCCACTTCCGCAGTGGAATCTTCCTGATAATTCAAGTCCAGCATCGGGATGCCGTCTATCACGCCGACACTCACAGCGGCCACCGACTTGATGATCGGATCTTCCTGCAGTTTCTCTTCTGCCAGGAGTTTGCCCACCGCCAGTTTCAGCGCCACAAAAGAACCCGTAATGCTCGCCGTGCGTGTTCCGCCATCGGCCTGAAGCACATCACAATCCACATAGAATGTCTTTCCGTCCAACAGCTTTAAATCCACCACAGAACGCAGAGAACGACCGATCAGCCGCTGGATCTCCTGACTGCGTCCATCCAGTTTGCCGCGGCTGATATCACGGGATTTCCGAGTCAGTGTGCTGTAAGGCAGCATGGAATACTCCGCCGTCAGCCATCCGCCTTCCACATTCTGCTCCTTCATCCAGCGGGGCACATTCTCCTCACAGGTCACAGCGCATATCACCTGAGTATGTCCCCAGCGGATCAGCACCGAACCGCTGGCATGCGGCGCGATATCTTTAATAAAAGTGACCGGACGCAGTTCATTCACACGGCGTCCATCAAAACGAATAATATTCTCTGTTTCCATCAGGATCAGTCTTTTAATTTTTTGACGCGGATATTCTTGAATTCAACCTTCATACTCTGCCCCGCGTGAAGCTGCAAGCCCAGCAGACCGGACCGCGCGCCCGCGCCGGAGGCATCCACCACATAAGTCAGAAGCTGGCCGTTGATGGTATGGGTGATCCGCGTGGAAGAATCGGCAAGGGTCTCGACCCGGATGGAATAGCTGTTCCAATCCGCTTCATGGATGGACTCTTTCAGACGGTCGCTGACACCTTCCAGAGAGGCTTCCTCGTTGGGTAAAACAGTTTTCTCGGAAGAATCTTTTTTGATAACGGTGGATTCACCCCGCAGCGAAAGGATACCGCGGCCGTTCTCCTCATACAAAATGCCGGTATAAAAACGCGAGGTATCAATGTCGGCCTGATAGCCTTTCATGGCCCATCCCTCCTGACTGACACGCTGCGAACGGTACTGCACACCGGAATTCCCCCATTTTTCGGGATTATTCCCCGTGATCTTATAATCCAGACGGACTACAAAATCCTTGACCTCTCCCCCTTTCCAAATCAGGAAGGTATTGGCGGAAGTCGGATTTTCGGGCGTGGTCTGGCCGCAGATCGCGCCGTCCTTCACACTCCAGAACTTGGGATCGCCGTCCCAGCCGGACAGATCTTTCTCGTTGAAAATGGAGACAAAACCCGGTTCAATCTCACCGGCAAAAGCTGTCGCCGCCGACAAGACTCCCCATAAAAACAGAATACCGTTCTTCATAGATAAAATGAATAAAATCTAAAACAAATCAAGCGATCAGCAAACGCTCCGCCGCGTTCGCGTCCAGATATAATAAGGCTTTGGGATGCCGTCTCAGCACACTGGCCGGACAGTTTGTGGAGATCTCGCCCTGAAGCATTTTGGCAACGGCCTCCGCCTTATGCCGTCCCGGAACCACGCCCACGATATTGAGCGAATGGCACAAGGCCGGGATCGTCAAAGTATAAGCGTACAAGGGAACATCTTTGAGTGTCGGGAAGACTTCATCCTTTATCTGCTGTTCACGGCAGCGCTCATCCAGCTTGACGAGCTTGACCCAGGACTTTTCCTCAAAATCGGCCACATCCGGATCATTAAAGGCGATATGCCCGTTCTCGCCCACTCCCACACAGCATAAGTCAATGGGCTTCTCCTTCAGCAGCGCCTCGTAACGGGCGCACTCCTTCAGCGGCAGCAGCGAACTGCCATTGATCTTATAGGCCGTGCCGACAGTTACCTTGGAAAGCAGCTGTTTGGTCAGGAAATGCCCAAAGCTGGAAGGACTGTTCTCGGTGATGCCCAGGAACTCATCCAAATGAAAAACCGTCACCCGGCTCCAGTCGATCTGGGGATTCTCCACCAGATAATGGAAAAACTCCACCTGTGAAACGGCTGTCGCCAGTATAATACGCGCAGAGCCCCGGCTCTGGATCGCGTTGGCGATGATCCTGGCCGAGGCTTCCGCTGCCGCTGAAGCCATCTCCGCCACATTGGCATGGACATGGACTGTCAGCGACCCCGTTCTAAATGAACTCATATAATAGCGATGCTGTTTTCTAATTTCTGAAAGCAGCCCAGTGAGGTTCATGATTGAAAGACCAATCATAATACTCACGGTTCTTCAGATGAGTCGCGCAGGCTTCATCCACGATCACGATCGCGCGGCGGTGCCATTGCAGCGCGGACGCGGTCACGCGGGCGCAGAAAGGTCCTTCTACCGCTTCGGCCAGGATCTCAGCCTTGGCGGCACCGGTCGCCAGCATCAGGCAGCGTTCGCTGTCCAAAATCGTTCCGACACCCATGGTGATCGCGCGGCGAGGCATCTTGTCGGGTCCGCCGAAATAACCCGCGTTCTGGCGGATCGTCACGGGATTGAGCTGCTTCACGCGTGTGCGGCTCTGCATGGAGGACATCGGCTCATTGAAACCGATATGGCCGTCCATACCGATACCGACCAGCTGGAGATTGATCCCGCCGGCACCCCAGATAGCCTCTTCATATTGCAGGCATTCCGCCTCGATATCACTGGCCATGCCGTTGGGGACATGCGTGTTGCGCTTGTCTATATTGATGTGGTCAAAAAGGTGACTGTTCATGAAGTAACGGTAAGAGCCCGGATGATCTCCGCTGAGCCCCACATACTCATCCAAGTTAAATGACTTACAAAGAGAGAAATCCAAACCTTCCTTGTGATGCATCTCGATCAGGTTGGAATAAACCGGTTCCACAGTCGCGCCGGTAGCTAATCCCAGAACAGTAGAGGGATTCTTTCTCACTTCCGCGGCAATGATCTTGGCTGTAAGCAGCGCCGCCGCTTCCCTTGTTGGCTGAATAATAACTTCCATAATATACTTCTTTTGCATCTGTCGTGATTTTCACAAATATCACAAACAGATTGTGTTAGATCATATCTCTAAACTTATTTTATCTATCTTCAGATGGACTCCGTACACCGGCATCTCGTTTCCACATTAAAGACTTTGCGGAAAGACAGATGCTCTAAAGCACCATCCCGTTCACGATTATGCCCTTCCAATGGCCGCTTGTCCAGCATCATTATCAAACACTTTTTGCTTCTTTTTCGGCACGTGTTTTTTCAGGAGCATACGATAAAAAAATCCCCGACGGTTCAGCATCGGGGATTTTTGATTTTAGCTTAAAAAGCTATGGATCAGGAAACTATCGCTTCAATGAGAGCGCGACACGGAATCCACAGCTGTCGCTGGCATCAAAGGGTTCCTCATCTTCACGGGCAGCCGCGCGGCAATCATCAGCATCACTGTCATAGCTGCCTCCGCGTTTCACACGCTCGGATCCCGCATTGGGACCCGTGGGATCGGTCGCGGCTCCGGCTGTATAACCACCGTACCAGTCCAGACACCATTCCGACACATTTCCGTGCATATCATATAACCCCCAGGCGTTCGGCTGTTTCTGGCCAACCGGATGGACTCTGTCGCGGCTGTTGTATTCATACCAGCAGACATCACCCAAACCGCGGGATACTTCCTCACCGGTGATATCTCTTCCGTTATTGTAAGATGTGGTCGTACCCGCGCGGCAGGCATATTCCCATTGGGCTTCTGTGGGCAGAGTGTATTCATATCCCGCAGGCAGTCTTCCCGCTGTACGCTCGATCTCTGTCAGCTTGGCGCAGAAATTGATCGCGTCATTCCAGGTCACATTATAAACCGGACAATCAGGGCCTACTCCATGCTTGACCTCCGCAGGATTGATCCCCATAAGGGCCTGGTACTGCCCCTGCGTCACTTCATGCTTGGCAATCCAGAACGGCTGGCTGATCGTTACCTGATGCTGTGCCTCGTCACCGTCTCTGTGGCGTTCACTGAAGGGTGAACCCATGGTGAAAGTACCCGGCTGGATGGCGACCATTTCTATACTTAAACCATTGCCGAGCTGAGCGATGATATTGCCGCCCGCCGCGGGCTGAGCAGATTGAGCAACAGGCTGAGTCACAGGTTGAGTAACGGGCTGAGTAGCGGGCTGTGCCACTGCCGTCACCGGATTTGATAAATTCTTGATACCGGTCACCGCAGTATTGGGGGACAATACTTCCACAAAGGAACCGGCCTGGAATACTAAACCATTGCCTTCAGGTTCCAGAGTAAAATCTTTTTCCTTGTTGTTGGGCATGATGATGTCACCTTCCAGCTTCCATCCATCAATATGACCTTTAAAGGTCATTTCCTGACCATTCAATGACAGCTTACCGGAATATGTATTGCCACTTCTATTGTCCGCCTGCAATGTGATTTTTTCACCAGCCCATTTTGCACCGAGATTCGGGAAAGGTATTTTCTGCAAACGCCCGATATCATTACCCATTTGGAACAGCCCGTCAGACTTAAAAGTAAAGGCACAACTATTCCCTGGGTTTACGTTGACGGTACCAATCAACAAAGCTCCATTCCTTTTAAATGTTACCGGGCGATTCATAATGCCCATCTTAGCATCTTTATAATTGATCTTACCTTCATAACCGCCATCATCTTCTTTCAGGAACAATTCGACACTGGCGCCACTGGAAGTCGTTCCGGAAAAATGTCCGCTGAAACTCGCGGCGGCTTCCGCCTCAAAAATATCATCTGCGCTGGCAGCTGCTTTTGCTTGATTTGCGGCATCCTCAAACGGATCATCACTGGCTAAAAGAGCCGTATTTACACTCCATGCTGCTATCAGCAGGCACAATATAAACTTAAACTTTTTCATGATTTATTAAAATCTTACAAAATACACTGTTCTCCGCCGTCTCTATTTAAATGCTCACTCCCAGCAACAAAACAGCACACGTCTTATACATTTTTTCACCCAAATACTCAACACAATCTTTAGTGCTGATTCTTCTTTTTGTGGAGGGCGTTAATGGGGTGACGATCCACCGGATTGGGATAATAACCCTCGATCTTATTGGTATCAAAACAGGCGACTCCCTTGTAAACATAGAGCGGGATCACCGGAAAAGCCTCCTCGATCAGCAGGGTCTCCGCCTTTTTCAGCAGGCCGGCACGGGTTTTGAGATCGACCTCTTTTTCCGCCGAGGCGATCAGATCATCGTATTCCTTGTTCTTCCAGCCAGTTCGGTTATTTCCGCTGTTGGATACGAAGAGGTTCAGGAAAGTTGTCGCGTCATTATAGTCTCCTATCCAGCTGGCACGGCAGATATCGTAATCCAAACCGCTGACCATGCTCAGGAAGACTTTCCATTCTGCCTGCTGCAGATTTACCTTGATATGAAGATTTTCCTTCCACATCTGCTGCAGTTCCACGCCCACTTTCTGGTGAGTCTTGGCCGCGCCGCCAGCCGCCGCGTTGAACAGATAAGTGATCTCAGGAAAGTCTTGGCCGTTCGGATAGCCGGCCTGCGCCAGAAGTTGACGTGCACGTGCCGGATCAAAGGGACATCCCTCCGGCGGTTCATAGTTCGCGCAGCCGTTTGGCGTGAAATGCACGACCGGAGTCCCACCGTCTTTGCTCACACGCTCCACCAGAGCCTCGCGGTCGATCGCCATAGACAGTGCCTTGCGTACCAATGGATTATTCAGAGGCGGTTTGGTCACATTGATGCGAGCGAAATAATTGCCCAGGTAATCAAACGTATGGACATCGGGCCGCTGCAGCATGATCGGCAGCAAGTCTGAGGGAATCAGCTCCTTATCCCAAAGCAGATCCACCTCGCCCTGGTGATACAGATTCAAAGCGGTCACGCTGGAACCGATGGGCAGCAGATCCACCAGCTCATTCCGGGTATTCTCTGCGTCCCAATACAAAGGATTCTTCCGCAGACGTATCTTATCATTCAGCCTCCACTGCTCCAGACAGTAAGGACCGCTGACCGGCAAAGGTTCCATACGAACCCACTGATCGGGGCTGCTCTCTACCGCGAAAATGGGAACGACAGACAACGTCACCGTAGAGCAAAGATCCAGGAAATAGGCCGTCACCTGACGCAGTTTCACCTGAAACGTATTGTCATCCAATGCCTTGATCCCCAACTGGGAAGGATCGCTCAAACGTCCGGCATTGAAATCCTCCGCGCCTTCTACCGCAAAGAGCAGATTGGCATAATTGGCAGCGGTCTCCGGCTTGAGCAAACGTATCCACGAAGCGGCAAAATCGTGGGCTGTAATGGGTTGTCCTGTACTCCAGCGGATACCGGGACGCAGGTGAAAAGTATAAGTCTTGCCGTCCGGGGAAATTTCCCAGCTCTCGGCCAGACAAGGAACAGGCAGGCCGGTTTGAGGGTCAGGCGCGGTCAACCCGGAAAAAAGCGCTCCCACCGCGCGGATATCCGGTTGTCCCGTGATGATGGCCGGATCCAGCGACTCCGGTTCCGCGCCGTTGATGATAACGATTTCGGCGCGCTCCTGGCTCGAACAACCGCAAAACAGTACAGAAACAAGACATAAGATACAGAACCAGAATGGGATCAACTTTTTCAGCATAGATATTCCCTTAAGAGAATAAAAACGCCGCGTCCCTCACGGGAAACGGCGTAATAATATAACATTACATAGCTTAACACTTCTGCGCAGTTCTTCCCCGTGACCCCAAAATGAAAAACAGGTCACAGCCTGCGCAGGCGTTCCTGCCGCACTCACGGCAGAAAAGGGGGTGTTATTCAGCAGGCTTGGCCGGAGCAACCGGAGCCTCTGCGGGCTGAGCGGCTTCCGCGGGAGCCGGAGCATTCGTCTCAACTGCCGAAGCGGCTTCTTTAGCCATCTCAGGGGCAGCGGCTTCTACAGCCGCGGCTTTTTCCGTTCCCTCTGTCATAACGGCAGCCATTTCCTTGGAAACGGCCTCTCTGTTTACGCGAGCGTAATGAGAATCCGCTACAGCCAGTCCTAATGATAAACAAAAGAAAAACACCGCGCACCACTTGGTGATCTTGGTGATGGCATTTCCCGCACCCGCGCCAAAGAGAGCATCGGTAGCGGCGCCGCCAAAGGCCACGCCCAGACCCGCTTCCTTCTTCGGCAGCTGGATCAGCACCAGGAGGATCAACAGCGCGCAATCAACAAACAGGATGAACCTGAATAAACCTATAATAAATTCCATAATAATTAGATACTGTTCTTGACGATATCAGAGAAGCTGCGTACTTCCAGAGCCGCGCCGCCGACCAGACCGCCGTCCACATCAGGCTGGCTCATCAGCTCACGGGCATTTGCCGGCTTCACACTGCCGCCGTACAGGATACGAACTTTCTTGGCAACCGCTTCACCGAACATCTTGGCAAGAGTCTTGCGGATGAACTGGTGGATCTCCTGAGCCTGAGCGGAGGTCGCCGTCTTACCGGTACCAATGGCCCAAACCGGTTCATAAGCGATAACGGTCTCTTCCATCTGATCGGCGGATAAACCGGCCAGACTGCCTTCGACCTGCTTGCCAATGACCGCTTCGGCCTGACCGGCTTCGCGCTGAGCAAGCGTCTCGCCCACACAGATGATCGGCTTCAGAGCCGCCGCGTGCGCCGCGAGGGCTTTCTTCGCGATCAGAGCGTCATCTTCCTTATAATACTGACGGCGCTCGGAGTGTCCCAAAATCACATAGCGAACGGAAAATTCCTTGAGCATACCGGCATTGATCTCACCGGTGTATGCGCCATAGTTGTTTTCGTTCATTGTCTGGGCACCCAGACGGATCTGAGTATCAATGATTTTCTGAGAAACCGCGTACAGAGCCGTGAAAGGCGGGCAAACCAGGATGTCCACTTCCTTCACGTTGGAGAGTTCACGAACCAAACCATCGACCAGGCTCACCGCCTCGGCCACGGTCTTGTTCATCTTCCAGTTACCGGCAATCAACAATTTACGTTCTTTATCCATTTATAATCTCTTAATTCTACTTGTTAAAATCTTTAATTACTTGTTACCACAGCATCCGCAGCACTTTTTGTCGGTCAGAGCCGCGACACCCGGCAGGACCTTGCCTTCCAGGAATTCCAGGCTGGCACCGCCGCCGGTGCTCATAAAGGTCACTTGTGAACCTAAACCGGACTTATTGATGGCTTTGACACTGTCACCGCCGCCGATGATGCTCTTGGCACCGTTCTTCTGAGTGACTTCCGCCACGGCCTTGGCAACACCAAAGGTACCTTCGGCAAAGCGTTTATCCTCAAACAGACCCATAGGACCGTTCCAG
>Ga0265298_10011225_pt1 | contig 10509 bp, 9 predicted proteins | sample AusTroGonzalo_MG_3_FD_193486 | JGI IMG/M metagenome (GOLD analysis project Ga0265298, IMG submission 193486) | Bovine rumen microbial communities from tropical cattle in Woodstock, Queensland, Australia - Gonzalo_01 | ecosystem: Host-associated > Mammals > Digestive system > Stomach > Rumen ... | reverse complement strand
TTGGCTTAAACAGTGGAGATAATATGGAAAACCATAAAAAGACCAAGCGCAAGCCTCTCAAGGATTGCATCGTGAAGCCGGGCGAAAAGAGTCCGTTCGCCAACCTGCTCGTGGATCTCGCCTTCAAAAAAGCGTTCAATCCCGACAAGCCCGCCAGCCGACAGAATTTAGTGAATCTGCTGAACGACCTGCTGGAGCCGCAACTCAAGCGGCCGATTGTGACGGTGAAGACGCGCAACGTGGCGCACAACCTGAGCGGGAGCAAGGAATCACGCACAGCTATTTTCGACTTGCACTGTGAAGACGACATGGGAAACCTCATCGAAATCGAGGTGCAAATCCGCAAGTTGAAAAATTTTCGCAAGCGCCTTGCGTTCTATGCTAGTGAGATGGTTGCAAACCAGTCGGAACCGGGGGTGGGCTGGAAATTCAATGTCAAGCCGACTTACGTGATTGCGTTTGCCCGACATAAGGTATTTGACGACGAACGCATTATTCATCGTGCGACCGTTTGTGACTTGGAAACCGGTGAACAGTTTGTGGATACCTATAATTTTACTGCAATTGAACTTTCGAAGGTACCTTTTTTCATTGAACTTGGCTCTTCCAGCATCCGCAAGTGGTTGTTCTTTTTCCGCTTTCTTGACAAGCTCAAGGAATTGCCTGCCGAACTTGACGAGCAAAAATTCAAAAACTTGACAGAAAGCTCAAAAGTATCTAACTTCACCAAAGAAGAACTCGAGGCATACCAGAAAGTGTATCACAAGGAATGGGACCATAACGCCATGGTCGATGGCATTTTCGAGGAATTCGCGGATGAGATCAACGCGAAGGTAGCCGAAAGCGTCCTTGACAAAACTCGCGAAATGGCGAAGGGATTGCGAGAAGACGGTGTTCCGATGGAAATTATCGTACACCGGACTGGTCTCTCCGAAGAAGAAATCCGCAAATTGTAGAGGCCAACTCCTCAAAAAACACGAGCAACCGAACTGTCAAGGAATACTTGACAGTTCAACAGGAGTGCGAATTGAAGTCAAAAAGTTCCCTTCTTGACGAAAAAACGGCAGATGTCCAATAAAAATCTAGATAGGTTTTTATTTTGAGCATCATGTAAAAAAAGAGTTTTGAAATTTAGGCAGCGACTACCATCAACCTTTACACGTCTTTCCCGCTGCGGGCGAGGTATGCTAGCACGATGAACGCGCCTGCTATGATTCCTATCAGCGGCAAGTCCGCTTGACCGCGCAGGAACATTTTCAAGAAGCGCACCATTTGCGACGACAAAAACGCGTACCCGGCACCACACAGCAGCACGAACAATGCGAACCGCCCTAAGAAGGGGATGCTTCGGGTGATTTTCTTGAAATAGTTGTTGATGGCGGCTCCGTAAATCATCAACAGCGTCGCGACAAGGCCCACGGATATGGAATCCAGGTGAAGCCTCAAATAATTCGCAAATTGGTGAATGTAGACCGACATACGTTATAGATATAACATTTTTTTGCCAGAATGTTCCCCAGAATTCTTGTTATCCTTGTTTTTATTTATATTCCCTATCATGTGCATCTTGAACAAAATTCCATGCATTCTCGCTCTTGTCTTGGCTATATTCGCCGGGGCCGAGGATGAAATGTACTATGGTGGCGGAGAAAGCGATGTGAAGATGACCGTTTTCCGCGGCGACAGGGGTTACCTTGCATACATGGAAAAAGAAAAAAGATGGAGTGGCCTAGAGAGGTTGCCATCCGATTTTGAACTGAACGACGGCGAATTCGCCGATATCACGGCGGATATCGAAAGGATGTATGGAGGCCTTGCGGGCCACACGGGAACGCCCTTCGCAACAAAAATCAAGGAATCCCGCCTTGTTCCGTTCAAGGAAATGCTCAAGAGGAACATAATCGAGAACTACGATCCCGCGCGGTACAGGTTCTGGGGGCTTCGCATCTTGAAGACAAAAAATGGGACGTACATCGGCGCAACCCGCAGCGGTCTTGATTACCGTCTGTATAAAGACGGGAATTTCGTAGGGAGCTACAAAACGACTCTCGAGCTCGAGAAAGCTGCTGGGTTAAATACAATGATGGATTCTTCCGTGACTCTGCAAAGTGCCGGGAAGTTGCCGTTCTACGTCATGCGTCTCGGGAAGACGTATTTTGCATACGCTCGGCATATAGGCTTGAACAAATGGACGCCGCTTCTGAACAAGGCTTTCAAAAACGATCCCGTGTACTTTTCCCTGGAAGACGGCGAAGTCGCAGAATTCCAGACAAGTGCACTCAAGGTGAACGGCGGGAAAAAGAAATACGATAACGCCCCGATGTTCGTCGATTCGGTCGACCTCTTCCAAAAAATCCGATACGACGCTCTCACCCTGGATTTACGTATGGAGCATTGGGAAGAAAGCGCGCCCCAGAAAGAGGCGGAATTCCGGCAGTACCAGAACAACAGCGGTCAATACCTGATTGTCTACCTAGACAAGAAATACTGGGTCTACTACGAAGATGACTCGGGAAAAAAGAAGCAACTGCTCGGGAAGTTCCGCAAGGCCTCCGATGTCGACAAGGCTCTCAAGCGGCGTTAGGCAACACCTCAATTCGTTTTCTGTTTCCTGCGCGAACCAGAAATGTTTATTAATTTCACAAAAAATCAAGCCCTCAAGTTGTATATTTATTTTGGAATAATTATAAGGTGGTATTTATGCTAATAGAAAAGATTGCATCCCCTGCCGATGTGAAGAAAATGGACATGGAAAGTCTGAAGGCACTCGCGGCCGAAATCCGCACGGCGCTCTTGAACAAGATTTCCAAATGCGGCGGGCACCTGGCGCCGAATCTCGGTTTTGTGGATGCGACTATCGCTTTGCATTACGTTTTTGAATCGCCCAAGGATAAGATTGTTTACGATGTTAGCCACCAGAGCTACACGCACAAGATTTTGACGGGCCGCGCCGAAGCGTTCCTGGATCCTGACAAATACTGGAGCGTCACGGGCTATACCGAACCTTGCGAAAGCGAACATGACCACTTCATGGTGGGCCATACATCGACTTCTGTGAGCCTTGCGCTCGGGCTTGCAACGGCTCGTGATATCAAAGGTGAGAAGGGCAACGTGATTGCCGTAATCGGTGACGGTTCGCTCAGTGGCGGCGAAGCATTTGAGGGGCTTGACAATGCGGGCGAATACGCGACGAACTTTATCGTGTTGGTGAATGATAACGAGATGTCCATCGCCGAGAACCACGGCGGCCTTTACGCAAGCCTCGCGGAACTCCGCGCCACGCAGGGCAAGAGCGAGAACAACTATTTCAAGGCACTTGGGTTCAACTACCTGTATGTGGAACAGGGCAACGACATCGAATCGCTCATTGCCGCGTTCAAGCAGGTGAAGGATTCCACGAAGCCCGTGGTGGTTCACATCCACACGCTCAAGGGCAAGGGCTACAGCTTTGCCGAAAACGCGAAGGAAGGTTTCCACTGGACGGCTCCTTTTGATATTCCGAGTGGCGTTGTGGATTGGGGGAGCGGCGAATCGTATGGCGGCATCCTCGGCGACTACCTGATGAAGAAAATTAAGGCCGACCCGAAAGTCGTCGTAATCCATTCCGCTGTGCCTGCGGGCATCGGTTTTTTTGCCGAGCAGCGCAAGGAAGCAGGCAAACAATTTATTGACGTGGGCATCGCCGAAGAGCACGCGGTAGCGCTTGCGTCCGGCCTTGCAAAAGGTGGCGCAAAGCCCGTGTACAGCACGCACGGCACGTTCATCCAGCGCACCTACGACCAACTTTCGCAGGACCTGTGTGCAAACAACAACCCGGCAACCATTCTCGTGACTATGTCGGGTGCCGATGGCATGAACGACACCACGCACCTCTGCATTTTCGATATCCCGATGATGAGCAATATCCCGAACCTGGTGTACCTCTGCCCCACCTGCGTGGAAGAGGCAATCACCATGATGGATTACGCCATCGATCAGACGGAACACCCGATAGCTATCCGTATCCCAAATGGAGTCGCACACCGCAGCGTGGAATTTGACAAGGACTACTCTAAGCTGAATACGTACAAAGTTGACAAGCGCGGTAGCAAAGTGGTGCTGATTGGTCTCGGCAGTTACTATGCGCTCGCCGAGGAGGCCGCTACAGAACTTGCGAAGCATGGAATCGATGCGACGGTTGTCAACCCGCGTTTTGCAACGGGCATTGATGAACAGACGCTTGCGGAATTGTGCGCCGACCACCAGGTGGTCGTGACGCTCGAAAACGGCGTTGTGGACGGTGGCTTCGGCGAGAAGATAGCCCGCTTCTACGGCACCCGCGATATGAAAGTGCTTGTGAAAGGCCTCAAAAAGGAATTTTACGATAAGGTGCCTTACAGCGAACTGATGGAAAGGAACCGCCTCACGCCACAGCAAATTGCAGAAGATGTACTAGCTGCGCTGAAATAATATGTTACGAAAATCCGCATGAGGTTCCGATGACGAACAAAGTTCTCAAATTCGCTATTTTAGGTTGTGGCCATATCGCCACGAAAATGGCCGCAGCGGTCAAGACTCTCGAAAAGCGCGGAATGGGTGTGGAATGTTATGCAGTCGCGTCCCGCTCACTTGACAAAGCGCAAAAGTTCGCCAGCGAATACGGATTCGAGCGCGCCTACGGCAGCTACGAGGAACTCGCGCAAGACCCAGATGTGGATTTGATTTACATTGCGACCCCGCACTCCGAGCATTACAATAACATTTTACTTTGTCTAGAATACAACAAGAACCTGCTCGTAGAAAAAGCCTTTACTGCAAATGCCTTGCTCGCCTCGGAAGTCATTGCACTCGCCGAAGAAAAAGGCGTGTTCATGAGTGAGGCCATGTGGACCCGCTTTTTGCCCGCAGTGCAGATGGTGAAGGACTGGATTTTAGCCGGAAAAATCGGCAAAGTCGAAAGCGTGGAAGCGGATTTCTCGATGCCACTTTCGCATATGGAAAGATTGAAAAATCCCGCATTGGCTGGCGGTACGCTCTTGGATTTGGGAATTTATAGCCTCACCTTTGCGGACATCTTCTTGACAGATCCAGAAATTTGCAAGATCGGCCGCGATGCCACCGGTGGGAACTGCGTCGCAAATCATATTGTGCGGACAAAGACGAAGTGCGTCAAGTTCCATACAGGCGTCGATGCTACGGACTGGATTGATTTAGTCTACGCCAACGGTCAAGTCGCGCACCTCAAAACCTCGATGGTAGCCCCACTCCATAACGAGGGCGTGATTTATGGAACCGAAGGCTTTATCCGCGTGCAGAACCTCAACGACATGGTAGAAATCCAGTTGTTCGATGCCACCGGAAACCTAGTAGAATCCGTGAAGCCACCCTGTATCGAAAACTGCTACGAATACGAAGTGCTTGGCTGCAAGGCCGCCCTCGAGATGGGCCTCAAAGAATGCCCCGAGATGCCGCACACCAAGACTATGCAGATAATGACGCAAATGGACTCGCTCCGTGCGCAGTGGGGCATAAGTTACCCGTTCGAGCTCAGCCCAGGCGAAGTCTGGGACCGCAGCGGCGACAAGTCCTTTTTGGAAGTTTATGATATCGAAACCGGCGAATCAAAACTGCTCAAGGAATTCGATAAGGTTATCGAGGCGCCCAACTGGAGCGCCGACGGCAAGTTCCTCACGTACAACAGCGAAGGCCGCATCTACAAATTCGAAATCGCCACAGGCACAATTACCGAAGTGCCGAGCCACTTCGTGGACAACTGCAATAACGATCACGTACTTTCCCCCGATGGCACCGGACTCTACGTGAGTCACCACACCAAAGAAGACGGCCTTTCACGCATCTACAAAATTTTCTTCAACGGCCGTATGCCAGAACTCGTGACACCGCTTGCCCCGAGCTACCTGCACGGCATCACCGCCGATGGCAAGACGCTCGCGTACTGCGCCGAACGAGATGGCGAATACGACATCTACACGATTCCTGCCACTGGCGGCAACGAGACGCAACTCACGACCGCTTTCGGGCTAAACGACGGCCCCGAATACGACAGCGACGGAGAGTACATCTGGTTCAACTCAGTACGCACAGGCCGCATGCAAGCCTGGCGCATGAAGGCCGACAGTTCCGAACAGACGCAGATGACATTCGATGCGCATTGGAACACCTGGTTCCCGCACATCTCCCCCGACCGCAAAAAAGTCGTAATGCTCGCCTACCACGAGCGCGACGTGCGCCCCGGCGAACACGTACCCAACAAGAACGTGGAAATCCGCCTCATGACCGACAACGACAAAAACGGATGGAGCGAACCCCGCACCATCCTAAAGCTCTTCGGCGGCCAAGGAACCATCAACGTAAACTCCTGGGCCCCCGACAGCAAGCACTTTGCCTACGTAAGGTATGAGAAGGGGAAATAGCTAGTTACAGTTAAATCCCTGCAGTTCCAACCCGGCACGCATTTCGCCATAAGTGGAAGTGCGCTTCATGTCCATCGCCTTCATGAATCGGCAGTTGTTGTCGATGTGCATCCGGAACCCGGTCATCGTCGGGGTTACCTCCCCCTTGCCGCTTGCGCGCACATGTTCAATCATCTGCTCGCGCTGGCTTTCCTTCTCGGGCGGCACGAACACGTCCGTCACAATGTCGACGTTCTCGATTTCGGTGGCACCGAACACGAACGAAATCGTCACGAGATTCTTGAGGCCGTTGAACTGGCCATTCGTCTTGCAGACGAGATTCTTCGGAGAATTTTTCGATTTCTTGGCAGACTTGGCCGCAGTCTTTTTCGAAGGTGTGTATTGCATCGCGGCAAACAGCTCCTCTTCTTTCACGACACCGACAAGCTGGTTTACGACCTTCCCGTCTTTAAAGAGGAAAAATGTCGGAAAAGCCTGAATGGGGAGCGACGCCTTGATATTGTCAATACCCGGTTCGTCGATGCCGACCGTCGCAATCTTGATGTCGGGATAGTTCTTCGCTATACCGATGAGCGTGGGAATCATGATGAGGCACGGCGGGCAGCTCGTGGAAGTAATATCCAGGATGACCGGTTTCTTGGATTTCAGAACCTCATTCTCGAAGTTGCTGTCGTTGACCTTGACAATCTTGATGTCTTCGGCTGCCGACGCCAATATGGCCGCGAAGGCGACTACTATAAAAATAATCCGTTTCATACTGAAGAATATAGGAAAAAACTATTGCTGATTTCACCCAGAAGAATATAAAAAGGAGATTTCGCAAAATTTCCTAAAAACGCGATTATTTTAGCCCCTTTAGGAATTCTTCCACGTTCAGGTACTCCACCTCACCCGCGCGGCAAGACTCTCCACGATAGATGACGTACTTGCCCGTAATTGTGCCGTAGCGGAATTCCGTATCACGGCATTTCTTTTTATCGAGCAGGTGACGGCACTGCGAAGGAATCGCCTTGTCGCTGTGCTTGATTTCGTAAATTTCGCAGCAGGCTTTTTCGGAATCGAACACCACCATGTCGAATTCACCCACGGGGAACTGGAGCGTGAAAACCTGTTTATCTGGCCGGGCCATCTTGGTTTCAAGCAGCACGATTTCTTCCATCATGCGGCCACGGATTTCGTCCAAAATGCGCGCCACAACACGGTTACGCTCGCCGATGGAAATCTTCTTGAACGCCTCATCCATCAACAAACTACGAATCAGCGCCTCGGATTGCGCATAACGCAGGCCGGGCTGCGCCAAGACTGTACGGCTGCCGGAATTGTTGAGCGAAGCCATGTTCACCACGTCGACAGCGCAAACCATGTCGAGCATCTGCAGGTATTCGCGAATCTCCACGCGGTGCGCGTCCTCGATCTTTACCGAACATTCGTCACGATCCCTGATTTCGAGCAGGCGCTTCATCTTCTGCGCAATTGCCGCCGCATTCACCTTGTCTAAAACATCCGTCGGGTTCACCCTGTCACGACGCAAATTCGATGCCGAGATTTTCAAATCGTTCGATGCAAAATCGCGCGTCAAGACCTCAAGAGTAAAACGATGGTTTATGTCTTCGACAATCCGGTTGATAGCGTTCGTCAGCTCGCCACGCTCGTAAAGTTGCTGGAGCGACCGGAAATGGCCACCGTATTGGTAGCACTTGAGGGAATGTTGGATATTGCGAGCGATGGCAGAATCCACATAGTCGTCGGCCCCCTTCTTCGTGGCGAAGGTAAACTTGTCCTTGTTGTAGTGAGCGCCACCCATGCTCATAGTACCGCCGTAACGAATGAACTCGTCAATTCCCGCGATACCCAGCACACGCTCAAATTCGCGGTACGGAATAAACGTGGTATGCAACAGAATGCAGCGGTCGTAAAGTTGCTCGTCTTCGGAAAAAACGAACCCCAAAGAATCCGTGCCCGACAAAATCACCTTCATGCCGCCTACCGCGAACACGTCCGAAAAAAGCGCTGCCCCCTCAATAAAATCGCCAAGTTGCGTCACCTCGTCCACGAACACGCACTTGAACCCCTGCGATTCCAGCAACTTGAGGTCGTGATTGACATCAGCAAGCGTATGCCGCGCATTCACCTGGACAAACGCCGTCCTGGCGCGGAACGCCGCGTCCATCTCGCCAATCAGCTGTCGCACGAGCGTCGTCTTACCCGTACGACGCAGGCCGTACAGCACAAGCACCCGGTCGTTGTTTTCACCATAGACGTAGTCGTGCAAAGTCGCGAAACATTCTCGCTTCTTGAATCCCTTCACGGGAGCAGCGAAGTTCTCAAGCAGGGCGCCCGTCTTCACGTCGGTCTTGAAAGCCGCAAGAAGCAGCGCCGAATAAGTCGCCCGAACATCGGACAGCGACAAGGAACGCGAAAGCGCCGCCTGGCTTTTGGCCGATTCAATCTGCACCGCAAGCAATTCCAGCTCGTCATCCTTGACGCGCCGGCTCCGCTGCTTGCCGTTTTCGCACCACTGGTAATACGCGTAGCGCTTGCCGTTGATGGTCTTGTATGTTATCCCGCCGATGCTCATAACGCCCCTTTTAACTTAATTTAACTTATTAAGTTAAAAAAGTCAAGAGGGAGGGGCATACGCTTAAAAATCCTCTATAGCCCAAGTGCCTTGGCTCTATCTCGGATAGATTCTTTGTACTTCTCTTTGCCTTGTTCGCTCAAGAATGACTTGTCCAGCATTTCTTCCATTGCGGGCACGGCATCGATAGCCTGTTTTATGAAACGTGAGGCTCTCTTTTCAACAACTCCGATTCTCTTGGCAAATTCCATAAAATCAGGAGTGCCGTAAAAACCGTTTGCCTCGTAAAAAGGAGTCTTGAAATCGTCTTCATCCTTGAATAAGTCGAGTGCTGTACGCGATTGCTCATAGGGAATGTGAAGCGAAGTATTCAGCAAGTCGTATGCGGGAGTCAAGTCATAGACATCGGGATTTTCGACGGAATTGCGGAGAGAAAAATTCTTTACATGTGCATCGCCGTTACACGCGATATAGTTGAAAAGAACTGTTCTGAAAAATACTTCGACGGCGATGTCGGCGGCACTCACGTTCTCGCGAATCAGTGCGGCAATTCCTTCGTATGAAATACCTTTGTATTTGTAGTCGCTGCCGTTTATTTCGGGAACAAGTCCTGCAATTTGCGCAAAGTCGCTTTGACTCAAACGCTCTCCTGCATGCACGCCAGTTTACATCCAAACAGATGTCATAAAATGTCAATTTTTACTTCGCAAACAGGCGGCGTTGGCGCAGCGTTGCAGTCGGGTGCTCACGGTACACAACGGCAAAGAGCTTCGTGTATGGGATTTCGCTTGCAATAAGGTCGCGCATAGCTTCTTTGGTTTTGGCCTTGCCGAGCTGCTTCATCGCATAAGCGTCGGCTTCGTATTCCTGGTTCCAGCAGTACAGATGGAATATCATCCGGAGGGGTATGGCGGCCAAGTGCAGCCACAGCACGGATTCGTAAATGGTGAGGCCGAACCGCGAGAGCATCGCGGCCAAAAACCACACGGCGACAATCAAGAAGATAATCTTGGTGACACTCCGCAGGATGCCATGATGCAGACTCTTGTGGCCTTCTTCGTGCTTCTCGACAAAGGCGGAGGCGGCAGGCGCCTTGCGCGATTCGGGCAGGGGCACGATGTCGTTTAAAAGCGGCACCAGTCGGAGCACTGCGAACACGCCGCCACGCATTTGAGTCAGCCTGCGTTCGCGCACTTCGAGCACTACGCGCAGCACGACTTCGAGACCGAGCAATATGTAGAGCAATATCTGTTCCACCGGAGAGCTACCCTTCCGGCTTCGCGAGTTTGGCCACGGCGTTCAGGCGGCGGATAGATTCTTCGAAGCGCGTCTTTTCCCATTCCACGAAGGCGGCATCGACCGGGTGCGCGGAATCGTAGTCATCGAATATCTCGCGGCCACGTGCGCTGTCGCGATCGAGCCCGTGACCGACGCGATCGAACCATTCCTTTTCGAGCGTGCGGAAGCGCTTGACTACTTCTTCGAATGTTTCGGGCAGCGGCACAATGCGCACAATGT
>Ga0265298_10011224_pt1 | contig 10510 bp, 10 predicted proteins | sample AusTroGonzalo_MG_3_FD_193486 | JGI IMG/M metagenome (GOLD analysis project Ga0265298, IMG submission 193486) | Bovine rumen microbial communities from tropical cattle in Woodstock, Queensland, Australia - Gonzalo_01 | ecosystem: Host-associated > Mammals > Digestive system > Stomach > Rumen ... | reverse complement strand
CAGGGCGACGGCAGTGCGGACTACATGGTAAGAGTCACAAATTCCGCAGCGGTCCCTGTTGTATCGACAGTGCTATGGGTATTATCATTAGGTGTAATACTTTATAATGTGTTTATTCACAAGGAAATGGTCAGGAAAGAACCCGATGCTCAGCAGGAAAATTAAGGACGGCGACGTTTTTATAGTCTTCGACCTCGAGTGGAACCAGCCGCTCCCGGGCAAAGAGTATAGCTTTGATGTGTCCACACTTACGGGCGAGATCATCGAGATCGGTGCTGTTAAGCTCATTTACCAGGACGGCATGCTCATCGAGCGCGGGGTTTTCTCATGCGACATCAAACCCGTGTGCTACAAGACCATCCACTACCACGTAAAGAAAGTCACCCACAAGACCAACGCGGACCTCGCGAAGGGCGAGTCCTTCAAGGAAGCCTACACGAAGTTCCGTGAGTTCTGCGGCGATGATGCCATCCTCGCAGGCTGGGGCAATAACGACACCGACATGCTCAAGATGAACCTCAAGTTCTTCGACATGGACGACAGGATCGGCATGTTCTTCCTTGACGTGCAGCCTCTGTTCTCAGTCTTCTCGACAGAGAAGGGCAAGCAGCGAAGCGTCGAATTCGCCGTGGATTACTATAACGTTCCCAAGGAAGAGGACTTCCACAGCGCCACCGCGGATGCCAAGTACACCGCGAGGATCATGGAGAATATCTTCGACAGGAACCAGACGAGCGAAGTGTTAAGCGTCATCTCGAGCTCATCCGTTAACTGCGACATCAAGCGCGAGTATACGGCGGTGGGAGCACCGTGCGAGCACACCTCCCAGGCTCTGTCCCTCGTGTCGGGCTTCTCCGTGAAGTGCCCGATCTGCGGCAGGAACTTCAACATCAAGATGGAGCCCTTCCGCATTCGAAAATCCGTTTACGCGCTCTACGAGTGCCCCGGGGACGGCGAGTTCTTCTGCAGGACCAGGATCAAGAAGAACAGGGAAGGCAAGTACTACGCAGCCTCCGTTCTGAGGTTCGCGACCCAGCCCGACTACTTCCTCGCGGCTTCCAAGAGGGAGGAATTCGAGAAATTCGGCGTTGAAGGCGAGCCGGTGGCCAAGCCCGAGCCCGAATCCGAGCCCGAGACGGTACCTGAAAGTTGAATAAAATATGAATAAAAAGTGTCAATTTCGTGTTATTTCATATTGAAAATAAAAAAGCCATGACTTATAATCGATGATAAGTATATAGGTGTAAATGCGTCGTAATGTATACGGCGTGGGGGGAATAACAGTTGAGGAAGGACCTGTTTATGCGTAAGACTAACAAGCAAAGCACAAGGTTAGCAGACGACAAGAAGGGCGTAATCCTCGTTACGATCTTGTTTATCGTAGCGGTGGCATTGATCTTTATCACTACGTCCTTGATGATCTCTATCTCTGCGAGACAGAGAGTTTATTCGAATGCCAAGTCAGACCAGGCAAGACTTACAGTTACATCACTGGCACAGTCAATCTGGCAGGCTATATACGCTCAGCAGTTGAGCGATACTGAGTTGCAGGGACTTGCTAAGGGTGACACACTCGTCCGTTTCACATCAGCTGATGTTCCCGGTATGGTAAGCGGTACTGCAACAGACGCGACAGCTTATTTCTATACTATTGAGAGCGACCTTGCAGGTAACCCCACTAAGATCGGTATCGAGTGCAAGTGCGATATCGGCGGTGAGGTTCAGTACTATACATTGGTTCTTCAGAAGAATGCAGGTGAGGGTACACCTTCTCCTATGTTCAACCTTACAGTTAACCTCGGTGATGCTCAGATGCTCAACTCCTGTAACTTCGGTCTTGATGCTTCCCACATCACAAACAACGAGCAGCGCGACCAGGTTGGTTATGTAGCTGACGATAACGTAATGTTCATCCACGGCAGCGCTACATCTGACCAGGACGGTTCCGGATTCTACGGTACACTCATTTCTGACGGTATCGTTTACCTCCGTGACGTTGTATTCGCTGATGACGTTTACCTCATCGGTCAGAACGCAGGTCTCGAGTTCCATTCCACATCCCAGACATCAGAGGCTAACAGCCATGTTCATGGTAATGTTTACTTCTGGGGTACAAGTGCTCCTATCTGGCAGGATGGCAACCCTATCACAAGAGACCACAGCCCTTCTCTGACTCTTCCTACAGTTAACAATATGTACTTTGACAACAGAGACATCGACGATCCTGCAACAGGTCTTACATACAACACGACTACTACAGGATTCGACAGATGGACAGCAAGTATCGGCGGCAGCTTCGGTATCAGTGGTTCCGTCTACTACGAGGCTGCAGGTTCTAGCGGCTCCGGCGCTGTTGCTAACATGGGTTCCAGACCTTCTACTTGGACAAGCTTCAACAACGGTACTGATATGGTATCTTCTGATATCAATAACTACCTCACAGTAGATCCTAACGAGTTGGATACTACTACTGAGGTCAGAGCAGATGTTGCTGACGGCGGTTACTGCGGTCACGAGGACGATGCGGTTGAGATCAACCTCAACAGCATTACAACTCTCCCTGCAGGCGCTTACCTCAAGACGGCCGGTGGTACAGTTGATCACCTCATCAGCTGCTCTACAGCTTCTGACGTAATCATCTACGTAACAGGCGATATCAGAATTCAGTGCCCTAACGCTTCCGGTGCCGGCTTCATCACAAGCTCCGATTCCGGTGAGGGTAACATCTACTTCATCCTTGAGAACAATGCAAGAATTCTCGTCGAGGGTGGTAACGGCAGTAACAATGGTGCACCTTGCGGTCTCATCGATACAAGATGCTTCACAGGCAACGACTACGATAATCCGCAGACACTCGTTCAGACACAGACACCTCGTTTCTATGTATTCACTACATACAACGGTTCCAGCAGATACGCTATGGAGATCGGTAACACAGCTTACTCAAGCCACATGACAGTTACTGCTTTCCTCGGATTCTTCCCTTCAACTCAGGGCGGAACAGACGGTTGCCGTCTCTTCGTTGAGGATGGTAGATACGATAACGTATACTACGGAAGAATGGCTTGCTCGGGTCTTACAGTAGAGCGTGGTGGAAACCTCAACGTTCCTTACTGCCCTAAGACACCTGGTAACATCGATTACAGAGATTTCGCTTACAGAGATAACACAGACTTCTCAGTAGTTACTGACGAGTGCGGTTACTTCACAGCTTAATCGATCGACACAATCGAACAATGAAAGAGGATCGGGAAACCGATCCTCTTTTTTATATCTATATAAGTCTTGATCGAATACGGCGGATCGCCGATAACTTACTCTATGATAAGTCCGGGCCTTGCCTCTATTATCTGATCTGTGATCTCGGAAGTAGGTACAGCGTGTACCTTGTCCGACAGATAAGAATCGATAGCTACATCGTAGTAAGCTGCGCTGTCGTTATCGATGAGTGTCATGTTGACGGCCTTCATAAGAGACTTGATCTTCTCTGAAGACTCGAGAAGCTTAACGGCGCTGTCAGTGATGAGGAGAAGATATACCCTCTCTGAAGCGAGCGTCAGGCTGTCAAGGAAACAGTCGAGCATCGCTCTGCCGTTGTCGTTATCCGTTGAGTAGTAATCGTGCTTGATAAGAACGCACAGACCGTTCGCGCTCTCCGATACGTCGATCGCATAATCTGTCATCAGTTCGATATCAAGATCTGTATTCATATTATCCTTCATTGAATTCACCTGTATCTGAAGATAAGAATCTCATTGAGCGCTGGATGGCGTTCTTGCTGTTGCCCCAGGGCTTCTCTTTGTTTCTGTAGTCGAACTTCAATGTGAACCACTCGACATCGTGCTCGAGCTCCTCGAAGTATTCCTTATTGGACTTGGCAAGAGCGGATACGAAGTCAGCCGCGTCATTCTGGGACAGCTTTGCTGCAGCCGTGCGGAGCAGGGAAGCTGTGTGGGGAAGACAATGTGACTTCGTATTCATGAACTTCTGCTTGAACTCGGCATCGTGCGAGAACATGTGCATGATGACCTCGTTATAGCGGTCGATGGTCTTATTCATCTTCTCGCATACAGGGCATGTAGCAGTTCTCGCATCAATGCGGTCAGCAAGTGACTTCAGTGCTGACTTATAGTCATTCGATCTGCCCTTGATAAGTCCTGCCTTGGCGGGAGCCGCATCAGCGAGGTCCTTCGAGATATCCTCGTCGTAGTCGAGGAGGTGAGTGTGCAGTACCAGTGCCAGACCGAGTCTGTTGGTTACCTGCTTATTAAGCTTGGCCATATGATCGGGACAAAATCCCGTCTTATTAGTGATGATCCTCGTGTCGGGCTCCATGAGGGAGGGGCCGAGGTAATACTCGATCTCATTCTCCTCAGTCTTCTTACGAAGTCTGCACAGAGGACACTCGAACTCCGGATCGTTATAAGCGTCATTAACCGGGATGGTGTAGATGGTCTCTTTCATCAGTTCTCCTTTCCGTGAACGAGTCTTCCTGCCCTGATATCGACAGAGACGACTGTTATCGCAGTGAACTTTTCTACGGCATTGCCGATAGCCTGCTGGGCATCGAACAGAACCTTCTGCGCATCGAAGCCGTACAGCAGGGCCAGATCGATCGTAAATACTACGCCGATCGTTCTTTTCTCACTCTTGAAGCTTAAGATCTTGCCGTAACCCGGAAGATCCTTAAGTGTGATCTCGATAAGCTCGAGCAGGGCATCGTCCGAGATCGAATAGGATCCGAGGGAAGAGAAGGTAGGGCGGATCATGGTTCGCTCATTCTCTCCGTCGAGTGCGACGCCGCCTTCCTCGAGATTCAGTCTGCTCCTGATCCTATCGAGAGGATCGGAGAAGTATCCCGAGAACTCGTGCTTGATCTCCATACTCGGAACGGGAATGGTATGCATTCCCTCATTCATTCTGGTATTTCTGGCGTGCCTTCTCTCTTCCTCAGTCGAGACGTCCTCTATCCTGATGAGCATCGAAGGCTTGTTAAGCCAGAGGTTGGTCGTAATCTTCTCGAGCATCGAATCACTCGTGCCGAGGATCATGATAGCTGTCGGAGCAGCCTCGACGATCGCTCTTCTCATGACCTGCGATCTTGTCGGATCGACAAAAAGCGCCTGCCTTACGGACTCCATCTTACTCGGAGCCTTCTTGGCAGACGTTCCTGCTACGATTCTTCCTCCGTTGATGAGGAGACCGTCGTCGATAAGATAATCGATGCTGTTCTGACGCGCTACTGCGATGGCGCGGGTACTCTTACCGGTACCGGACTGGCCTACAAAAGCGATTATCGCGATATTGGATAAGAACTCGCGGGTCAGCGCCTCGCTCTGAAGTATCACATCCGTTCCGAGCTCCGGTTTATTACGCGTGGTGTCATTAGCCAGATTGATCTGCTTCAAAGTGGCTCGAAGCTCAGGTATCAGTTTAGTCCTCTTGGACTCGACTGCGGGTTTGTTCTGGATGTCGGACATCAGTTATCCCAGTTATGGTAGACTTCCTGGATATCTTCGTTCTCTTCCATCATGTCGAGCATCTTCTCGAGGCTCTCGCAGATGGCAGGGTCATCAACCTTGTTGGAGGTGATGGCAACGGGTCCGAGGCTTGCGTCGATGAACTCGTAGCCCTTAGCCTCGAGAGCATCCTTAACCTCGTAGTACTCGTCAGCACCCGTATCTACCTCGTAGTACTCATCCTCAGCGATGAAGTCAGCGGCACCCGCCTCGAGTGCGTCCTCCATAACCTTGTCTTCGTCCTCGTAGTCTTCGCGGCTGATGAGGATTACGCCTTTCTCCTCGAAAAGGAAAGCTACGCTTCCGTCAACGCCGAGCTGGCCGCCGTGCTTGGAGAAGATGTGTCTTACGTCTGCGGCAGTACGGTTTCTGTTATTAGTGAGGGCGCGGACCATGATGGCGATTCCGCCGGGACCGTAACCTTCATACTGGATCTCTTCATAATCGTCGCCTTCGCCGGCACCTGCTGCCTTCTGGATAGCTCTCTTGATGTTATCGTTAGGCATGTTGGCAGCCTTGGCCTTGGCAATTACGTCCTTGAGCTTGGAATTACCGTCGGGATCAGGTCCTCCTTGCTTAACTGCAATGGCAATGAGCTTAGCCATCTTTGTGAAGACGGCACCCTTCGCTGAGTCTGATGCCTCTTTCTTACGCTTGATATTATTCCACTTGGAATGACCTGACATACGAACCTCCGAATGCTAATAAAATATGTAAATATCTTATTAATTATAATTAATAGAACTTGTATTTTCCACTTAATGGCAAAGTTACCAAAAAAACTTGTTTTTTACAGTATCCTGTTGTATAGTTTTATAGATGTACCAAGGGGTGGTATGATTTTTGGCCACCCAAATTATTTTTGTGGTGCATTTTACGGAGTGGAACATGATTGGATCTGAGGCTAACATGAAGAGATTGGGAGATATTCTCATTGAGAGTGGATTCCTGACTGCAGCCGAATTAGCAGAAGCATTAAGTGTTCAGAAGGAGAGCGGAAAGCGACTTGGTGAAGTTATCACTGAGATGGGACTCATGTCAGAGTTTGACATTCTCCGTGCCGTTTCCAGCCAGTACAGTTACCCTATCATCGATCTTACAAGTATTGATGTCGATCCTAAGGCATTGGATCTTCTGAATGAGAAGTATTGTACCGAGAACGTAGTAGTACCTATCGGTTTTGACGGTGACAAGCTCGTTGTAGCTATCGATGACCCGTTGAACATCCTCGTTCAGGATGACCTGCAGTTCAGAACAGGTTATGAGATCGTTCTCATGCTTGCCACAAGAACAGGTATCCTCGATACGATCAAGGTTAACTACGGTAAGATGAGTTCTTCCGAGGCCGCTAAGGAGCTCGGTGAGGACCTCGCAGGTGATGAGATCGAAGGCTTGTCCGATGAGATCGCAGATCAGGTTAACAGTGCTCCTGTAGTTAAGCTCGTTAACTCCATGATCGACTTCGCTATCAGAGCGGGTTCATCAGATATTCATATCGAACCGATGGAAGATCGCGTTCGAGTCCGTATCCGTATCGACGGTGTTATGCAGGAGATCATGAGTAACCCTGTTAACGCCAGAGAAGCAATCACAACAAGAATTAAGATCCTCGGCGGTATGAACATTGCCGAGAAGCGTATCCCTCAGGACGGTCGTATCCAGACAGAGATCAACGGAACGCCGGTCGACATGCGTGTATCCGTACTGCCTACAATCTGGGGTGAGAAGACGGTTATCCGTATCCTTGCTAAGAACGACGGTAACCTGAACAGAAGATACCTCGGTATTTCCGATCACAACAATGACATGATCAATAAGATCATCAAGGTTCCTCAGGGAATCTGCCTTATCTCAGGACCTACAGGTTCAGGTAAGACAACCACTCTTTATACTCTTCTTTCTGAGAAGAACACACCCGAAGTTAACATCATCACAGTTGAGGACCCTGTCGAGATCCGTATCCCCGGACTCAATCAGGTCCAGGTTAATGCCAAGGCAGGTATGACCTTCGCATCAGGTCTCCGTTCTATTCTCCGTCAGGACCCGGATATCATCCTCGTCGGTGAGATTCGAGACGGTGAGACTGCAGAGATCGCGATGAGAGCTGCTATCACAGGTCACTTGGTATTCAGTACAATCCATACGAACGACGCTGTATCCTCTATCAACCGTCTCGTTGATATGGGACTTGAGCCTTACATGGTTTCTTCAGCTCTCGTAGGCGTTGTAGCTCAGCGTCTCGTACGTCGTATCTGCACAAACTGCAGAAAGCCGTACGATGCAGATGAGGATGTTATCGCTCAGTATAACTTCGAACCCGGCCAGAAGCTCTACAAGGGTGAAGGCTGTACGGATTGTAACGGTTCCGGCTATAAGGGCCGAATCGCTATCCACGAGGTAGTTGTTATTACTAAGGGCATGAAGGTGCTGCTTGAGAAGAGAGCACCGGAAGAAGACATGAGACAGCTCGCCGTTAAGGAGGGTACACAGATGCTCATGGATTCAGCGCTTTCGCTGGTTGTCGAGGGAATCACGACACTCGCAGAAGCAAACAGAGTTGCATATTCAGTAGACGGATAATAAACAGGAGGTACAGAAAGTGGAAGGATTCAGCCTTACAATGGAGGCGATTCTGGCAGAGTCTGTCAGAAGAGGAGCATCGGATACTCATATTACAGCCGGTCTCCCTCCGATGATCAGAGTATCGGGAGAATTGATGCCTTTGACAAACCAGATCTTGACACCTGAGGACACAGAGTTCCTTTGTAAGTCAATGGTCGATAAGTCAAGACAGCAGTATCTCGCCGAGAGAGGAGAAATCGACTTCTCGTATGTTGTTGCGGATTACAGCCGTTTCAGATGTAACATCTACAAGCAGAGAGGAAGCTTTGCTCTCGCCGCAAGAACAATTACGAACGAGATCCCTACATGCGAGAGACTTGGTCTTCCGTTGTTGTTCAAGGATCTTGCTCTTAAGCCGAGAGGATTGATCCTCGTAACCGGTCCTACGGGTTCCGGTAAGTCCACTACTCTTGCCGCTATGGTCGGACATATCAACAGCGTTAAGAGATGTCATGTTCTCACACTTGAGGAGCCTATCGAGTATCTCCACAATCATGGTGAGGCTATGATCAACCAGAGAGAAGTTCACGAGGATACGCTTTCATTCGCTAACGCCCTCAGAGCTGCTCTCCGTGAAGACCCTGATGTTATTCTCGTAGGTGAGATGCGTGACCTTGATACAATCAGTACAGCTATCACCGCTGCCGAGACAGGACACTTGGTTCTTTCCACACTCCATACGTCTTCTGCTTCTGATACAGTTAACCGTATTATCGACGTTTTCCCGCCTCATCAGCAGGATCAGATCAGAGTACAGCTCGGATCCATTCTCGTAGCTGTTATCTGTCAGACTCTTGTTCCGAGAATCTCGGGCGGACGTTGCGCAGCATTCGAGATCATGCTTGCTAACGATGCTATCCGTAATAACATCCGTGAAGGTAAGACATATCAGATCGACAGTGCTATCGCTACTAACCTTTCAGCGGGTATGTGTCCTCTTGACTTCTATCTTGCCGAGCTCGTTAAGCGTAAGATTATCTCCAGAGAAACAGCTATGCAGAGATGCCGTTTCCCGGATGATCTTAAGAGATATATCAATAACGTTGGCGGTCCCGCTAACAGCCCTCTGTTCGGGGATATTGATTTTCAGTAAGTAAATTAATATAGGAGGAATGACATATGCCTAATTTCAGATATCAAGTTCTGGACAATGCCGGCAAGTCGTCTTCAGGCGTTCTGGATGCAGCAAGCGTAGCTGATGCATCAAGAAAGCTTAAGGCAGACGGAAAGTACATCGTCTCACTTGAACTTGATAAAGGCCAGGGCCTTGCCAATATGGAAATTGGCAGCAAGAGGCTCAACACTAAGGAGCTTGTTATGATCTCACGACAGCTCGCCTCACTTCTTTCTGCAGGTATCACTGTAGTTAGATCGCTGGACATGTTGTATCAGCAGTGTGAGACGAAGAGGTCTAAGAGATGCGTAGGTGAAATCTACGAGCAGATTCAGTCCGGACGTTCTCTGTCTGATGCCTTCAAGGATCAGAAGGACGTTCTGCCTTCAATCATGTGCTCAATGGTTGCAGCCGGTGAGGAGTCAGGTCGACTTGACGAGATCATGGAGCGTCTGGCTATCCACTTCCAGAAGGAATCCAAGCTCAACAACAAGATTTCATCCGCAATGGTATATCCTAAGATCTTGTTCTTCTTGACAATCGCGATCGTAGTAGGTCTCATGACCTTCCTCGTTCCCGGTATCGCACAGACGATCAAGGATTTGGGTGGTGAATTGCCTGCACTGACAAAGTTCATCATGGCAGTTTCCGACTCAATGGTTCACTACTGGTATATCTACGCAATTGTTATCGGCGGCGGTATCTTCACATTCAACACATGGAAGAGATCCGAGAAGGGCCACGCTCAGTGGGATATGCTTATGCTTAGAATCCCCGTTGTAGGTAAGGCTACTAAGATGACAGCTGCTGCTAGATTCACAAGAACTGTATCCACACTCCTTAAGTCCGGTATCTCCGTTCTTACGGCAGTTGAGATTACGGGATCTTCTCTTGATAACGTTATCCTTGAGAAGAAGCTTGCTGATGCAAGACTTGAGATCCGTAAAGGAACTTCGCTTTCCAAGTCTATCAAGAACATCACTGAGTTCCCTCCGATGATCTACGCTATGACAGCAATCGGTGAGGAGTCCGGTACTCTTGATACGATCCTTGATAAAGCTGCTGACTTCTTCGAGGACGAAGCTGATGCGGCTACTGCTAAGATGACAGCGGCTCTCGAGCCTGTAATGCTCATCTTCATGGCTATCATTATCGGTCTCGTAGTAGGCGGTATCGCAATGCCTATCTTTAGTATGGCGAAGTTTGTTGGATGAAAGGAGAATAAAAATGGCATTTTCAACAGTAAAAGGAACAC